>MDTB01036689.1_pt1 | contig 12760 bp, 12 predicted proteins | sample 811161 | NCBI WGS metagenome assembly MDTB01 (sample SAMN05326650, study PRJNA326480) | marine metagenome | isolation source: seawater | place: Mediterranean Sea | collected 2009 | reverse complement strand
TTTTGCGCCTAGTCTCATTGCAGATTGAACAGCTTTCTTCATGGCTCTTCTAAATGATATTCTTTTTTCAAGTTGTGAAGCAATATTTTCTGCAACTAACTTTGCCTCAACTTCAGGTTTTCTTACTTCTTTAATATCTAAAAATACTTCAAGATTAGACATTTTTGCAAGATCATTTTTTAGAGTTTCAATATCAGCACCCTTTTTGCCAATAATTATACCTGGTCTTGAGCTATATATAGAGAGTCTTAATTTTTTTGCTGCTCTTTCTATATTAATTTTAGAGATGCTTGCGTTCTTTAACTTTTTTTCAACATATTCTTTAATTTTCAGATCTTGGTGTAATAGTTTTGTATATTCATTTTTTGAAAACCACCTAGAAGACCAAGTTTTATTTATACCAAGTCTGATGCCGTAAGGATTAACTTTCTGTCCCATTATTTTTTTTCCTTTTTAATTTCTGATCTCTCTTCAACAATTATAGTTACTTTGCTGAATGGTTTAATAATTGAAGCAGCTCTACCTTTTGCTCTAGGTCTCCATCTTTTCATTCTTAAACTTTTACCCACAAAAGCCTCTTTTACAAAAAGTTTATCAATGTCTAATTGTTTATTGTTTTCAGCATTTGCAACAGCTGCATTTAAAACTTTCAAGATGATCCTAGAAACTCTTTTGGAAGAAAATTTTAGTTGGTTAATTGCTAAGTCCACTTTCATATTTACTATACTATTAATTAATAGAGAAAGTTTAGATGGGCTAATTCTAATCATATTATCTTTTGCTGTTGCTATAAGATTTTGGTTCATTTTTGTTCCGCTTTCTTATCAGCAGCTGTATGCCCTTTAAATGTTCTAGTAGGAGAAAATTCACCTAATTTATGCCCAACCATTTGCTCATTTATTGTTACAGGTACGAACTTTTGTCCATTATAAACACCAAATGTTAATCCAACAAATTGAGGAAGGATAGTTGATCTTCTAGACCAAGTTTTTAATACTTCTTTCCTACCACTTTGAGATAATTTTTCAGCTTTTTTTATCAAGGTAATATCTACAAATGGCCCTTTCCAAATTGATCTTGTCATTATTTCTTCTTCCTTTTAATTATAAACTTGTCAGTTTTTTTATTATTCCTAGTTTTTTTTCCTTTAGTAGATACCCCCCATGGAGTAACTGGATTTCTTCCTCCAGAAGTACGGCCCTCTCCACCACCATGTGGGTGATCAACAGGATTCATGACAACTCCTCTGACTTTAGGTCTAAAACCCAGATATCTTTTTCTTCCAGCCTTACCAAGTTTAATATTTTTTTGATCAGAATTAGATACTTCTCCAATAGTAGCTCTACAGTTTTTATTAACATGTCTTATTTCACCAGAAATTAATTTAATCTGAACATATGGCTGTTCTTTAGAAACAATTTGTGCAGATGATCCAGCAGATCTAATTAATTGTGCTCCAGCCCCTGGTTTAAGTTCTATATTATGTATATTTGTTCCTACAGGTATATTATTTACTGGTAGACAGTTTCCATTTTTAATAGGAACATTTTCACCAGACATAATTTTTTCACCTATTTTTATATTTTTTGGTGAAATAATATAATTGTGTTCACCATCATCATATTTAATTAAAGATATAAATGCGGATCGGTTAGGGTCATATTCATTTCTTATTACTTCTGCTGTAACGTCTGTTTTGGATCTTTTAAAATCAATTAATCTATATTTTCTCTTAACACCTCCACCCATTCTTCTAGAAGTAATTCTACCTTGGTTATTTCTTCCTCCTGTTGAATTGAGTTTTTTAACTAATGATTTATGAGGTTTATCTTTAGATAATTCTTTTTTAGAAACTAAAACTGTACCTCTTAATCCTGGAGTGGTTGGTTTAAATTTTAATAGCATTATTTAACCTCCAGCGAAGTGTCAATAGTATTACCTTCATCTAATGTGACAATAGCTCTTTTAGTATCTTTTCTAAAACCATATTGACCTTTGAAAGTTTTACCTTTGCCTCTTAATATTGATGTATTTACTTTACTGACTTTTACCTTGAATATTGTTTCAATAGCATATTTGATTTCTGTACTATTTGACTGCTTAGAAACTACGAAAGAATATTGATTAAACTGTTGTAAATTTGTGGATTTTTCAGTTGTAATTGGCTTTTTAATTATATCATAAGCTCTTTCAGTTGAAATTTTTAGATTTTTATTTTTCATGAAAGCCTAAATGTTATTTCATCTATGGACTTCTGCTCAAAAAATATTTTATCAAATGAAATCAGATCCTTAACGTTAATACCTTTTTGATTCAAAATAGATACTTTAGGCAAATTAGAAGAAGCTAATTTAAAATTATTGTTAATTCCATTTTCAGAATGAATGAAAAGAGCAGATTTGTAGTTAAATTGTTTAAGATTAGAATGTAATTCCTTTGTTTTAAAGCTTTTGATTTCAAAAGTGTCAATAATCACTATTTTATCTTCTGTAACTTTTATAGATAATGCAGATTTTAAAGCTAATTTTTTTTCTTTTTTATTCAAATTAAATGAGTAATCTCTGTTTACTGGTCCCATAGAAACAGCTCCACCTCTAAAATTAGGAGGTTTATTACTACCTTGTCTCGCATTACCCGTACCTTTTTGAGAGAAAGGTTTTTTGCTACGTCCACTTACTTCTGATCGAGTTTTAGTTTTATGTGATCCTTGTCTTGACTTCGCATTTTGATACCTAATGTATTGATGTATTAAGTCAGGTAGTTCTTTCACTCCAAAAATTTTAGAGTCGAGGTCGATGTTTCCTACAGACTTATTTTCTAGGGTTAAGATTGCTTTTTTCATTTAAGACCTCTTAATAGAATCTTTTAAAAAGATAATAGAATTTTTTTTTCCTGGCACCGACCCTTTAACCATTATAAGTTTATTGTTATTATCAATTTGAATAATTTTTAAATTTTGTTTAGTGACTTTTTTATTACCCATTCTCCCTGCCATTTTCTTCCCTTTAAAAACTCTTCCAGGATCTTGGTTTTGACCAGTAGAACCGTGAGAACGATGAGAAATAGAAACGCCGTGTGAGGCTCTTAAGCCGCCAAAATTATGCCTTTTCATAACGCCAGCGAAACCTTTTCCAATTGAAAAACTAGTAGCATCAATAAATTGATCAACTTTAAAATGATCTACATTCAATTTTGTGCCAACCTCAAGAATATTATCGTTATCTACTTTGAATTCTTTAATAATTTTCTTTGGATTAATCTTTATTGAAGAAAAAATTTTTCTTTGCGGTTTTTTTATATTTGCAATATCTTTATTAGTTTCTACGGATGCTAATTGAACGGCGTTATAACCATTTTTTTCAATAGTTTTAATACTAGCTACAACACATTCATCAACTTTTAATACAGTGACATGTGTATTAGTGCCGTCTTCATAATAATATGATGAATTTCCAATTTTTGTTGCTATTAAACCAGGTCTGAGCATATTAAATTTTGATATCCACTTCTACGCCAGCAGATAAATCTAACTTCATTAATGCATCGACTGTCTGAGGTGTTGGGTCTATTATATCTAACAAACGGTTGTGAGTTCTTATTTCAAGCTGATCTCTACTTTTTTTGTCTATATGAGGCGACTTATTTACTGTGAATCTTTCAAATCTAGTTGGAAGAGGTATGGGTCCTTTAACTTTTGCACCAGTTCTTTTAGCTGTATTAATAATGTCTTGTGTACTAGTATCAAGAAGTGAATTATCGAAACCCCTAAGTCTAATTCTAATATTTTGATTATCCATTATGCTAATTTTGCCTTAACTTCTTCTGCAACATTTGAAGGAACTTCCTCGTAATGATCAAATTGCATGGTATAATTGGCTCTACCTTGAGATAAAGATCTAAGATTATTTACATATCCAAACATATTTGCAAGTGGTACCATTGCGTCTATTACATTTGCATTACCTCTTGTTGACATCTCTTGTACCTGTCCTCTCCTACTATTTAGATCTCCTATAACGTCGCCCATGTATTCTTCCGGCGTAACAACTTCAACTTTCATCATGGGCTCAAGTAATACTGGACGTGCTTTAGCAATACCTTCTCTAAAAGCAGCTCTTGCTGCAATTTCAAAAGCGAGTACACTAGAATCTACATCATGATAAGCACCATCATATAAAGTAGCTTTAAAGTCTATACATGGAAAACCTGCAATTACTCCAGTTTGTTGCTGTGCAATTAGGCCTTTTTCAACTCCAGGAATATGCTCGGTGGGAATGTTACCACCTTTAATTTGATTTATAAATTCATAGCCACTGCCTGCATCGCCAGGCTCAAATTTTATTTTAACTCTAGCAAACTGACCAGCGCCACCTGATTGTTTTTTGTGAGTATAGTCAACATCAAAAGAACTTGAAATTGTTTCTCGATAAGCAACTTGTGGAGCTCCAACATTAGCTTCGACCTTAAATTCTCTTTTCATTCTATCAACAAGAATTTCAAGATGAAGCTCTCCCATTCCCTTAATAATTGTTTGACCACTTTCATGATCAGTAGTTACTCTAAAGCTTGGATCTTCCTGAGCAAGTCTTCCTAAAGCTTGGCCCATTTTTTCATGATCAACCTTAGTTTTAGGTTCAACAGCAACCTCAATAACAGGATCAGGAAAATCCATTCTTTCTAAAACTATTGGTTTGTCTGAAGCACACAAAGTCTCACCGGTAGTTACATCTTTAAGTCCTACCAAAGCAACAATATCTCCAGCATTTGCAGTTTTTATTTCTTCTCTGTTATTTGCATGCATTAGCAGCATTCTTCCTATGTTTTCTTTTTTACCAGAGTTAGAATTTAAAACTGTATCTTTTGTGTTAATTGAACCTGAATATATTCGAGCAAATGTTAAACTTCCAACAAACGGGTCGGTCATAATTTTAAATGCTAAAGCACTAAAAGGTTCATTATCATCACAATTCCTGCTTAATTCTTTTGAGTCATCGTTTATGTCTACACCTTTTACATTTCCAACATCGGTAGGAGAAGGCATGTAATCAATCACCGCATCCAGAAGAGGTTGCACACCCTTGTTTTTAAATGCCGATCCAGTTAAAACAGGAACAAATGACCCTTTTAAGGTTCCTTTTCTAATGCAGGATTTTAATTCTTCAGTAGTAGGCTCTTTTCCATCTAAATAAGACTCCATTATTGAGTCGTCTTCTTCAACTGCTTTTTCAATTAATTTCAATCTATATTCTAAGGACTGATCTTTTAAATCATCAGGTATGTCTACAATATCGAATTTAGCGCCTAAACTTTCATCTTGCCAAATAACTGCTTTGTTAGATACTAGGTCTACAACTCCTTTTAGATTACTTTCAATTCCTATTGGTAATTGTGTGACTAGAGGGTATGAACCTAAGCGTTCTGAAATCATATCTACACACATAAAGAAATTAGCTCCAGTTCTGTCTAGTTTATTTACAAAACACATACGAGGTACGTTATATTTATCTGCTTGTCTCCAAACAGTTTCAGATTGTGGTTCAACTCCTGCAACACCATCAAAAACGGCAACAGCTCCATCTAAAACCTTTAGAGATCGCTCAACTTCGATTGTAAAATCCACATGACCTGGTGTATCTATGATATTAATACGATGATCATTCCAAAAACAGGTAGTGGCAGCAGAGGTAATTGTTATTCCCCTCTCTTGTTCCTGTTCCATCCAATCCATTGTAGCGGCACCATCATGAACTTCTCCAATCTTATGAGATTTACCAGTATAGTATAATATTCTTTCTGTAGTTGTTGTTTTACCAGCATCAATATGAGCCATTATACCTATATTTCTATATTTTGATAATGGATGAGATCTAGGCATTTATGGCTACCATCTAAAATGTGAGAAGGCTCTATTTGCATCAGCCATTTTATGAGTTTCTTCTCTTTTTTTTACAGCGTTGCCTTTATTATTAAATGCGTCAATAATTTCATTGGCAACTCTTTCAATCATTGTTTTTTCATTTCTCTTTACAGCAGAATCCACTATCCATTTCATAGCAAGTGTTTGAGCTCTTTTTGGTCTTACTTCCATTGGAACTTGATAGGTCGCCCCTCCTACTCTTCTTGATCTAACTTCTAAAGATGGCTTTACATTATTCAAAGCATCATGAAAAAAATCAATAGGTTCTTTGTCAGTTTTTTTTGAAACAAAATCAAATGCACCATATACAATTTTTTCGGATGTAGATTTTTTACCATCGAGCATAATTCTGTTCATAAACTTAGCTAATACCAGATCTTTATATTTGTGATCAGGTAGTATAGTTCTTTTTTCTGCTGCTCTTCTTCTAGACATATTTATTTAGGACGTTTTGCACCGTAAAGTGACCTTCTCTGTTTTCTTGAAGACACTCCCTGAGTATCGAGGGTTCCTCTTAAGATGTGATATCTTACACCAGGTAAATCCTTAACCCGTCCACCTCTTATTAATACAACAGAGTGTTCTTGTAAATTGTGACCTTCACCAGGGATATATGCTGAAACTTCCTGGCCATTTGTAAGTTTGACTCTAGCTACTTTTCTAAGAGCAGAGTTAGGTTTTTTAGGAGTAGTTGTGTAAACTCTTGTGCAAACTCCACGTTTCTGAGGACTTTTATCTAATGCAGGCACTTTGTTTCTTTTACTGACGACTGCTCTACCTTTTCTAACAAGTTGGTTAATAGTTGGCATTTTATCCTTTAGTTAAGTGTTTGGATTTTACTCCACGACCTTTAACAAATCGTAGGGGTCTTTATTAATTGATTTCAATAAAGTCAAGTAGATATGCTATTAATTGTCTAATTTTCTATATTTTCTGACTCTTTTTTCTCAATAATTTCTTGGTCTCTTTCAAATGCTATATTTTCATAATCAGATGTCATTTTTCCAGTTCCTGCAGGAATAAGCCTTCCTACTATAACATTCTCTTTAAGTCCATTTAGATTGTCAATTTTCCCTAAGGTAGCTGCATCTGTCAGAACTTTTGTAGTTTCTTGAAAAGAAGCTGCTGAAATAAAAGAGCTTGTTTGCAAGCTTGCTTTTGTTATCCCAAGTAAAACAGGCTCATATACAATTTCATTTTTTCCATCATTTTTTAAAATCTTGTTAATCTTTAAGAGATCTCTCTTTTGAATTTGCTCTCCAGCAATAAGATTTGAATCGCCAGGATCTTTAATGAGAACTTTTTGTAACATCTGTCTGGCAATTGTCTCAATATGCTTATCATTAATATATACGCCTTGAAGCTTATATACTGATTGAACTTCTCTTACTAGATATCTAGCTAGTTGTTCAATTCCCAGAATTCTAAGAATGTCATGAGGCACAGGAGTTCCCTCAACAAGAATATCACCTTTTTTTACAAAGTCTCCTTCTTGTACATTCAAATATTTTGATCTTGGAATTAAAATTTCAAAAGTTTCTTTTTCATCGACAGAGGTAATTATCACTCTTCTTTTATTTTTATAATCTTTACCAAATGAAATTTTACCATCTATTTCACACATAATTGCAGGATCTTTTGGTTTTCTTGCTTCAAATAATTCAGCTACTCGAGGTAAACCACCTGTTATGTCTTTAGTTTTAGATGATTCTTTTGGAATTCTAGCAATTACTTGTCCAGCAAAAACTTCTTGGCCATCCTCAACACTTAAAATCGAATCAATTGACATAGGATAGTTTGAAAAATTAGTCTCATCAACCATTTCTTCCGAAACTTTATCAACTATGTTTATTGCAGGTTTAAAATTTTTACTTTTCTGATTCTGGCTCCAATCAATTACAATTTTACTGGAAATACCAGTTGTATCATCAATTGACTCCCTAAATGAAACTCCTTGCTTCAAATCAAGGTATTTTACAAATCCATTTTTCTCAGCAATTATAGGAAGGGTATATGGATCCCATTCAGCAAGCAATTGATTATTTTCGACGTTTTCTCCATCACTTACAATTAATTTTGAACCGAATGGAATATTAGAAGAATATTTCTCATCATTTCTTTCCAATATCTTTACCTTACCATTTCTACTTAACACAATCTTATTTTTGAACTTGTCTTCAATAATTTTTATATTTTCTAATTTAATAGTACCTTTTACGGGAGAAGTGGCGTTAGATTGCTCTACTGATGAACTTGCAGCACCTCCTATATGAAATGTTCTCATAGTCAGTTGAGTACCGGGCTCACCAATAGATTGAGCTGCAATTATCCCAACAGCTTCTCCAACATTAACTGGTGTTCCTCTGGCTAAATCTCTACCGTAGCAAATGGAGCATATTCCATCTTCTGTTTCACATGTTAATACAGATCTTATTTTTAATGATCTTAATCCCAATTTAGATATAGGATCTAGGTGTTTCTCTGAAATTATATCACCAGCACTTACAATAATCTCATTATTTACATCATTGATATCCTCAACAGGAGTTCTACCTAAAATTCTCTCCGTGAGTGGTGATGTTATATTTCCTGATTCAACAATCTCTTCAACTGTTACTCCGTTTTTAGTTTTACAATCTATTTCACGAATAACAGCATCTTGTGCTACATCAACCAACCTTCTTGTTAAATATCCGCTACTTGCTGTTTTTAAAGCTGTATCTGCAAGTCCTTTTCGAGCACCATGAGTTGAGGTAAAGTATTCAAGAACCGAAAGACCCTCTTTAAAATTAGATTTAATTGGGTTTTCAATTATCTCTCCAGATGGTTTAGCCATTAAGCCTCTCATTCCTGACAATTGTTTTAATTGTGCTGCAGAGCCTCTAGCCCCTGAATGTGCCATCATATAAACAGAGTTAATAGGCTGATCATCAGAAGGTGTAGATATTACATCTAACATTTTATCTGCAACTTTATTTGTACACTCTGACCATGCGTCTACTACTTTATTATATTTTTCACCTTGAGTAATTAATCCGTCTTGGTATTGATTTTCATACTCCTGAACTTTTAATTGAGTAGCATTTAAAAGTTCATTTTTATCTTTAGGAATAATTAGATCATCTTTACCAAAAGAAATTCCAGCAATTGCTGCATACTTAAAACCTACTTGCATTATATGATCCGCAAATAAGACGGTCTGCTTCTGACCACAGAATCTGTATACTGTATCTATAATATTACTTACATCTTTTTTTGTTAAAACCTTGTTTATCATTTCATAGTTAATATTTTCGTTTAGTGGTAGAATATTACCTAAAATCATTCTTCCTGGAGTAGTCTCAACTTTAGTTAATTGCCCATCATATTTTTTTATTCTAGCGATTATTTTAGAATGAAGGCTTACATATTTATTTTCTAAAGCTTTAATTATTTCATTTAAATCAACAAAACTTCTTCCTGCACCAGGTTGTTTATCTCTCATTATAGAAAGATAGTAGATACCAAGAACAATATCTTGAGATGGTACTATTATAGGTTTACCACTTGAAGGAGATAAAATATTATTTGTACTCATCATTAAAACTCTTGCTTCGAGTTGTGCTTCAAGACTTAGTGGAACATGTACAGCCATCTGATCACCGTCAAAATCTGCATTAAAAGCAGTACATACTAATGGGTGCAGTTGAATTGACTTGCCCTCGATTAGGATGGGTTCAAATGCTTGAATACCTAGTCTATGTAAAGTTGGTGCTCTGTTTAAAAGTACTGGATGTTCCCTAATAACCTCTTCTAAAATATCCCATACCCTAGGATCTTCTTTTTCTACGAGTTTTTTTGCAGCTTTAATTGTGTTAGCCCAACCATAAATATCGAGTTTATGAAATATAAATGGTTTAAATAGCTCAAGCGCCATTTTCTTTGGAATACCACATTGATGAAGTTTAAGATTAGGTCCTACAACAATAACTGATCTTCCTGAGTAATCAACACGTTTACCGAGAAGGTTTTGTCTAAACCTTCCTTGTTTTCCTTTGAGCATATCAGATAAAGATTTAAGAGGTCTTTTATTTGTTGAGGTAATTACTCTACCTCTCCTTCCATTATCAAATAGTGCGTCAACAGACTCTTGAAGCATTCTTTTTTCATTTCTAATAATTATATCAGGCGCCCTTAAATCTATTAATCTTTTTAATCTGTTATTTCTATTAATTACTCTTCTATACAGATCGTTTAAATCACTTGTAGCGAATCTGCCTCCATCTAGAGGAACTAATGGCCTTAGTTCAGGAGGAATTACAGGTAATACTCTCAAGATCATCCATTCAGGCTTATTTTTTGAAATAATAAAAGATTCGATTAGTTTTAATCTTTTTGTAATTTTAGTTTTTTTTAGTTCAGATTTAGTTTCAGTAAGATCAATTTTTAATTGATCGTAATCAGCTTCAAGATCAATACTTAAAAGCATTTGTTCAATTGCCTCTGCTCCTATTGCTGCACTAAATGAGTCTTCACCATACTCATCTTGATAATCAATAAACTGTTCTTCAGATATTATTTCACCTTTTTTTAAATTTGTTAAACCAGGCTCAACAACGATGAATTGCTCAAAGTAGAGAACTTTTTCAAGATTTTTTATTGTCATATCTAAGAGAGTTGCAATTCTGCTTGGCAAGGATTTCATGAACCATATATGTGATACGGGTGCTGCTAACTCAATATGACCCATTCTATCTCTTCTAACTTTAGATAAAGTAACCTCAACTCCACATTTTTCACAAATTATTCCCCTGAATTTCATTCTTTTATATTTGCCGCAAAGACATTCATAATCTTTTACAGGGCCAAAAATTCTTGAGCAAAATAATCCATCTTTTTCTGGTTTAAAAGTTCTATAATTTATTGTTTCTGGTTTTTTAATTTCACCAAAAGACCAAGATCTAATATCATCTGGGCTAGCAATAGATATTTTTAGACTATTAAAATTTTGAACACCTTGGTTCTGATTAAATATATTTGTAAGTTCTTTATTCATTTGATCCTATTAAGTTAGTTAAATTATTTTCTTTTAAATTTTCCTTAAAATCAAGATTAAGTCCTAGAGAGCGTAATTCTTTTACCATAACATTGAAAGATTCAGGAGTACCAGATTCAAAATTATTGTCACCTTTAACAATTGATTCGTAAACTTTAGTTCTTCCTGCAACATCATCGGATTTTATAGTTAAAATTTCTTGAAGAGTATAAGCTGCTCCATAAGCTTCAAGTGCCCATACTTCCATTTCACCAAATCTTTGTCCACCAAATTGAGCTTTACCTCCAAGTGGTTGTTGAGTGACCAAACTGTAAGGCCCTATGGATCTAGCATGTATTTTTTCATCGACTAAATGATGGAGTTTTAACATGTACATATATCCAACCGTGACAGGTCTTTCAAATTTTTGGCCAGTAATTCCATCATATAGTATTTCTTGACCAGTTCCAGATACTCCAGAAAGCGATAATAGGTTTGTTATATCTTTCTCTTTAGCCCCGTCAAAAACTGGAGTAGCAAATGGAATACCTTCCTTTAAGTTATTACCTAGTTCTAGAATTTCATCATCATTCATATTTTTTAATAGATTTTTGATGATTTTCTAGATCATAGATATCTAAAAGTTTTTTTCTTAGATCATTAGTTTGACCTTCTGATTGCATTTTTTTTATCATTTCATTTACTTGTCTTCCTAATGATGCTGAAGCCCAGCCTAAATGGGTTTCTAAAATTTGACCAATATTCATTCTACTTGGAACACCTAAAGGATTTAAGACAATGTCTACAGGAGTACCATCTTCAAGATAAGGCATATCTTCTACCGGACAAATTTTAGAAATTACTCCTTTGTTACCATGTCTCCCTGCCATTTTATCTCCTGGCTGGAGTTTTCGTTTAACAGATATGAATACTTTAATTAATTTTAAAACACCGGGAAGTAACTCATCTCCACTTTGTATTTTGTCAATTTTATTTTCAAACTTCTGATTTATATTACCAAGTTGGTTTTCATAATTTTTTACTAATAACTCTATCTGATTACTCTTTTTCTCATCTGAAATATTAATTTTTAGCAAATCATTAAGAGATAAATTTTCGATTTGATCATATTTTAATTGGGAATTTTTAGAAAAAATATCAATTCCAGAGACAAATGTTTGGTTATTAAGTAGTTCTCGAAGATGGTTTCCAAAACTCTTTTCTAGAATTTTTAATTCATCATCTCTATCACGAGCAATTACTTCAATTTGATTATTTTCTATACTAATTGCCCTTTCATCCTTCTCTATTCCTCTTCTAGAAAAAACCCTAATTTCAACAACTGTTCCTTTTACTCCTGGTGGTACTCTTAAGCTGGTGTCTTTGACGTCAGCAGCTTTTTCACCAAATATTGCTCTTAATAATTTTTCTTCTGGAGTCATCGGAGACTCTCCTTTTGGAGTAACTTTTCCTACTAAAATGTCACCTGAGCTAACTTCTGCTCCTACATAGACAATTCCTGTCTCATCAAGATTTATAAGCATCTCTTCGCTAGCATTTGGAATATCCCTAGTTATTTCCTCAGGTCCTAATTTTGTATCTCTTGACATTACTTCAAACTCCTCAACATGTATTGAGGTAAAGACATCGTCTTGAACAACTTTCTCTGAAATTAAAATTGAATCTTCAAAATTGTATCCGTTCCAAGGCATAAATGCGGCAAGAACATTTCTCCCTAATGCAAGTTCTCCTAGATCAGTTGCAGGACCATCGGCTATAACTTGGTTTTTATAAATTTTATCACCAACATTAACTAAAGGTCGTTGAGT
>MDTB01242464.1_pt1 | contig 12761 bp, 9 predicted proteins | sample 811161 | NCBI WGS metagenome assembly MDTB01 (sample SAMN05326650, study PRJNA326480) | marine metagenome | isolation source: seawater | place: Mediterranean Sea | collected 2009 | reverse complement strand
GTGTAAACGAGATGCTCTACCAACTGAGCTAACCACCCTAAAATTTGTTCGACATATACAATATAATTCCCGTAAAGTAAAAATGTATTTATAGAGCTATAAATAAGCTGTATTATTAGTATCTATGATTCTTGAATGTAAGTCTTGTCAAAAAAAATTTGTTGTTCCAGATAACGCAATTACAAATGCTGGGAGATTAGTCCAATGTAGTTCATGTGGTAATAAATGGACACAATTTCCAATTACAAAAGAGGTAATTAAAAAACCATTAAATTTCGCTGTTAAAAAAGAAGTAATCAAAAAACCAATAAAAAGTATACCAAAAATTAAAGCAGAAGAAAATTTCAATATAGTTAAAAAGAAAAAGAAAAAAGTTAATAAAAAATCTGGACCATCAATTTATTCTAAAGAATATTTAGAAAAAAAACATGGTATTAAAATTGATGAAAATAATACTAGCATTTCAAGAAATAAATCAGATAAAAAAATATCTAAATCCTATTTTGGTTTTTATAGTTATTTAATTATTTTCTTATTTACAATTTTATCGGTGATAGGAATTTTAAATCTTACAAAAGAAATTATTATATTTAATTTTCCTTTTACTGAGATCTATATAGAGTATTTATTTGAAAATTTAAATTATTTCGGCATACTTTTTAGAGATGCTTTTAACTTATATTAATTTTCAAGTTCTTTTATATTTACAAAGTTTTTAGATAAATTTGAATTATTCTTTTTAATATCTTTGAAGAAATTCCAAGCTAAAACAACCATTGTATTATTATTACTTTTTACAATCTTTTTACTTTTAATAGGTATTTTTACCCCAGGAATAAATTTGTTATGTTTTAATGAATTATCCTCTACTATAAAATCTATTTGATCTGAAATGCCATAAAAATTTAATGCTGTTGTGGCTTTTGCTGGGGCACCATATCCTATTATTTTTTTGTGATCTTTTTTTAGTTTATTGAAATTTTTTAAAATATTTTCCCTAATTTTGTAAACTTTTTCTCCAAATTTCTTATAAGTTTCATATTTTTTTATTCCAAACTTATTTTCATCTGCAATTAATTTTGCGACATTTTTTTCAACTTTTTTATTTTTATCTTTTGAAACATAAACTCTTAACGAACCACCATGTGTATCAATTTTTTCTGATCTATAAATTTTCGCATTTAATCTATTAAAAAAATTATTTAAAGAGGTTAAAGACCAATAATTGTAATGCTCGTGATATATATTATCGAATGTCAGATCTTTTAATGTGTTAAGTAAATATTGAACTTCAATAATTATAGTTCCTTTTTGATCTAACAATTTAAACATACACTCTGCCATTTCTCGCAGATTATCCGAGTGTGCAAATACATTTGAAGCTAAAATCAAATTAGCACCTTTTTTAATTTTTTTTAAGTTTTTTTTATTTAAAAAACCATTAAAAGTTTTAATCTTATTTTTATTAGCTTGCTTAGCAAGGTTTTTAGCTGGTTCTACTCCTAAAATATTTTTAAAATTTAAATCTTTAAAAGGTTTAAGTGCTACTCCATCATTACTTCCAATATCGATAATATAAGATTTTTTAGATTTTAACTTAAAATTTTTTATATAGCTTTTAGCTGCTTTTACGAAATGATCTCTAAAAACTTTTGAAGTTGAAGATGTATATAAATAATTTGAGAACATCTTTTGAGGATCCACTGAAACTGATAATTGGCAATTGTGACATTTTTCACAGTAATTCATCTCTAGTGGATAAAGCTCACTCTTATCATTTTTGTGTTTGATTAAATTATTTGCTAAAGGCTGATAACCTAAAGAAATTACCCTTTTTAAATTAGTATTTCCACATGATCTACATTCAAACTTATAACAATTCATTAATAGATTTTTTTCATCTTCATTAACAAACATATGTTTGATGGTATGAGTGATTCCATAATTATCATGTTCTCTTTCTCCTCTTACTAAATTTAGAAATGTTGTGTCTTTTGTAAAAACCATCGTATGAGCAACGTTCGGCTTAATAATAGATAAATCTCCTTCGTTAACTACTTGAGTAACTTTTAGAGAACCCGGATTAATTATATCCTGAAATACCTCGATAATCTGTCCTTTGGTAAATAAACATTTTTGCTCTTGTTGAGGATGATAATGATTAGCTCTTATTGTTCCTTTTTTAGAACTTATTAAACCTATTAAGTTTATGGGCTCTGTAAGTTCATGGTTACTTATTTTTCCTCTTTTATCTACAAATTCATTTTGACCACTTTTGATGTATTCTAAATCTTTATTAAGATTTTGGTTTGACCATTTGAAAATCATTTCTTTGATGCTTTCTTCAAGACTATAAAGAAATTTAAAACCTTTTTTCTTAATTTTTTTATTAGAAAGTGAAAAACCTAGATTTGGTATTTCATCATTAGTTTCTCTTAAAGTAATTTTAGAATTATATTTTTTACATATCTGCGCAACGTCTTTTACTGTCACAGTATCTTTCGTTAAATTAAATAAATTTTTATTAATGTCTTCTCTTTCTTCTATAAATTTAAAACATCGTGCTACATCTATTAAAGGAACTAAACTCTTAATTTGTTTGCCTCCTGAAAATAATTTTAAAACACCATTTTGAGAGGCAATTTTTGAAAATAAATTTGGCATAATATCAATTCTCATTGTATCGGTGGAATATCCGTAAACTGAGCCTAGTCTTAAAATTACATAATTTTTTCCAGATTTTTTTAGTTGTTTTTCATTATAGTCCTTTGATTTTGCATAGGATAAAACTGGAGAAGTGGCTTCATCCTCTAAAATATCTTTTTTAATTTGATTTATTCCTTCGTAAACTACGTGAGTTGACGGCATTATTATCTTACACTTATCCGATATGACATCTAAAATATTTTGAGTGCCTTGTTCAGCAACTAATTTGATTGCTTCGTCTTTTTCATTGTTGCTTTCACTTTTAACTTTTGGAACTTTAGTAATACCTGCTAAATGATGAACTATATCGGCATTTTTACAATAATAATTAATTAAATCTTTATTTAAAATATCTCCTTGAACAAAATTTATATTCCAATTTCTTAGTTGAGTAACTCTTTCTGAAATAAAACGATTATCTATTACTATAATTTCGTCATTCCAGCTATAACCTGAATAAATTTTACATAATTCTGTTCCAATATAGCCTAATCCACCAGTGATAATAATCTTTTTTCCCATGGAAAGTAAATCTACTCTAAATATTATTTATAAACAATAAGGTAAGTGGCTAAAATATTCAATTAATGTGTGCTTTTAGTCTGTTCTTTAGTTTTTGATTTAGAGATTTGTTCTACCTCTACCCATTCAACTCTTTTTAAATTTTTCGTTAAGGCGATTTTCAAAACTTCATCAACATTTTTTACAGGAATTATTTCCATATTTTTTTTTATGGATTCTGGCACCTCAATAAGATCTTTTTTGTTTTCTATAGGTATCAAAACTTTTTTAATCCCAGCTCTGTGAGCGGCTAAAAGTTTTTCTTTTAATCCGCCAATTGGTAAAACTAGACCTCTGAGTGTCACCTCTCCGGTCATAGCAACTTTCTTATCGACTGGTATTTCAGTAATTGCAGATACAATCGATGTCACCATAGCTATACCCGCTGATGGTCCATCTTTAGGCGTAGCACCCTCTGGAACATGAATATGAAAATCTTTTTTGTCAAAAACCGGAGGAATTATACCAAACTCTAAACTTTTTGACCTTATGTAAGATTTTGCTGCTTTAACTGACTCTTGCATAACTTCTCCAAGTTTACCAGTAATTTGCATCTTTCCTTTACCTGGCATAACAGCAGACTCGATTTTAAGGATTTCCCCTCCAACTTCTGTCCAGGCTAAACCAGTAACAACTCCAATTCTATTTTCTTCTTCAATTTCTCCGTATTTAAACTTTTGAATGCCTAATAAATTGCTTAAATCTTTTTCTGTAATAGATGTGTTTACCTTTTCTTTTGAGTCAATTTTTTTTACTAGCTTTCTTGCAATTTTTGCAATTTCTCTTTCCAAATTTCTTACTCCTGACTCTCTCGTATAATTTCTTATTATTTCTCTATTAACTTCCACATTTAACTTCCATTCATCGTCTTTTAATCCGTTATTTTTGCTTTGTTTAGGAATTAAATATTTTTGGGAAATATTTACCTTTTCATCTTCAGTATAGCCAGGAATTCTTATTACTTCCATTCTGTCTAGAAGTGGGGGTAAAATATTTAATGTGTTTGCAGTGGTAACAAACATAACATCTGACAAGTCATAATCCACTTCTAAATAATGATCATTAAATTCTTTATTTTGCTCAGGATCTAAAGCCTCCAATAAAGCGGAAGATGGGTCGCCTCTATAATCATTACCGACTTTATCAATCTCATCTAATAAAAATAATGGATTTCTAGATCCAGCTTTTTTCATCATTTGAATAATTTTTCCAGGTAAGGACCCTATATATGTTCTTCTATGACCTCTAATCTCAGCTTCATCTCTTATTCCGCCCAAAGAAATTCTAATAAATTTTCTGTTTGTTGCTTTTGCAATTGATTTTCCTAATGATGTTTTGCCAACACCAGGAGGACCTACCAAACAAAGGATTGGGCCTTTCATTTTTTGAATTCTTTTTTGAACAGCCAAAAATTCAATTATCCTCTCTTTAACTTTTTCTAAACCATAATGATCTTCATCCAAAGTCTTTTGCGCCGAGGCCAAATCAGTATTGATTTTTGTTTTTTCAGACCAAGGTAAATCTGTCATCCAGTCAAGGTAGTTTCTGACTACTGTTGCCTCAGCTGACATGGGGCTCATTGATTTTAATTTTTTTAACTCTGAAAAGCACTTTTCTTGAGCGGCTTTTGGCATCTTGGCTTTAGTAATTGCTTTTGAAATATTAGCAATTTCATCTTTACCTTCATCAATTTCACCAAGTTCTTTTTGAATAGCTTTCAATTGTTCATTTAAATAGTACTCTCTTTGAGTTTTCTCCATTTGATTTTTTACTCTGCCACGTATTTTCTTTTCAACAGAGATCACGCTTGTCTCTTTATTGACTATTTCAGAAATTTTTTCTAATCTTTTTCTTAAGTCCTTTATTTCTAGTATTTCTTGTTTTTGAAATATCTTTATATTTAAATTTGCAGCGATGTTATCTGCAATTATCTTTGCATCTTTGGAATTTTTAATAGTATTTATATTCTCATTAAAATCTTTTTTATTTAAAACAATTAGTTTTTCAAATTTTTTGACAAGTCCTTGGGCTAAAATATCAAGATCTTTCGATACATTGCTATCTTCAGCTATTTCTACATTTGAATTAAGAAAATTAGTTTCATCTTTTATGTCAATTATTTTTACTCTCTTTTGACCTTCAACTAAGACTTTAACCGTTCCATCGGGTAATTTTAGAAGTTGCAGCACTTTACTCATACACCCGTATGAAAATAAATCTTTCTCTGTAGGGTCATCTATTTCAGAATTTTTTTGAGCTACTAGTACAATTGATTTGTCAGTTTTCATTGCTTCTTGAAGAGCTTTAATTGATTTCTCTCTGCCCACAAAAAGCGGAACTACAATTGAAGGAAAAATTACGATATCTCTTAAGGGTAATAATGGTTTCGTATATTTTACGTTCATACTTATTTATATGTTAATTAATATAAATAATTCAAGGAACAAATTGACTTAAGCGACTGATGTTGATTGTTTTTTACCATAAGTGATAATTGGGTCACTATCACCTTTAGCGGAAGATTTGTCGATTGTTACCTTTAAAACATCCTCTTTATCCGGTAATTCGAACATTGTTTTTAATAAAATGCTTTCTAAAATTGATCTTAAGCCCCTAGCTCCTGTTTTTTTCTTAATAGCTTTTTTTGCTATCTCAAGAATAGCATCATCTTGAAACTCTAGTATCGCATTTTCAAATTCAAACAATCTTTTATATTGTTTAATAAGAGAGTTTTTCGGTTCTTTCAAAATTTTAATTAAAGATTTTTCATTTAGTTCATCTAGAGTTGCAATTATTGGCATTCTACCAATAAACTCTGGAATTAAACCATATTTAATCAAGTCCTCAGGTTCTAAAGATTTCATTAATTCTGATAATGGTTGTTCTTTATAACTTTTTACTTTTGCACCAAAACCTATTGAACTACCTTTGCCTCTACTATCAATAATTTTATCTAATCCAGCGAACGCACCTCCGCAAATAAATAAAATATTTGTAGTATCTACTTGTAAAAATTCTTGTTGAGGATGTTTTCTACCTCCTTGAGGTGGCACGCTAGCTATTGTACCTTCCATAATTTTTAATAATGCTTGTTGTACGCCCTCCCCAGAAACGTCTCTGGTAATTGAAGGATTTTCCGATTTTCTACTTATTTTATCTACCTCATCAATATAGACAATTCCTCTTTGAGCTTTTTCAACGTTATAATCAGCTGCTTGTAAAAGTTTTAAAATTATATTTTCAACATCTTCTCCAACATAGCCTGCTTCGGTTAAAGTAGTAGCATCTGCCATAGTAAAAGGTACGTCAAGAATTTTTGCTAAAGTTTGAGCAAGTAAAGTTTTTCCACAGCCAGTTGGTCCTACCAAAAGAATATTCGATTTTGACAACTCAACATCTTTATTTGTTTTTGTTTCATGATTTAATCTTTTATAATGGTTGTGAACTGCGACTGATAAAACTTCTTTAGCTTTTTTTTGTCCAATTACATAATCGTCCAATACAGTACAAATTTCTTTGGGTGTTGGAACTCCATCTTGATGTTTAATAAGTGAACTTTTATTTTCCTCTTTAATAATGTCCATGCAAAGCTCAACACATTCATCACATATAAATACTGTTGGACCAGCAATTAATTTTCTAACCTCATGCTGGCTTTTGCCGCAAAACGAACAATACAAAATATTTTTGTTATTTTTTTCACTCATAACGAATCACTATTTAGATAATAAAGTTGAAATAAACTCTTATCAAGCTGAAGTTGAAATTAATTCTATATATTGTGTCTTATTTTCTCTTGTCCACAACAGAGTCTATCAATCCAAATTTTTTTGCTTCCTCTGGAGTCATAAAATTATCTCGTTCTAAAGCTTTTGATATTTCATCGACCGATTTTCCTGTGTGCTTGGAGTAAATTGTATTCAGCCTACTTTTAAGTAATTGAATTTCTTTCGCATGAATTTGTATATCTGTTGCTTGACCTTGAAAACCAGCAGAGGGTTGATGTACCATTATTCTTGAATTTGGAAGTGAATATCTTTTTCCTTTCTGACCTGCTGATAATAAAAAAGATCCCATTGATGAAGCTTGACCTATGCATAATGTAGAAACCGGAGAATTTATATATTGCATTGTGTCATAAATTCCTAAACCAGCGGTTACTAAACCGCCAGGACTATTAATATAAAAACTTATTTCTTTATTAGGATTTTCGGACTCTAAAAATAATAGTTGTGCGGTTACTAAAGAGGCAACAGTGTCATTTACGGGACCAACTAAAAAAACTATTCTCTCTTTAAGTAGTCGAGAGTAAATATCATATGCTCTTTCACCCTTACTGGATTGTTCAACAACCATAGGGATAAGCGTATTCATTTTTTCTTCAAATTCGCGACTCATGATTTTGATTTATACAACTATTGATTACTTTTTGCTAATTTTTTTTGGTTTTTCAGATTTAGTTTCTTTTTTTTTAACCTGTTGATCGCTTTTTGCTTTATTATCATCATTAAATTTTGTTATCATCTTTTCAGCTTCTTTCACGGTCAATTCCTTTTGTGTAAGATTAATTTGTGTTTTTAAAAATTTCATTATTTTTTCCTCATAAATACTACTCTGTAAATGTTGAGTTGCTGACGGATTTTTTTGATAATAATCAAAGACTAATTTTTCTTGACCCGGCATACTTTTTACTTGCTTTTGAATTTCTTGTTTTATTTCATCTTCCGTAACTTTAATATTATTTGACTCTCCACATTCATTTAAAATTAGTCCAAGTTTTATTCTTTTTTCAATTTGTTTAACATTTTTTTTTGTATCTTTGTTTAAGTTAGGATCTATAGAATTAGCTTTAATTTCATTGTCAATCATATTTCTCGGAATTTCTATGTCATGGAGTTTTTCAAGTTGGTCTAATATTTCTTTTTTAGTTATTGAATTTAAAGCCATTAGATACTGTTCGGAAATTTGATCTTTAATTTTTTGGGTTAAATCTGGAAGATCTTTAGTGCCTAATTTTATTGCAAATGAGTCGTCTAATTTATTTTTCTGAGAAACTTTAATATTCTTGATTTCACATTCAAATAAAGCTTTCTTATCTGCTAAATCTTTGTTTGGATGATTTTGAGGTAATACAGCTGTAATTTTTTTTTTATCATTTTTTTTTACTCCAATTAATTGCTTATCGAAGTCTTTTAAAAACAAATCTTTTCCGAGTTCGATAGTAACTCCTTGGCCTTTACTACCTTCAAATTCTTTTCCATCCACAGTTGCCTGATAATCAAAAGTTACCTGATCTCCTATTTCAGATTTTAAATCAGTGGTCTTATCAACAAATACTTTGTGATCTTTTGCAATATTTTTTAACCTTTCATCTAGTTCTTCTTTATTAACTTTAATTAAATAATTTGTTGCTTTCAGTTTATTAAAAGACTTAAGTTTAATTTCTGGCAACAAGTCAAGTTGAATTTCAAAATTTAAATCCTTTCCTTCTCCAAAAGTTTTTAAATTTATCTTAGGTTGCCCAGCTACTTTTAGTTTTTTATCTTGAATAGCCTTAGTTGTGCTCTCTTTTAATATTTTGTCTATTACCTCTCCATAAATTGCTTTTCCAAATTGATTTTTAATAACTAAAGGGGGTACTTTCCCTTTTCTAAAACCTTTGATATCAATTTGTTTTTGGTATTCGATTAATCTAATATCTAGTTCTTTTTTAACTTCAGCCTTATCGACGATAACTGAAAGAGTTGTTTGTAAACCTTTTTTTGAATTTATTTCTACTTTCATAATTTATTGGTGGGCAAGAAGAGACTCGAACTCTTAAGCCTTGCGGCACTAGTTCCTAAGACTAGCGCGTATACCAATTCCGCCACTTGCCCATATTAATTAAAGTTTTTATATATCAATTTGTTTTTTTAGAAAACTATTAAGTCTAAAATATGCCAAAATATAAATAACAATTAGTGAAAAAAACCAATACTTACACAACATTGCGTTTTCTTTTATCAAAATGCTTGGTAAAATTAGAAGACTAATAATAAAATTAATTGCCAATGAATTAAGATAATTATTGTCTTTACCAGGATTTTTCAATTTAAGAACTTGGTACGACAACATATGTAAATGATATTTATCAGGTTTAATCGGAGATTTTTTTAGAATAATCTTTCTTATAAAAGAGAAAAAAACCTCAAAGAAAAGATAAAATAAAAGTATGCAAAAAAAGAATGAAGAAATGCTGGGACTTGAGTTATTTGTGGCAATAACGTTTAATGCTGTTGTTGATCCAAAAAGATAAGCCCCACTGTCACCCATAAACAATTTTGCTTTCGGAAAATTAAAAAGTAAAAAAATCAGAAGTATAATTATTTGAGCTGTAATAAAAACCGACAAATCTTGGGAATTATTTTCAATATTTATTAAAAGTAATACTGTATTAATAATTATTAATTGCAACGATAATAAGCCATTAAAACCATCTATTAGATTTGAACCATTTATTATAAATAAAAAACAAAGCACAATAAAAAAATTAAAAAAAATATCAATTTTTAAAATATCTTGAAGAAAGACTAAATCTATTCGATTTATCTCAAAAGAAAAAATTTTAGTTGTCATCAATAAAAAAAAGATCATTACAATTAATCTAGATTTTGCACTAAATTTAATCTTAACATCGTCCAAAAACCCGATTAAAAATAGTCCTGTTCCTAAAACTAAGTAATCTAAATAAAATAAAGAAAATAAAATATTATTTAAGAAGATAAATATCAAAAATGAAATTATAGAAGCTAAACCACCGCTTCTTGGAATGTTATCGTTATGAAATGCTTGTGGTTTATTAAAATCATTATCCAACAAAGCCCCGCCAAAAATTCTATTTGAAATTTTTTGAATTATAAAAAAAGTAAAAAAACTCGAAATTGAAAAAATTGATAATAAACTCAATTCTAAAGACTCATTTTGCATTAGTTTTTTATAAATCCTTTATTATTTTTTTTTACAATAAATATTCCAAGTATTATCATACCTAATGATATTAAAACACGCCAAGTAATAACTTCATCCATTATTAAATAACCAAAAAATACTCCAAAAATTGGGATTAAATATGCTACTTGAGTTTGAAAAACTAATCCATTAACAGATAATATTCTAAATCTTATTAACCAAGCTAATCCTGTTGCTACTACTCCTAAATATAACAAAGATAAAGTGGAGTCTAGTGTTGGATTTGCTGACCATGGACTTTCTAAAAGGCAAGACATCGGAAATAAAAATATTAGCGACCAAATTGTAGTTGAGGTTGTAACATTTTCGTTTCCCCTATTTTTAATTTTTAGGGTTAATATTCCGCCTATAGAATAAAATGTAGATCCTAAAACTGTAATTAATGCAAAAGTATAGTTTTTTTCGTCAATAATTACCTTGTCAAAAAATAGAAATAAAACTCCGATAAATCCAACTAAAATTCCTAAAGTTTTAAATAAATTTATTTTTTCGTTCTTGGTAAAAAAATGGGCAAGAATAGTGCCACTCAATGGAGTCGTGCTCATTAATATAGCTGCAAGATAACTATTAATTTCAGTAGTTCCTATGGCAATTAAAGTAAATGGTATTGCGATATTACATAAACCAATTAAAGAATAGGATTTCCAGTCCTTAGAAAAAGCTTGAATTTTAATTTTTTTATACCAACACAATAATATTAAAGGAACGCTGGCAAATATCACTCTTACTAAAGCTAAGGTGATTGGTTCATACGAATATGTAGCAATTTTAATGTTAAAGAAAGATGAGCCCCAAATTAAACCCAGTAAAACAAGTAAAAAGATATCAAATGATTTTGCCTCTCTCATAATATGCAATTAAAAATTGTATTGATGCTTTAAATGCATAGCTGATATCATTTTATTAGAGGATATTCTATAATTATATTCTGCTATTAAACTTAAAAAATTATTTATGAGCTCAAGTAAAATTAAAAAACTATTAAAAGATAAAGAGGTCGAATACGTAGATTTAAGATTTACCGACCCTAGAGGTAAACTTCAACATCTCACAATGGACAGTACTGTTGTTGATGAAGAGATGTTAGAAAAAGGTGTATTTTTTGATGGTTCATCAATAGCTGGATGGAAAGCCATAAACGAATCTGATATGATTTTAAAACCCGATTTATCAAGACCTATTATAGATCCTTTCAATTCACACACTACTTTAAATATTTTTTGTGACATAATGGACGCTGTAAAAAAAGATCCTTACGGTAGAGATCCAAGAGGAACAGCAAAGAAGGCAGAAAATTATTTAAAGAAATCTGGAATTGGTGACAAGGCATATTTTGGCCCTGAGCCAGAATTTTTTGTTTTTGATGACGTAAGATTTAAAAACGAAATGAACGAAACTAGTTTTTCAATCGATAGTTCAGAGGGACCGTATAATACTGGAAAAAAATATGAAAATGGTAATTTAGCTCACAGACCGGGTGTTAAGGGAGGATATTTTCCTGTTCCTCCTGTAGATAGTGCTCAAGATATGAGAAGTGAATATTTAAAAGCCCTTAAAGATATGGGTGTGAAAGTAGAAAAACATCACCATGAAGTAGCTCCATCACAACATGAGCTAGGAATGTATTTTGGAACTTTAACCGACATGGCAGATAATGTTCAATTATATAAATATGCAGTTCAAATGGTTACCAATTCATTTGGTAAAACAGCTACGTTTATGCCTAAACCTGTCAAAGGAGATAATGGGTCTGGAATGCACTGCCACCAATCTATATGGAGTGGTAACACTCCAGTATTTATGGGTAAAGAGTATGCTGGCTTATCTAAAACTGCGTTATATTATATTGGGGGTATACTTAAACATGCTAAAGCGATAAATGCCTTTGCAAATGCTACTACTAATAGTTACAAAAGATTAATTCCAGGATTCGAAGCTCCTGTAATTTTAGCATATTCCGCTCGAAACAGATCGGCTTCATGTAGAATACCAATTATAATGAATCCAAAAGCGGCAAGAATGGAAATTAGGTTTCCGGATGCTGCAGGAAATCCTTATTTAACTTTTGCTTCAATGTTAATGGCTGGAATTGATGGAATTAAAAACAAAATTGATCCAGGTAAAGCATTTGACAAAGATCTTTATACATTAGGTGAGAACGAGGTAAAAAAACTCCCAACAGTGTGTGGATCATTAAGAGAGGCAGTTGAAAGCTTAGATAAAGATAGAAAGTTTTTAACTCAAGGCGGGGTTTTTACAGATGATCAAATAGATGCTTATATAGATTTAAAGTTTCAAGAAATTTATAAGTTTGAGCACACGCCACATCCCATTGAGTTTGAGATGTATTACAGTCAATAATATTTAAATTTTAAAAGACTCACCGCAGCCACAACGCTCAGTTTCATTAGGGTTTTTAAACACGAACTGTGAAGAAAATTTCTCTTTTTTATAATCCATTTCAGTTCCTAAAAGATAAATTATTG
>MDTB01080952.1_pt1 | contig 12761 bp, 11 predicted proteins | sample 811161 | NCBI WGS metagenome assembly MDTB01 (sample SAMN05326650, study PRJNA326480) | marine metagenome | isolation source: seawater | place: Mediterranean Sea | collected 2009 | reverse complement strand
TTTAATTATTTAAACTTACAAGAAATAATAAAAAGATGCTTAAACTAATTAATTTTCCATTTTGCAATTTACATAGTGTTCTGCGTTACTTAAATCAAAAAAACTATAGTTACGAAATTACTTCAGATAATTGCGATTTTAGCGAAAATGACACAATTTTTTTACCGGGAGTAGGTACTTTTGAACAAGGGATGAATTACCTAGAAGAAATAAAAATAAAATCAAAAATTATTGATCATTTCAATAAAGGAGGAAAAATAATCGCTATCTGCCTAGGAATGCAATTATTGCTAGATTCAAGTGAAGAAAGTAATGGAATTAAAGGATTAGGTTTAATAAAGGGTACTTGTTCAAAAATCCCAGAAAGTGATGAATTTACTGTTCCTCATATAGGATGGAATTCTATATCTTGTAAGGGATTAAAAAACAATATATTTGCATCTTTACTTTCTAAAGATGGTGAAATAAATTCAGATTTTTATTTTGTACACTCGTATCATTGTGCTCCAGAAGATCCATTAATTACTTCTTCAGTCGTTGACAATGGACAATTCAAAATTGCAGCATCCTTGGAATATAAAAATACTTATGCTTTTCAATTTCATCCTGAGAAAAGTGGGAAGATTGGTTATAGTCTTTTAGATCTAGTAATTAAAATTTAATATGAAGAAAAGAGTTATACCATCAATACTTCTTAAGGGAGGGACAAATGTATATTTATCTCAACAATTTTCACCATGGAGAAGCGTAGGCGCATTAGCTCAATATCTAAGACTTCATATACAAAGAGAATCTGATGAAATTATTATTCTTAATCCATTTATAAATCAATTTGAAAAGAATATACAGATGAATAGAATCTTAAATATTATTAGAAAAGATGTAAATATACCAATTTCATATTCAGGCGGAATTCTTAATGTAGAAGATGCATCTTTTATAATTAATTCTGGATTTGATAAAGTATTTGTAAATAGAATAATATATAAAAATCAAAATGAAATAAAAAAAATAGCTTCAGTTATCGGTAGTCAAAGTTTTGGCGCTTGCATTCCTTACAAATTCAACAAAGATAAATCATGCTTTCAAAGTTGGAATTATGAAAAATCGGAATTCTCAGATTATTCAGTTCTTGACTCACTGAAATTATGTATTGATAATGGAGTAGGAGAATTAATTCTATATAACGTCGATAAAGACGGAAAAATGGATGGGATGGACTTACAAATCATTGAAAGCATTCCAAAAGAATTCGCAAGAAAGCCTATATTACTTGCCGGAGGGCTGGGAAACGAGAAAGATGCCTATGATGTACTCGCGTATTCAAAAATACAAGGAGTTGTCGCGGGATCAGCATTTGCATTAACCCAGACGACACCTTCTACTATTAGAAATTACTGCTCTCAAAGAGGAATTAAGATGAGGCAAGTATGAAAAATATTTGTATAATTCCCGCAAGAGGCGGAAGCAAAAGAATCCCAAAAAAAAACATAAAAGAATTTTGTGGCAAACCTATTATTAAATATGCTATTGATATTGCTGTAAAATCTAAACTTTTTGATCACGTAATTGTAAGCACTGATGATGAAGAGATAGCTCAAACAGCAAAGAATTCTGGAGCAGAAATTCCGTTCATAAGACCAAAGAATATTTCAGGGGATTATGTAGGTACATTACCTGTTATAAGACATACTATTGATTTTTATATTAAACAAGGTTTTAAGTTAAATTTCGTAGCTTGTCTTTACGCGACGGCCCCTTTTATTTTAAAAAAAGATTTAGTTAATTCTATAAATAATTTAAAAGATAAATATCCTGAAAAGATTATATTCTCCGCTACAAATTATAGTCATCCAATACAAAGAGCTCTTACACTTACGACAGAAAATTTTTCTAAAGCGATCAATCCTGAAAGCGTAAATAATAGAACTCAAGACTTAACAGAGAGTTTTCATGACGCTGCTCAATTTTATATTGGAAATGTAAATTCTTGGATGAAAACTGATAATATCCTAATTGGTAATGTTCCTTATTTTCTTCCCAGCTGGAGAGTAAATGATATAGATAATTTGGACGATTGGATCAGAGCAGAATTATTGTTTGAATCATTGAAAGATAAAAAACTAATGTAGTTCTGTTTTAAATTTTTACACAAAAAAATTATTAAACTATTTAATGATTTAGTAAATTTACCTCTCTAATTTCATTTATGATTTTAGAATTTATAATTATTCTCTCCAAAAGAAAAGAAATAATTTTTTAAATGGTAAATCTAAGTTCTAAATGCTTTAAAGAAATAGATGGTTCATGTTTATTGCTTGAATCATTCACAAGTACTCACCTTGAATTTGGAGCAGAATTAGCTCTTCAACTAAGAGAATCAGGAAATAGAGTTGGATTTTGCTACGTACCAAACAAGGTTCCTTTGCCAGATTGTCGATATAAATTTGAATTTATAAGAGGAATTAGAAGACGAAGAAGAATAAATAATTTATTACATGTTTTACAAGATAAAGGTGTAGAACTTTTAGAAAGTCCAAAAATATCCTCTTGCATTTATGAAGAATGTAAAAAGTTTAGTAACCAGCCAATAGAGGATAGTACAAGCTTGCAAGCATTAAATTATAAGGGGGCTTTTTTAGGAATGTCAGTATTATCTACCATTTTAAGTCTTTATAGAATTACAAATTTAAATATTAAAGCTTACGAAAAAGAAATAAGAAAAAGACTACTATCAAGTGCGATTATTTATGAAAAAACGCTTCTTCTTATAAATAATGAAGAATGGGAATATTGCACTTATATGAATGGACGTTCAGGGACTACTTATCCAATACATTATCTTCTACGTAATAAATCATCCAAAAAAGTTTATTGTAGAGAAGTTTTTTTTAAAAAAGGTAATGCAGTAACACGATTAACAGATCTTGTTGTACATGATCAAACATATATTGCACAAAGCATCTGTAGAACAGTAAAAGGAGAAAATTTTCATGAAATGGAAAAAATAGCAAGAAAATTTTATCTTGGGAAGTTTAATTTAGATCCAAGAATATCTAAAATGAGATCTACTCAAAACAAAAAGATTGATAATAAAGAAATAGATAATAACATAACATTTTTTTCATCATCAGATGATGAGTACCTATCTATCAAACCATTTCAAAGTGGAAGTGAAGAATGGAGTCAATTTGAGGCGGTTAAAATCTTATATGAAATAGTGCTCGAAAAAAAAATTTATCATTTGAATATTAGACTTCATCCAAATCTTTTATATGCATCCAGTGATGAAATTGATAGATGGAAATATTTCATTAACAAGCCAAAAGTAAGTTTATATATGCCTCAATCTAAATTAGATTCTCTATCTTTACTATCTTCTTCTTTATTTAATATCACTTGGGGTTCAAGCCTAACAGAATTGTCCTCATTCCTAAAAAAGCAAACAATAATGCTATGCAACCCGCATTACCAAGATCTTAATCTATGCGATGTAATCACAAACAAAAAGGATCTATCAGATAGGTTAGATAATACTGCTAAAGACGTCGAAGAATACTACAAAAGTGCTGTTGAACTTGGCTTCTGGAGGAGCACAGAAGGGATGGAAACTAAATATTTAAAAATAGTAAATAAAAACCATGATTTAATTGTTAGCTTAAAAAAAGATTTAACAAAAAACTTACCTTTAATTAAGAAGAATCTTTACTTAAAATATTTCAATCAAAAAGTAATATCTTAGTAAAAAAAAAATTCAAAAGACAACTAAATTAATAAGTAAAATATACTTTAAAAATTTTTTATTCTATTAAATTCAATTACTTTTATAGTAATTTTTATCTTAAATTAAAAGCAGTTAATTAAGAAATATTTAATACATCAAATTTTAAATAGACTAGAAAATTAGCCTAGGATGTTTTATATTGCAACACAAGTATTTGAAAATCAATCGCCTTAATTAACTAATGCTAATAATAAAACAAAAGAAAGAATTAGATGAAATAATCTTAGGAAAGAAATTATATTTATTCGGTGCTGGTAATATAGCCTCTAAAACTATTGAAAGATATAAGCTAAATCCAATTCTTATCGCAGACAATAATAAAGACACTTGGTCTACAAAGCAATGCGACGTCCCAATAGTTTGCCCCGAATCCTTATCTAACCAAGATGATGTTGTGTGGTTAATATGTAGCACTTCTTTTAAAGAAATTGAAGCACAATTAATAGAATCAAAAGTAAATCCAAAAATGATTATATTGTCCCCTTTGTTAAATCAGATCGAACATATTGCAGATTTTGAGTCTTTAAAATTTGATATATTGTTTACTTCAGGAAATCAGTCCAGAATTCCCAATAATCTTGGTGGAGGTGGTTTATACAGAATTAAGGGTAGATTTGACAATTATAAACTAGATAAAATTATTGAAGGTCCCTGTCATGGACTTATCAAACATAAGAATAATATTGTTGTAGTTAGTGAAGATCAAGGATTATGTGTGTTAAATAAAAATCTTAATTTAATCTCAAAATCTAACTTAAAGAGTTCTTTAAGGCCTCATGGAATAAGCTATTCCCCAGAGGATGATCTTTTTGCTTTAGCCTGTTCTTATGGTGACTGCCTTCTACTTCTTGATAATAATTTTGAAGAAAAAGATATTATTTGTTTATCCAAAGGTAAATCAACGCATAATAATATGCCACAACATCACTGTAATGATGTTTTCTGTAAAGATGGTATGGCATTTGTTTCTATGTTTTCAGTCACTGGTAATTGGAAAAGAGGAATATTTGATGGTGGATTAATCAGTATTAATATTAAATCAAGAAAAGTTGTAGATAAAATAAACTTAGATCTACTTATGCCTCACAATATAACTCTTTATAATGATGATTTAATGATTCTTGATTCCCTTAGAGGAAGAGTGCTAACTAATGGGTTTCAAGTTTTAACAGAGCTAAATGGCTTTACAAGAGGTTTTGATGTGGATAAGAATGGAAATCTAATAATTGGCCAAAGTAAAAATAGAAATTATTCTCGAATAAATCAAAACAAACTAAACATATCATTAGATAATAGCTTAATCGTCATGGATCCATTAAATAAAATAAGTAAAACATTATTGATGCCCTCGAATATTTCAGAAATTCACAGTGTGTTATCAATATATTAATGAATTAATGAATTAAAGAATTATCAATTTTTCTTTTATCTCGATAACTTTGACCATCCACTATCTTCATCCCAACGCCAAACTCTTGGGTCTCTAAAATGGTCCGCTATTCTATCAAAATCAACTTCATCTATATCCACATATTCCAACCACCTTTTAAGATCATTTGATTTTATAGGATCCATTTTGCTAGCTCTTAATATCCCCTCATCTCTACTCATCAACCCAGCTCTTATATCTTTACTTGCATGATCTGTGCATCTTCCATATCCAAATTTAATATATTTTAAATAGTCATGAACTCCATTTTCATGCATATCATCTAAATTCGAACCAGTTCGATACGTTCTTTGAAAAGGTTCCTTTGATACATGAAAATTATATTTTTGAATTACTAATTCAAGATGATTATTGGATTCCCAAGGTATATAGTGACCAAGATATATTTGTCTTAAGTCAAGATCTAAGAGACTTTGATCAGAGGGATATTTCCATGGATTCATTTGATTAGATTGAATATTTTCCATACCAATAAAAAACTCCCAATCATAACCCCTCCCAGCATGTTCAGTTCTTTCTCTAAAGTTCATTTCAGGAAAATCCTGCATAGAAAATTGACCACACAAATCAGCATATCCATGTTCCCCCCAAAATATAAGTGGAATATTTTGTTGCACAGCTACTCTAGGTGCAGTCGTAAAAATTCCAACATGAGCATGCCAATTCATATCTCCCATTGCTATAAATGCTAATCTATTTAATTTCTTTAATATTTTTATAGAAGGAGAAATAATAATATGATCACATCCAAAACTATTCCGCATATTCAAAAGGTTTTTCCAACCTACTTCGGTATAATTATTACCATTATATGTAACCAAAAGAGGGTTTAATTTAAGTTCATTTATTACATAGTGAGTTTGGTAATAGGAATCTTTTCCCCCACTTACCGATACGATACAATCATAATTATTGTTTGATTTTTTATATTTACTTACTAGTTTTAGTAATAAATCTTTTCTTGATGAGTAATCTTGCTCTTTCAATTCAAGTTTCGCATCTGAAACTCTGCAGCCCATACAAAGACCTTTGTCATCAAACTGCATTGGAGTAGCACTCTGACTCGAATACAAGCATCTAGTACAATACTGAGGTTTAACTTGTCGATTGCCATTATAATTTTCTTTCAGAAAAAACTCATTCTTTTCGTATTTCTTTAAAAGTTCCTTTTTCTTTTCTTGATTATAAGTAAGGTCTCTTTTAATTACAGAAGATTCTAAATTGAAACTTCTTATTGGTATTTCCTTGTTCTTAAGAAAAATATGATTCTTCAGTTTAGGATAAGAAAGCTCTGTAAAATAAAAAATATTTGAGGCTGAAACAGCACTAATTCCTGAGTGATTTAAAGCTGATACAAAATGATCAGTCTTAGTTGCTCCACTATTTATAATAATTGGCACTTTTGACTGTTTTGGCAAAAAGTTTAATATTCTAGGATCATATCCTTTCCCAGATCCATCAAAATCAATAGAACTGATTAATATCTCACCAACACCTAATTCATAACAATATTCTAGGGTAGAAATTAAATCCATTTCTGTATCCTTCGTCCCATTTTTAATAAAACAACTAAAAATATTGCCGGTATTTAATTTAAAATCTAAACTTGCAACTACTGCTTGGGATCCAAATTTTTTTATAGCTTCACCTATTAAATCTTTATCTTCAAATAATGCTGTATTTAACATACATTTATCAGCGCCACATTTAAAGAGTTCATCCATTTGAGCAATACTTCTTATTCCACCACCAATTGTTAAGGGAGCAAAGCAATAAGCTGATGCTGTTTTTACTAAATTAGTAAGATTTGCATTCCCAATGTTATGCCATTTATCATCACGACGTGAATCAAGTTTTGATGTGTTACTGATATTTATCAAGACAATTTCATCAACACTCCAATCAGACAAACGTTTTATGGTTGGGATTGGATCCCCTATTGCTTGATGATACTTAAATAATTGACTTCTCACTAAAAGACCATTCTTTAAAATCAAAGAAGGAATTAATCGTTTATATTTCATGAATTTAAAAAGAATCGATTAAAAATTTCAAGTCCTTTCTCTTGAGATTTTTCAGGATGAAATTGAACACCTAATAATCTTGGTTTATAAATAGCTGAAACGTAATTATTTCCTCCATGCTCAAAAGTAGCAATTTCTTCACTTGATTTATCCAATTTAACAGCATAAGAATGAATATAATAAAAATCATTATTCATCAAGTCATACAAAATATTTTCAGTTGAAAGCGAGCTTGTTTTACTCCAGCCGATATGAGGAACAGGCTCAACGTTATTAGGTAATTTAATAACCTTTCCATCAAATAAACCTAATCCTTTTTCTCCAAATTCTGACTCTTCACTAGTATTAACCATCATCTGCATCCCAAGACATATCCCAATCCCAGGGACTTCTGCCTCAACAAGTTTATTTATTAATATATCTAATCTAGCAGATCTTAAACTTTTAATACCTGCAGAAAAAGAACCAACACCAGGCAAAATAAAACCTTTAAAGGAATTAATATCTACATCTTCTTGAAAGTAATTGGAAACCAAAAGGCATTCAAACCCTAAATGCTTTAAAGCATTTAACACTGATCCTATATTACCAAGACCAGTATTGATGACTAAAATTTTGTTGAAACCTAACATAGGCTAAGCATAGATTATTAGTACTTATTTTTTTATTTTAAGATAAATCTTCAAGAAGTATAGGAGTTCCTTTCGTTATTCTTTTTCTTGATTTTCTTCCTATAAATCTACTATAGAGATAAGGTTCTGATCCTAAATTAGGTCTAATTATACGAATATTTTCCTTAGTGAAAACTTCACCTTTTTCTATATTTTCTACTGCATATATAGATCTTCTAAATATCAAACTTTTTTTCTCTGCTTCAGTAGGACCATACTTAACTGTTCCTAAAGATTGCCAAGCCCTCAATGATTCAATAACAAGGCTTTTAAATTCTTCTGGTTCAAGAGAGAAGGCACTGTCAACTCCACCTTCAGACCTACTAAGTGTAAAGTGTTTCTCAATTACAGTTGCTCCAAGAGCAACTGCAGAAACTGACACGCCAATTCCCATTGTATGGTCAGAAATTCCTACTTCACAATCAAAGAGTTCCCTTAAATGTGAAATAGTCCTTATATTTGTATTCTCAGGGCTAGCAGGATATGTACTAGTACACTTAAGAAGAATCAAATCCTTACAGCCTGCATTTCTAGCTGTTAGGACTGCCTTCTCTAATTCTCCCAAGCTAGCCATTCCAGTAGAAATTATTAAAGGTTTGCCTGTTGAGGCTGCTTTTTCAATTAAAGGTAAGTGGTTATTCTCAAAGCTTGCAATTTTATATGCTGGGGCATTAATCTCTTCCAAAAAATCAATTGCAGTTTCATCAAAAGGAGAACTAAAACAAATCATACCTTTTTCTTTTGCACGATTGAAAATTGATTCATGCCATTCCCACGGAGTTTGTGCTTGCTTATATAAAGAAAATAAATTATTGCCTGCCCAAAGACTTTGAGGATCTTTTATTTGAAAGCCTTCTCCATCGAAATCAATAGTTATTGTCTCAGGCTTGTATGTCTGAAGCTTCAACGCGTGAGCCCCAGCTTCTGCTGCAGCATCAACGATCCTTAAGGCTTTTTCTAAACTCTGATTATGATTCCCACTCATTTCTGCAATTACAAAAGGAGGAGAATCTAAACCTATAAGACGTTGATCAATTTGTAGTGTTGAATTCATTTTTTAAAAAACACCTCACTTGAGGATCAGAAAACTGAATTTCCTCAAACCCACTTTTAATAAAGGCTTTACAACTCGCAAGGTTTTCTTTCTTGACTTCACCAAATATATCAATATTATGCCCCCAAAAATTTAGTGTTTGATTACATCCTAATTCTAATAAGGAGGATGAGAGACCCTTACCTCTTGCTATATGATCTAATGAAAAACTAACCTTAACTTTTTTTGTGTCAAAGTTCTGTCGCTCAAACCTAATTTGTCCTAAAGGAAAGCCATCTAGGTCTTCTAAAACAAAAAGGAGTGTCCTATCAGATTCTAGTTTTTTATTAAACCACTGTAAGTGGTCATTTATAAGAATATCATCATTTTCAAAACTCTGTCTCCTAACCTCAGGATCATTTACCCACCAAAAATAAATCCACTCATCATTTTTTGTGGCTTGTCTCAATATAACCTTACAAGAAGGTCCAAAAACCGTTCCGATTATTCTATTTAATCCTCGTCCATCGCCCAATAAAGTACATTTTTTACTCATTTGATAAATTTCATTAGGATTTTTTATTAAATTTATCAAGGCATTTTCTATTTCTTTGCTTGGCTCATTGCTATCAAGCAAATTAAGTACAACTGCAACACCAGCCTTAGATAAACTTTTTGTTAATTCTGATTGATTTTCAGCTAAAGGTATAACGATTGACGGTAATCCTAAAGATGTCCTTTCCCAACTTGTACTTCCCCCCGACCCTATTGCCAAATCTGCCTTAGTCATTAACCCTGCAAGAGAAGGTAAACCTATATGTAAATGAATATTTGGCTTATTTAAAATAGCTTCTTTTATTTCTGAAATATGAGGAGCACTATTTCCTAAAACAATATCAACATTTAAATTTTCAAACAAAGGATTTTGCAATGCTTTAATACAAACCAAAGAAAAATTTAAAGAATCTATTGATCCAAAAGAAATTAATAAAGTGCTAACTTCTTTCCTAAAAACTATTAAAGGCTGTAAGAAAGAATATTCATTACTTAAAGGAGAAAAAGCTGGGCCAATAAGGTATTTTGTATTGTTTTTAAATTCTAATCTTGATGGAATAATATTTGAATTTAATACAAAGTCCGCATCTAAAGATCTATCAAATAAATCGTCTATAACTAATAGCTTAATTAAGCTAAATTTTTCTCTTAATTTTGCATGCCAAATTGATGAGATTCCATAATGATCTACGATTATTAATTTTAAGGATTCAAAATTCTTTCTACAAATAACACCATAAAAATCAGAATAATCTTCTTCTTCAGTGCAACCTAACCAATTTATATTTTCTTTATTTTTATGAGATAGATTTCCAATATTGTTTTCAATTACAGTCATAGGGTCAGATTTTATAGGTAAATCTACAGTTAAAAATTCTCCAGATAAAATAGAAGAATGTATGCTATTGCTACTCTTGCGGCAAATAAATACAGAATTTATACCTTTTTTTCTCAAAGCTCTCGCCAAATTTCTACATCTAATTAGATGCCCACTGCCAATGTAGGTAGATGCGTCACATCTAAATGCAACAGAAATACTATCATTTAAATTATTCAATATTTTTTCTTATATATATCAGTTATCTCGTACTATAAATTATAAATTAGATCAAGAAGTGTATTAACTAGGAAAAAAATATTTTTTTAAATTATATTTTTCTCCAAACTGCCAAAAGTTTACCTTGCAAAATAACTTGATCAGGATTTAACTCTATTGGATCATAAGCAGGATTAGCAGCCTCTAGGAAGATCTTATTATTTCTTTTAAAAAAGTATTTTAATGTAGTACCCAAACCTGGAACTAAAGCACTTACTATTGTTCCATTTTTAATATTGAAATGATCTTTTATTGGCTCCATTAAGACCATATCTCCATTATCAATGCAAGCATTTATCATTGAGTCACCATTCACGGAAAGGGCAAACACATCTTTTTTATTTAAAATATCTGAAAAATCCAAACTTTCATTCACGTCAGTAAAAGTTTCAATTAATCCTCCTGCTGCTACTGAACCCATAATCGGAACTCCCTCAAGAATTTCATCAACAATTCTCATGGTTCTTGCTTTACCTTCTTGCCATGAAATATATCCTTTTTCTTGTAAATGCTTTAAGCGGCTTTGAATAGGAGCAGGAGATTTTAACCCCATAGCTTTCATCATTTGCCTTATGGAGGGACTATGTTGAAAATCTCTCATATAATTTTTTATCCATTCGTAAAGCTCATTTTGAGGCTGAGTAAGTTCACTTCCTTGAGAAACATCCATTAAAACATTTGTACTATAATACAATCGTACCTCTGAAAACTTCAGAATGCAAACCTAATTTGAAAGTAAGCAAGACAAAAGAGCCTGTTGTGCGTGCATTCTATTTTCTGCTTGTTCAAAAATTCTACTTTTATTACTTTCAACAACCTCATCAGTAATCTCTTTATCTCTGTAGGCTGGCAAACAATGTAAAACAATTACATCTTTGTTCGCTTTTCTAATTAAATCATTGTCAATTATAAAACCACAAAAATCCTTTTCTTTTTCCTTTTTATCCTTTTCTTCTCCCATAGAAGACCAAACATCCGTGTATAAAACATTTGCCCCAACAGCCGCAATATAGGGATCATGCATTATTTTTATTAAATTTCTTTTTTTATTTATTTGCTTAGCCTTTTTCACAATAGCTGAATTTGGTTCGTAACCCTCAGGGCAAGCTATCCTTACCTCAACACCCAATAATGCTCCACAAAGAAGAAGGGAATTTGCAACATTATTACCATCTCCTATAAAAGTTAAAACGACATCTTGAAAATCATGAAATTCCTCTTTAATGGTCATAAAATCTGCCAAAGCCTGACAGGGGTGTTCTAGGTCTGTTAACGCGTTAATCACAGGAACTGATGACCATTTTGCATATTCCTCTAGATCAGATTGTTTAAAGGTTCTTATTGCAAGTACATCACAATATTTACTTAAAACTCTTGCCGTATCTTTAATGGGTTCTCCTCTCCCAATTTGAGAAGTACTTGGATTTAAATCGATAGTCGATCCCCCTAGCCGAGACATTGCAACTTGAAAACTAACTCGAGTACGAGTTGAGGATTTATTAAATATTAATCCCAAAACTTTATTTTTAAATTCAACTTCTAGATTTTCATGCTTAAATCTTTTTGCAAGTTCTAAAATATGAATAATTTCTTCAGTGGAAATATCCAAGCTTGATAAAAAGTCATTATTAACAAGCTTGTTTGTTTTTTTCATAAATATTTCTAATGAATTCTAGATTCTACTATGCAGGCATTTTAGTTTCAGCAAGCAGATTTTTTAGATTTTCTCCTTCAATGACCTCTTCTTCAAGAATTTTTTGGGAAATAGATTCGAGCAATGGGAGGTTATTCCTTAAAATGTTTAATGCTGTCTCGTGAGCATCATCTACCAAATCTCTAACTTCTTTATCTATTGCTTGTGCAGTAGCATCACTAACTGATCTTCTTGGATTATTACCATTCCCCAGAAACTGACCACCACCTTGTTTATCATAAGCCAGAGGGCCTAGAATATCGCTCATTCCAAAAGTACCTACCATTTGTTCGGCTATATCAGTTGCTCTTTGTAAATCATTAGAAGCACCTGTTGTTATTTTTCCAAACACTACTTCTTCAGCAGAACGACCACCTAAAAGTGTTGCTATTTGACCTTTAAGTTCATCTTTAGAGTTTAAGAATCTTTCTTCAGTAGGTAATTGTAACGTATAT
>MDTB01049445.1_pt1 | contig 12761 bp, 15 predicted proteins | sample 811161 | NCBI WGS metagenome assembly MDTB01 (sample SAMN05326650, study PRJNA326480) | marine metagenome | isolation source: seawater | place: Mediterranean Sea | collected 2009 | reverse complement strand
TTAAGAAACAACATCCTACTCTTGACATACGCTTCGTATTCACTAATAGTAACAGCAAGCTACGCAAGGGAGCGAAGAGTACCTACGCAGAGTGGTGTATTAAGAAAGGCTTTAGATACTATGACCGCATAATTCCAGAAGATTGGCTTAAAGAGAAGGGTAAGAACACACATCCATCTTTCATTGAGTTCCGATTAAAGAAAGTAAAAAGGAGAAGTTAACTATGACAAATGACAACAAATTTACAATTGAGTCGGACGATTTCGTTATACGTGTTCGCCCATTTAAAGATGCATCAAACAAATGGAATGGGGAGATTGATATTGCTATTATCTCTCAACCATCAAATGATTTAGACGATGATGACTACTACCAAGTTATGCATTTCTGTAAGATGGTAGCATCTACAGTACCGCTGATGGAATCAGAAAAAAGTATTCGTGACTTAGTACATGATTATGTTGTCAATGTTGTTGACAATGAAATGGAACTTGATGTAGAACTTGAAGAAGAAGCAGGTGTGGAGAAAACCTATGACGGTAATGTAGTGCATCTTAGCTTTAACAGCGGAACAAAGGGAAATGCATGAGCAGACACGAATTACATATGAAAGAAATGCGCAGACAAGAGGAGTTACGTATGGCACAAGCAAATAAACAAAGTGATAATATTAAAGCATGGCCTGATGCTGGTAGCCCGGAAGACTACCCACCTTCTGCCGATATGGTCAATAGTCCACCACACTATAACCAGACAGGTATTGAGTGCATACAGGCTATCTCTGCTGCGACTGATGAAGGATTTAAATATTACTTACAAGGTAATATTATGAAATACCTATGGCGTTTTGACTACAAAAACAAGCCCCTAGAGGATTTACAGAAAGCCAAATGGTACTTGGATAAGTTGATTGAAGAGGTAATGGCAGATGATAAGAGTTAAGATGTACATCACCATTAATGTAGACGAAGAAGAATACCCTGTTCCAGCAGATGAGAATGTAGCAGAGGAAATTGAAGATAGCATACGTGAATATTTCTATGATATTAACGGTGCTGAAATAAAAAATATAAGAACTATACAGGAGTGACACAGATGATTAGTAATACATTACCTACAGACTACCAAAATTTTATTGCGCTATCTAGATATGCAAGATGGAAAGAAGATGAACAACGAAGGGAAACTTGGAGTGAAACTGTATCAAGATATTTTGATTATATGGGCAACCACTTGTCTAGCAATTATGGCTATCAGCTTTCTGATGCACTAAGAGGTGAATTAGAAGAAGCAGTACTTACACAGGCTATCATGCCTAGCATGAGAGCATTGATGACATCTGGTCCTGCGCTAGACCGTTGCCACGTAGGTGGATACAATTGCTCATACGTACCAGTGGATAGTCCACGTGCGTTTGATGAGACTATGTATATTCTTATGTGTGGCACTGGTGTAGGCTTCAGCGTTGAACGCAATTCAGTTGATAAGCTGCCTATGGTAAGTGAAGAATTTCATGAGACAGACACAGTTATCAAAGTAGGTGACAGCCGCCCGGGTTGGGCTAAATCATTGAAGGAACTTATTGCTATGTTGTATAGCGGGCAAGTACCTAAGTTTGACGTATCTGAAGTACGCCCCGCTGGTGCTAGGCTCAAGACATTTGGCGGTAGAGCATCAGGTCCACAGCCTCTAGTTGAATTGTTTGAGTTCTGTATCCAGAAGTTCAAGGCCGCTGCAGGACGCAGACTTTACCCAATTGAATGTCACGACATCATGTGCAAGATTGGTGAAGTAGTTGTTGTTGGTGGTGTACGCAGGTCGGCACTTATCTCACTGTCTAACCTAAATGATGACCAGATGGCACATGCTAAGTCAGGCAAGTGGTATGAATATGAGAAGCAACGAGGGTTGGCTAACAACTCTGTAGCGTATAATCAAAAACCACAGATGGGTACATTCATGCGTGAATGGCTTGCCTTGTATGAATCTAAATCAGGTGAGCGTGGTATTTTCAATCGTCAGTCAGCTAAGAAACAGGCTGCTAAGAATGGTAGACGTGATGCAGAACACGACTTCGGTTGTAACCCTTGTAGTGAAATCATCCTGCGTCCATACCAGTTCTGTAATCTGTCAGAGGTAGTGGTACGTGAAAGTGATACACAACAAACACTAGCAGAGAAAGTCAGACTCGCTACGATACTTGGTACATTTCAGTCTACGCTGACTAACTTCAAATATCTGCGCAAGATTTGGCAGAAGAATACAGAGGAAGAACGGTTGCTGGGAGTATCCCTAACAGGTATCATGGATAATGCCTTGCTATCAGGTAAGTCATCACACATTGGTATGAACCTAGCACCTACACTAGAACGGCTCAGAGATGTAGCAGTAGAAACTAATGCAGCAATGGCTAAACAATTGGACATTCCGCAGTCTACTGCTGTTACTTGTGTCAAGCCATCTGGCACAGTGTCTCAGCTTACTGATGCGGCATCGGGCATACATGCAAGGCATAATCCGTTCTACATTCGCACTGTACGTGGTGACAATAAAGACCCACTCACACAGTTTCTGATGTCTCAAGGTATCCCAGCGGAGCCTGACGTATTTAAGCCTGATAGCACGACAGTGTTTAGCTTCCCAATGAAGTCACCTACAGGTGCAGTAACCCGTACTGAAATGACTGCTATTGAGCAGCTTGACCTCTGGCTAATGTATCAGAGACATTGGTGTGAACATAAACCTAGTGTAACCATCACAGTCAAAGAGGATGAATGGTTTGAGGTAGGTGCATGGGTGTATGAGAACTTCGATGAGGTATCAGGAATTAGTTTCCTACCTTTTGATGACCACACATATCAGCAAGCACCCTATCAGGATATTGATGCGGAACAATACAAAGAGTTCTTGACAAAGATGCCGAAGAGTGTAGATTGGTCAAAGTTAAGTGACTTTGAGAAAGAAGACACTACATCAGGTGGACGTGAGTTGGCTTGTACAGCAGGGGTTTGTGAAGTTGTAGATTTGACAGCCGCATGATAGAGAGTACAGACTGGCCTAACTGGTGGCAGTGGTGGTTATTGACAGCCATCACTGTCAACACTATAATAAATGTCGTAGTGTTCTTTAAACACAGATTTAGAAAGGAGAATCAAAATGAGAAACATGCTGATTGATGCACAGACTTCACATCTAATTGGTCATATGAATAAACATAAGGCTAACATTGAAATCCTACTTACCCATCCTGTTGGTATCGGTGAGCATCAGGACATTCAAACTGCAATAGAAGATGAACTTGAAGAGATTGCTAACTACCACGATAAGCTAGAGATGCTTATTAAATACTTCCCTAAAACAACTGAAGGAGAAAGTAATGAAAAATCTGGAACCGAAGACTGAAGACCGCAAAAAGTTTGACATTGACCTAGAATACGGAAAGGTACGTGAGAAGCAAGTAGCTGACATGCTGCAGGACAAGAAGATTGAGGTGAAAAGTGAAAGAGACGTTTGGCAAAAGACGGGCAACATTGCAATCGAATACGAATGCTATGGAAAGCCAAGTGGCATCAACGCTACGGAATCGGATTACTGGTTCCACAATCTATGCATTGGTGATGAGACTTTCGCAACAATTGTGTTCGATACTGCCTCACTGAAGCGCATCATCAACAACCTAGATTACAAACGTAGTGTATCAGGTGGAGACAACAATGCATCGCGCATGTATCTGTTGAACCTACAGAAACTTTTCTCTTCTGATGTAATCAAAGCATTTAAGGAGACTAAAGATGCGGCGTAATGGACTAAGCAAATACGATGCTCCACTCAGGATTCAATTTGAGTGGGGCTATGAAGCCTTCAAAAAAGGTAAACTTAGTAAAGCAGAGAAAGGATTTTTTATCGCGGATAGTGGTATAGATACTAATACTATGCAGCACCGCGAATGGGTACGTGGATGGAATACCGCCTTCTACGATAACTTGAGTAAGGTAGAGAAACGTGAACAAGCTAGAGCAGGAATTTAAACAGTGGAAAAAGGAGAGAAACATGAGTGATATTACAGCTAGTGAATATCAAATACGTGCTGCAGAGACAGCCATTTTCCCAAAAAATAAAGCCCTTGAGTATCTTACTCTGGGGCTTACTGGTGAGGCTGGAGAGATTGCAAATAAAGTAAAGAAAGTAATCCGTGACACAAAGCCAGATTACGATAAGACTTCCTTTGGTAGCTTTATGGGTACAGAAGAAGGAAAGAAGGTTGCATACAAAGAGGCTGTAATAGGTGAACTAGGTGACGTACTTTGGTACTGCGCTATGTTAGCGACAGAAGTAGATGCAAATCTAGGACAGATTATGGAGAATAACCTAGATAAGTTAGCGGATAGAAAAACTAGAGGTAAGTTAAGTGGCAGCGGAGACACTCGCTAGAACAGAAGAGGGGGCAATTAAGCCCCCTTTTTTAGTAATCAATCATCCAGAATGCGCCATCCTGTTCTATGCCTTCTTCGTGCAGGTCAGGAAACACAGACTTGTATCTAGCTTCTAATATTCGCCTATCTGTCTTAGGCATATTCAAAAAAGTAGCACGTTGTTTTCTGCGGAACTCAGCTTTTGTAGTTGCGCCATCAGGGTCCATGACCATATTACGTGACATAGTTCTAAATGCGTTAACCTCTTGTTTAAGACGTTTACGTTTCTCTATGTCATTAGGTAACAGTAGGTAATCATCTGACATAATAAAGCTGAGAACATTACGTTCAACAAACTGACCCATCTTACCTCGTGCCTCATTACTCAACGGCTTATCAAACTTAATGCGATAAGGACTAAGTTCAGCATAGTCAAACTTCAGTCTCTTTAGTTCATCTTCTACAACAGTACGTTGTTCTACAGGAGATAAACCAGTAAGCTGTTTAATAATAGGATTAACACGTCTGATACCACCAGACCGTGTAGCAGATTCTAGCTGTCGGCGTTGGCCTTCACCTTCTCCTACTTGAACAGGTATTGACCTTCCCGCTTGTTTCAAGAAGTATTCCCACATATTTACATCTGTGTTATCAGGCAACTTCCTATAATCAGGGTCTAGTTGAGCATAAATATCTTTAAGCGCACCTGCACCCACTGTAAATGTGTTAGCTATGTTGCCGAAGTACTTAGCCAAGTTATCTGCTATCTCAAGTTCTGAATCACCAGCATTGACCCCATTAGTAAGAACCTCTACTGTGCCATCCAAAATATCTAAAGATGTGCCAGCACGAATATTGCCCCCAGCTAGAGCCTCTAGCATTTCGCGGCTAGTAAATGGCATCGCCTTTGACACCTTGTCGTTATCATGCCACTGCATTGGATTAAAACGATACAGCATATCTGCAAGCATAGCATAAGCAGAGAATGGTCCTATTGATGCTTTAGCGTCAAATAAATCATTACTTGTTGGGTCTTTGTACTCATACGCACCTGTAGTTTCATCGCCAAAGTTTGCACGTATCCCAAGGAATGTTCCTAGTATAGTTAGACCACCAAGTTGTTTACCTACTGTTTCAGGAGATAAGTCTATAAATCCCTTGACACCCTCTTTTCCTGATTTGTTTAGGATGCCAAATGAGTTAATCATACCAAGTACAGGAGCGTGTTCGTAAGCAAATCTAAATTGATTTACCAAGTAACGGGGAAAAGGAATAACAGTAGAACCTGCAGTGCTTTGACCAAAACGAACAAATATATCAGCCGCAGTATTGAACCCACCTTCCTTGCTCCTGAAGTTGCCTGTCTGATATGTAAAGTCAAATGCTTGTTCCATAGCATCCGCAAAGTATGAATCGTCAATAGCACGGAAGTTACCTGTCTTGAGTGCATCATTTAAGTTATTAATTACTAGAGGCTCACCCTCTTTTTGTACTACGTTAATAGGATTAGCACGAATAGCTTTATCAATTTCTCGTGAGAATATAGCACGTTTAAACATGTTATCTGACATTGTATTAAGGCCATTTAATGTACGGGATACACCAATTAGACCACCTTCAGCCCCTGTCATATTGCCTATGTCGCCCATCTCACGCAGTAGTCTTTGCACAGTTTGAGACTGACCAAACTTAGGGTCGCGCATTAATCTAAATAGAGCATCTGTTTCAACACTCTGCATACCAAAAGCTAAATCTTTAAAGAATAAAGATTGCATACCAGTGCGCAACTGTGCTACACCCATTTTGGTAGCACGAGCAGCTTCTTGTGCAATGTCATCGTTAGTAGGATTAAACATTCTTTTAACACTACCTTTGGTAATATTAGCCATACCTGCACCGAAGTTGTCCATCATGTAGACGTAATTACGCATGTAACCATTTGTCGTATTACGTACAGTGGTAGCTGGCTGAATAGTCATAAAACCAATACGTGCTTTATTGACATGACTAATAAAGTTACCTGCTTTAGACAGATACCCCTTGCCCATCTCTGCTTCCAAAGTTTCACGTGCTTGATTAGTAGCAGTGCCGAAGTTACGCAGAGCGTCATCAACTTCATTTAATACTTTTACGTTCTCTTTATACGCTTGTTTCTTTGTCAGTTTCTTTACACCAGCACCAAATGTACCCAGAATCGAACCTGCACGAGATAATTCTGCGGCAAATAGAGGCCCTAGCTGTTCTACAGTCACGTTGTGGTCACGTAATATACGTCCAAGGTCTTCTTCTTTAATCATGCCACTTGTAATTGCTCTACTAAAACGAGACGCAAAACGCTCTGTCTTACCTACAGGTAGGTCAGGCAAATCAGGAATTAAGTGGTCAATTCTAGCGGCGGCAGCGGCAATGTTCTCAATCTCTTTGCCTTCCAACTCACCTAGTTCGCCACGTAGTAGCTTACCTTTAGCGAGGTCATCAGGAATAGTCTCTTTGAGTGCCAGTTTACCTGTTGCTTCTTGTGCCGCTTCAGCATCATCAAACAAAGTGTCTGCATACTTTTTAGCTGTGTCCTTAGTACTTTTGTCGAAGAACACTTCTTTAGTAATAGTTTTATGTGATTCCTCTGTGGCATCGTCCATTAACTTACGAGTACCCATAGCAATCTGCTGACCCTCAAAGCCAACTTTAGCTTTACGTGCGCCAGTTGCTGTACCCAAAACACCCCCAGCTACACCACCAATAGCGGTAGCCAAGCCAACTTGTGTCATGTCAACTTCTTCTTTTAGTCCAGACTCTACCCGTGCGCTTTCTTGTAAGGCTACTGTACCACCTGCTGCTGCGGCATCTACCGTTGCACCAACTGCACCACCACGTAATGCGCCAGTTTTAAGTGCTTGGCGAATACCAAACTTAATACCTTGCTGTGCGGCTAGTGCGCCAGCTTTACCTGCCCCAAACGAAAAAATGCCAGCGTATGTTGAGGGTGCAGTAAACACACCACCAAGATAATCGCCAGCAGCTTCAAGACCCAAATCTGAGTCCATCTTATCATATGTATCCATCAGTCTACCGAAACGAGCCTTCGCTTCATCATCAGCGTCCTGTGCGTATGTGAGGTCACGCAGTGCTGTTACTTCGTTAACATTCTGATAACGAAAGTGTTCCATAAAAGCATCATAGACTTGCTCATTACTAGCCAAGTCTTCCGCATCATAGCCTTCTCTGTCAATAAGAAATTGAGAAGCATCCTGCACAAAACTATCGTTTTCCAGAAGTGACTCTTTATTTAGATACTTCTGGTCATACTGATTGTATAGAGTTGACATAGTTAAATACCTAAGATTTTTTTAGCTTCAGTTACTGCATCGGCAGGACTCATACTATATGGAGGTTGTTGTAGTGTTTGTTGTAGGGAACTTTGTACTTGTGCTTTTGCACTAGCTGTTTTAGCAGCATTATATTGACCAACAGCATTACCAATTGTTATATTTACAGGGCTTGCTGCATTTTGTTGTGTTGAAGCACCTCCACCGCCCTGTGGTGTTACGACAGTAGCAGGGAATAGTGTAGAGACATCAGTTATTAGTGAGTCAGCTTCGCCATAAGAAAATGTACCACCACTTACAAATGGGTCATCAGATGGATTAAATATTAATATTCTGTTTTCACGTGCAGCACGTGCAGTAGCTACTGAAATATCAGATGCATTAACACCAGCGGCTCTTGCTTGGCTTGCAACTTTAGTTACAACATTAGCCGCTTCCGTGAGAGCATTAGCTTGTTCAGAAGCCATAGTTCCTGTAGTGTAAATACCGTTTTGATATTGTCCTTTGTCTGCTACACCATTGGCGGCGGCTAATTGAGCAGTCAATCCAGACACAGAACGCTGTACATCTACCTCATTGTAAATTTCACCACTATTCTGCAGTGACTTCGCCTCAAATAAACGTGTATCTGCGGCGGCGCGTACTTCATATGCTTCTTCTAGTAATGCCTTATTACCAGTTTCATTAGCTTGAGTATACATCTGCTGTGATACAGACATAAGGCGTTTAGCATCTGCAGCTGGGTCATCTAGTGTATAAAGTTCCCACTCACGAATACCTCTACCGCCTACAGCTTCTGGCATATCAACAGTAGATGTTTTAACATCTGTAGGAATACCCTGTGCAGACAACAGTGCATCTGACCTGCGTTTAATTTCATCAGTAGGTTCTGCACCAAACAGACGCATGAATCCACCTGCAACATCTTCTCCACCAGTTACTTCTGGTATCTTCATTGCTGGTGTAACAAATTCAGCTAGTTGTTTAGCAGTTACAGATGCACCTTTACGTTGCTCAAGACCCAAAGCACCTTGTATGTCAAATACACCGCCACTCTTCTGTTTTCTCTGATACAGAGTATTGGCTATATTTTGTGCTTCAGCAAAACCATGCCTATCAATAAGAAACTGTACAGCATCGGCACTACCAACCTTACGTGACATATCTTTGATATTGTCAAGGTTGTTCTTCATGTCTTCTTCGTAACGCTCTTGCTCTCTGACACCACGTTCAAAGCGTACTCTAGCTAGACGTGAAGTATCATCCTTCATGCGTTCCATGTCATCACGAACACCACGGTCTACTGCTTTCGCTAAACCTTCAACAAAACCTCTACCAAAGTTACCACTAAACATTATTGTCTCCTCGCCATAAGACCAGTAAGATTAGACATTGTATCTGCCTCTTCCTTTGGCTCTTCAGCTACTGGTGTTGTTTCTTCAGTAGGCATCTCATCCTGTCGCTTTTCTTCTTCTTTAAACTTACGCATCGCTTTCTTAACCATAGCGTCACGAACATTTTCATCTTGCTCTTCAAGGCCAGTACGATACTTTACTTTAGCACTGTCGCCGATGAGCATAATAAATTCCATAAGAACTGGCGTTACCAGTACACCAACATCAATAGTGTGTACACCTTCCATAACATTGGCTAGTTGCATAGTGTGTGCTAAGTCAACTACAGATACATCCATCTCAAGAATGTCAGCAATCTGTACCGCTACCTCGTCAGTAGCCATCTTAGATACATAGAAATCCACTACCTCTTCAAGAGTAGTATACTGAGGCGGGTTCTGCCACGGTCTAGCACCAAGTTCGTGTAACATAGACTGACCCGGAATAGGCGCATCAAATAGAGGGTCTTTACGCTCCATTTTTAAATGCCTCCCGTTGCTCCCGAATAGACAGCACATAATTTGCCGCACGTTCTACTGGTTCAATTACCTTTTCTTGTTCTTTCTTCTGCATCATTTTAGTAGGCACGAGAAGACCCATGCCCATTTTTTTCTTTGGTTCATTATTAACTTTCATAGAGTCAATGTTTTTATAAGCTACAATACCCGGATTAAATTGCCGCATAAACTTTTCTCCGCTTTTTCTCCACAACCAAATCCATTAACTGTTTAGTTGCCCACTTAAATAGTGGCTTGTCAGATATAAATGTAGCATATTTTTCACCATGTGTCGAGTACAATTTGTTCAACCACTTAGGCGCATCGTGTTTTAGCCACATGCGGAATACAAACCAGCGAGGGTCTCCTTTACCGTATACCTCACGTGCTACCCAACATAGTTTCGCAGTAATGAACGCACTACCTAGTGTGCCAATCATACCACCAACAGCACTACCAGCCGCTGATGAACTTTGCTCACCCGCAATTTCTTTACGTGCTTTAGCATCCAGTTCTGCAACAGCTAGGTCAGTTACACGGTCAAGTTGGTTCTCCGCAGATTCCCATGCCCACTCCATAGTGTCACCGTAGTACTGCCACAAGTTACTGTAAGCAGTATCAGAGATGTCAAGGACAGCGGCAGCATTTAATTCGTTAGCACGATTTACTGCGGCAGTGTCTGCTGTAGCAACTTCTCTACGCCACTGTGCATTTGCTTGTGCAATTACAAGTTGGTTCTGCGCATTAAATTGGTCACGTTGATTATTCAGTTCGGCGTTGAAACGCTCAAGTGTATTTACCTGACCCGCATTAAATTGTTGCTGTGCATTATTTTGTGATGCATTAAATTGTGCTACTTGATTACCTAAGTTAGCGAAGAACTGGTCAGTCTGCTGTTGGCTACTAGCATTAAATTGACGAGAAGCATTTTCAGCGGCTTGGTCAGTAAACATGCTCTGAACACGTTGTTGTGCTTTAAATGTTTCAGTTTGTTGTTGATTGCTAAGATTAGTCAAGTCACGTTGCAAGAAGTTCTGCGCATTTTGCACAGCTACTTGTTGACGATTATTAAGGTTAGATACATCTAAGTTTGCCAAAGCCGCCGCTTCCGCAGTAACCATAGCTTGACGGTTACTCAGATTAGCCATATCCATTGTGTTAGCCAAACGACTATTCTCCAACTGAACCTGTTGTTCAGCGGTAAAGTTCATGTTAGCTATATCACTAATCTTAGATGCATTCTGAACACGCATCTGAAACTCTTGGTCAAACTCCTGACCCAAGAACTTAGCACGTTGCTCTGCAGCCATCATCGCGGCTTGTTGTCTGTTAGATAGATTCTGTGATTCAAACTGTGTACGTATTTGTGCATCAGCCTGTGCAATAGGCATAGCAGATTCCATAGCCGCTTGAACAATAGCTTGTCCAGCTAGAGATGAAGCACCCAGTCCACGTGCCGCCATTTGTGCTGTAGCGTTACGCATAGCACCAGCCGCCCATGTTGGTGTTGCCCCACCTGAAAACTGTTGCATAAGACTGTTAAGCTGTCCTTGCACAGTAGCTTGCTGTGTTGGTGTTGCTGTCGCCGCCTGTACTTGTGCGGTAGCTTGTGATACTTTAGCTGCATCTACTGCATTACCACTGACCAGTTCACCAGCTTGAATCTGACGTTGTATTGGATTATTAATTAATTGGGCATTACCTTGTGCCGCTTGTAGATTACCTACAGATGAGGCAGTTTGTTGTGCCGCAGTTACCTGCGCACGAGGGTCGCTAGGATTAACCTGTGCGGCTTGAGTAGCTTGCATGGCAACATCTACTGCAGGTGCTGCTTGGGTAGCTTGCATCTGTGCCGCTTGTGTCTGTTGAGGACCTGTCGCAAAAGCTGTACCAGCAATAGCAGTTGGTGCCGCAATAGTTCCTGTTAGCGTACCTGTACCCTGTTGTAGTTCTTGTGCCGCAGTTATAGGAGTAGTAGCCGCTTGTGTTACACCACCTACAGGTACTGCAGGTTGATACATGCGTTCTACTGATGCTTCTCCAATTGTCTGACCACCTGTTTTTGTTGATGTAGGTGTAACAGCACCACCGGGTGCAAACTTCTTAACTGCACCGCCTTGAGCCATCTTCTGTGCAGCATTAGTAAACTGTTGCATACGTGCTTGCCGTGCAGGGTCTTGTTCAATGAACTGTTGAAACTGGTTCATGTCACCTTGATAGCCCATTGCCTGTGCAATCTTATTCATTGCGGCTGGTTTAAATGCTTTAAACTGCATCATTTATTTAATGCCCTATCTAACTTGTCTTCTACACGATGTAATGCTTCCATAACACGGCTCATGTCTTCCCGCACTTCAGTACGTGTCACATACTCTTCACGTGTTCTATTCATTAATATATCCATGCGCTTCATTTCTTTAGCCATACTACCAAGATACCAAGCACCGCCCATGACTACTATACCGATTAGGGTGTCTATGATGTGTACTAAGTCCATCAGTCAGCATCTGCAATGGTTAGTTCGCCAGCGGCTACCTGACGCATGATTTCATTGTAGTGACGATTTGCTGGGCTAATAGGCACAGAACAAGTAACTCCATCTATTATTGCTTGAATAACAACATTTTGATTTGTTAAAGAATCTTTATAATATTGTGCTGATGTTATTTGCATTTATAACTCCGCATCTAAAGTAAAGTGCATAAACCCTACATTTCCAGTCGACAAGTCACCCCAACCACTTGCCCCGCAATCAAATGACACAGCGTTTTCACCAAGCACTCCAAATGAACCTGCTGTGCGATTTGTACTAGTTGAAGCATCTCTATACTGACCAGATGTTCCAGTAGATTGATTAAAAGCTGTAGCTGTTGGCGCATCTCTCATGCTTGTGTGCATAGGAATTAACGCTCTATTTCCCCCATCTCTTCTCCACTGAAAATAGCCATTAACACCTGTAGACCCCAAAGCAGTGTCATGATTATATGATTTTTGAAAATACCTCTGACACTTCGCTAGTGTCGTTCCAAAATCTTCGTGTTCAAACGGGGTTGCTACTTCTCCAATCTCAAGCTGAACGCCTGTGAGGTAGAATGTGTTGCCAACAGTATCTGCAAGATTAACTTGACCCAC
>MDTB01074572.1_pt1 | contig 12762 bp, 11 predicted proteins | sample 811161 | NCBI WGS metagenome assembly MDTB01 (sample SAMN05326650, study PRJNA326480) | marine metagenome | isolation source: seawater | place: Mediterranean Sea | collected 2009 | reverse complement strand
TTTCTGCTGCACTTGGATGTGTTCAAGTTGATAGATTAGATAATATTGTTGAGTGGAAAAATAATTATGTTGAAAAAGAAATTTCAAAGTATACAAACACTTTGAAGCTACCCAATGGAATGATTTCAGGAAGATATAAATTTATTGTTTTCGAAAAAATTAACAAAAGTACTGGTAAAGTATACGAGGTAGGATGTCATAAAATTTTCAATGAAAATGTAGAGCTGCCGAATACAGATTGGGTAAATAAAAATCATTGGTGTGTTCCATTATATTATAAGGGAGATATATAGTGAAAATTTTGGTAACTGGAGGATCAGGTTTTATTGGTAGTCATATAGTAGAAGAATTATCAAAGGACAAAAAAAATGAAATTTTTATCTTTGATATTGCTAAACCAGATATAGAACACTCAGGCAATGTAAAATATGTGGATGGAGATATTTGTTATAAAACATCTATCGACAAAGCTATCAAAGGTTGTGAAGAAGTTTACGATTGCGCTGGTGTCCTTGGAACGCATGAATTAGTTTTTCAAACCGAACGAGCCATTGATACAAATATTAAAGGGGCGTTTAACGTAATACAAGCTTGCTTGGACTATAATGTAAAAAGAATTTTTCATCCCACAAAACCTATCTTTAAAAGCTATTGGGAAAATACTTACACAATATCTAAAATTACTGCTGAAAATTTTGTTAGAATGTACAAAGATGTTTACAACATGGATGTAACTATTCTGCGTTGGATGAATGCATCTGGTCCAAGACAACATTTATATCCAGTAAGAAAATTCATTCCGATTGCTATATGTCAAGCACTTCTAAATAAAAATATTGAAGTTTATGGCACAGGAAAACAAACAGTAGATATTATCGATGTAAGAGATATTGCTGATATTGCAATAAATTCTACTAGAAATGGCATGGGGAAAGTAGATAAAATTTATGATGTTGGGTCAGGTCATGCGGTTAGTTGCAATAAGGTTGCTGAATTAATAATAAAAAAAGTAAAAAGTAAGTCCAAAATTAAACATCTTCCAATGAGAGTCGGGGAAGCGTTAGATACAAAAATAGTTGCTAAAACACACAATGAACTTCTTGAAAAGCTTAATATGAAACTTCAATACTCTTTTGAGGATACGATCGACTCCTGTATAAACTACATGAAATCGCTGGATAAGAATTTTCTTGAAAAAGCTTATGAATTCTTCAAAAAGTAAAAAGTATTTTACTTTAATTATTTGCTGTCACAATCATGAAGAGTACTTGTTTGATTGTTTAAAATCAATTTTAAATCAAAAAAAACATAAATTTAAATTCGATATAATATTTGTTGATGATTGTTCAAAAGATAGTTCTTTAAAAATAGCAAAAAAAATATTACCAAAAAAAAATGCAATAATAATAAAAAATTCTAAAAATTTAGGGTTAAGTAAATCGTGTAATAAAGCATTAAGAAAAACAAAAACCAAGTATTTTATTCGAATAGATAGCGATGATTATATTTCCAATGAATTTATTTATTTTTTTGAAAAAAGTATTAACATAAATTCTGATTTAATATTTTGTGATAGGATAGAATTTACAAAATCTAAGAAAAAAATATTTAAAAATAAAAAAAAAAATATCTTTAAAATGATTTCTTGTGGTGTTGCTATGAAAACTAAAAAAGTACTGAAAATAGGTGGTTATAAAAATTTAATGTGGGAAGAATATGATCTTTATTTAAGATATTTAGATCAGAGTCCAAAAATAAAAAATATAAAAAAAAATTTATACTTTTATAGGAAACATAACCAAAGTATGTCATTTAAAAAGACGTGGATAAAAAAAGCTTGGATACAATTAAGGAAGAAATATTCATCAAAATATATTAATAAGTTTGGCAGAATAGAGTCTTAATTTGAACAAAATTTGCAATTTTAATATTAATTCTAAATATGAAAAAAAATAAAATTTGCTTTGATATCGATGGAGTAATTTGTAAAACAAAAAAAAATAATTACAAACTTTCAAAACCAATTATTAAGAATATTAATAAAATAAATAGTTTATACGATGAAGGGTATAAAATTATTTTATATACTGCACGTTTTATGGGCAGATCTTTGGAAAATGAAAGATTGGCAACTAAGAAAGCGAAAAATGTCACACTTTATCAACTAAAAAAATGGAAGGTCAAATTTCACTCTATAAAATTTGGTAAACCCTCTTTTGATTTACTAGTAGATGACAAATGCTTGTTTTTTAAAAAAAATTGGAATAAACATATTAAGAGTTTATTAAAATAATAATGAATGAAAATCTACAATTTCTAAAAAAAAATGGGTATCTAGTACTCAATAATTTTATTGAAACGACAAAATTGGAAAAAATAAAACAAGGATTTGAAAAACATAACCAATTTTTGATTGATCAAAAATTAACTGATGACTTAACAGAGAAAAGAAGAGTAGCTACAGAGAAAATAATTAATTACTGCCCTGAAATTATAGATATTATCAGCGACCAAAAGATAGTAGAAATTTTAAAAAAGTACCTCGGTAATGATTTTAAGATACTTAATGCCTATCCAACTATTAGTAAACCATTAGAGGCAGATGCCAATGATGAAAGAAACTTCACATCTCAATTAAATATTTGTTGTTGGCACCATGATCAGATTGGCAAACAACTCAAATTAATTATTGTATTAGATGACATTGATGAAGATCAAAATTGTTTGGAGTATGCCGTTGGAAGTCATACTGTGAGAGTAATTGATAAAATTATTTTAAAGTTTTTTAATTTATTTGGTTTTTTTAAAGGTTGGAATAAAAATGTAATTGAACATATTTTTAGAAAATTAATTGGGAAACACAGTGCATTTAGAAAGGAAACAACAATTAACAAAAAATATAATATTCGTCAGATTTACGCAAAATCTGGAACTATATATTTCTTCGACACAAACGGTTATCATAGACAAAAACCTGCAAATGAAAAAACAGATTTTTCTAGAAAAAGAAAAACAATTTTTCTAGATTGTGTGCCAGATATATCTTCCAAGAGAGCAAAGCTTAAGATGCATTTTAAGTCTTTGAATATAGATAATTATAAAAAAATCGAAAAATTCATTTAAAATTTAATGATAAAAATTGAGTATGTTTGTCATGCATGTCTTCTCATAAATATAAATGGGAAAAGAGTTCTAACTGATCCTTGGATAATGGGATCTTGTTTTGCTAATTGTTTATGGATATATCCACCTCCAAAAAAAAGTGCCGATGAAATTGGCAAAGTAGATTATATTTATTTTTCTCACGGCCATGAAGATCATTTCCAAATTGAGTCTATTAACGAAATTTTAAAAAAAAATAGGAATACGAAAGTGGTAATTCCTTCATCAAAAAATAATTGGTTTTTAAGAACTGTAAATAAAGTTGGTTTTAAGAATATAATAACCCTCGAGCATAATATGGAATTTAAGATAAATAAACATGATAGCTTTAGATTATTCATTAACGATCAAGGTGAATTTGACTCATCTCTTTTGATTAAGTCAAATAAAGATGAAATATTTATTCAAACAGACAATATAATGTCTGCAAAGGAATCAAAAAGAGTCGGAAAAGAAAATAATATATTTGCCTCTTTTTTAATGCCTTATGCTACTGGAATTTTCCCAGGTTTATATGACTTTAAAACTGATTTAATGAGAAAATTGGCAAAAAATAAAGAGGATAAATCTTTGAAATATCTTGCGCAACTAGCTAAAAATTTAAATTCTAAGCTAAATATACCTTACGCAAATGACTTGTGTTATTTCGGAGATTTATATTATCTGAATCATTTGCACTCATTTGATAAAAATGATGTAAAAAAATTTTTAAATCAAAAAAAAATAAATTCTTTAATCATGCAGCCTGGTGATATGATTATTTTAGAAAATAGAAAACTTATAAAAAAAGTTATTAATCAAGTTAAAATTGATAGAATAAAAGATTTATCGTTTTACACAAAATCAATGGAAAAATTATATAATCAAAAAAAGTATGAGGAAATTCACTTCTCGAAAAAAAAGTTCACTAAATCATTTCAGATTTTTAAAAGTAAAATAGACCAGATCAAAAAAAAATGGAAATTCGGAAATTTTAAGGCAGAGTGGAAAATAAAAACAAAAGATAAAAATCTTTACTTTAATCATTATATTAATACCAAAAATAATAAATCTGATGCAGATATTAAAATAGAAATTGATGACTATAGAATTCAAAATTTAGTAGAGAAATTTTACCCCATGCGATTTTTAAGTTTTCACAACGGTGGTATCAAAATTAAAAGAAAAACGTCATACTTAACAAATAAGGAAAAGTTCTATTTTGATCATCTCGAAAGCATGACCTTTTAAAATGCCATCTTCATTCGATTTAAATATAAAGGATGAAATCGAGTATTCTTTTAAAAATGCTGGAATAAAAAAAGATGATAATGTTTTGATTCATGCTGACTTACGAAAAAATTTAATAAGGTTTAAAAAAAGAGATAAGAATTTTAAAATAAGAACATTGATTAATATTATTTTGGAATATTTTCAAAAGGGAAATTTAATAGTTCCAGTTTTTAATTTTGATTTCTGTAATTTTGGTGAATTTGATTATTTAAATACTCCTTCTAAAATGGGAGTTCTTTCTGAAGAAATGAGAAATTTAAATAAATTCAATAGAACAAATCATCCAGTATATTCATTTATCGCGATTGGAAAATTCCAAAAAAATTTTAATCAAATAGATAACTTTGAAGCATTTTCAAAAGAATCGCCTTTTGGTCTAATGTTGGAAATTGGAACTAAAATTGTATCATGGAATTTACCTGACCAAAATAGTATGACTTTCTATCATTTTATTGAAAGAGAAAACAGTGTTGATTACAGATTTGATAAAATCTTTAATGGAAAATATGTTGATAAAAACAAAGAAATAAAAAAAAAAACATACTCCGTTTTTGTCAGAGATGAAAATAAAGGTGTTATTACTGACGTGTCTGGAATGGAAAAAATTTTATGGAAAGAAAATTTGTTTAATGGAGATCCATTTGATAAAGGCACAGGACTAAGATCTATTAAAACTGATAATCTCTTTAAAAAGGTTACTAGTGTGATAAAAGATAATATGGCAAAAGGTAACCTCTATAGGACAAAATGATAATTGCTTCTTTTTATCCTTGTCCTTTTGATATTCAAGAAAGACATGAGGCGAATGCTACAATAATCAAAGAGAATAAATTATATTCTTGTGAGGAATCAAAATTTACAAGCGTAAAACAAGATTCTACAACAAAATTTCCAGAAAGATCTTTTTTGATGGGTTGTAAAGAATTGAACATTCAACCATCGGATATATCTTACTGGGTTTTTCCAAAAACAAACTTTAAAATTACAAATGAAGCCTTAATGAATTTTTTTTCATATTTTAAAATATATTTTAAAAATAAAAGCCTTTTTAAGAAATGGAAAAAAAGTAAATTATTCTTTATTGATCATCATTTAATGCATAACTCTCAATCCGTGCTGAGTTCGAATTTCAAAGAAACTGCATATATTTCAGCAGACGGAGGTGGAGATGATGGAGACCCTAGAAACTTTGTTTTTGGTGAATTTAAAAAAGAAAAATTTAATGACAAGATTTCATTCTACGGTAAAGAGTCTATATCTTCATTTCATGCTTACGTATCTGATGCATTAGGAATGTCAGGTGGAGAAAATGGTAAGACTTCAGGCTTGGCTTCATATGGGAATTATAATAAAAAGCTGGAAAAAGATTTATCAAGTTTTTTAACAATCAAGAAAAAATATAATATTTTTTTTAATAGAAAGAGATACGTAAATACTAGAATAAATCTTTCAAAAATAAAACCTCAAGATTTTGATAGGTCAAAAATAATGAGTGAATATCCTAGTGATACTAATATTTTTAGAAAAACTAAAAAGTATCTACCGCAAGATATTGCTCATGTAACAGAGAAAATAGTAACTCAAGAATTTATAAAAGTATTAAGATCAATTAAAAAAAAAACTAATTTGAAAAATATTGTTTTCTCTGGAGGACTTTTCAGCAATGTGTCCCTTAATAATAAAATTCTTGAAAGTAAAATATTTAAAAATGTTTTTTTTTCAGTAGCTCCAACAGATGCAGGTTTATCACTAGGGGGAGCGCAATTTTTGTATCACAAAATTAAAAAAAAAAGATTCAAAAATTTAATCCCTTATACGGGTCCATCATTTTTGGATAGTGAAATTTTAAATCTTATAAAAAAATTCAATTTAAATTTTTCAAAAAAAAACAATATAGAGAAATTTACTGCAAGACTAATATCAAAAGGTAACATAGTTGGATGGTTTCAAGGAAAAAGTGAAATAGGTCACAGAGCATTAGGAAATAGATCGATACTTGCTGATCCACGACGATTAAATGTTAAGGAATTAGTAAATCAACATCTAAAAAAAAGAGACTGGTTTATGCCATATGCACCTGCGGTTTTAGATGAGGACATGAAATTATTTACTCAAACAAAATATTTGTCTCCATACATGCAAGTAGCTTTTAAAGTTAATGGAAAAATTAGGTCAAAAATAAAATCCACTATTCATGTAGATAATACTGCAAGAATACAGACTGTTACTAAACGCTATAATATTAAATTTTGGAAATTAATTAAAGAATTTAAAAAAAAAACTGGTCTAGGTGCATTAATGAATACAAGCTTTAACAGACACGGAATTGCAACCATATCATCACCAAGACAAGCAATTGAGCATCTTCTAGAAGGATGTATAGATTATTTGATTATATCAAATTATATAATTTCATTTAAAAAAAATAGAAACGTAAAAATTTATAGTAAAAAAATAGTGAATGAAAAAAACAATCTAATTAATCTATGTAAAAAAAGGTTTAAACTTATAAAGAATAAATTAAGTCTAAAGGAAAAAAAATATTATTTAAATCAATTAAAATATTTAGAGTTAAATGTTAAAAACAAAAACATTTAGAGAAAATAAATTTTCTCTAGAAATTTTTAAGCAAATAGATAAAAAAAATATATATTTTAAAAAAAAATTTGGAGATATTAATTTAATTTCTATTTTTTTTTTAGAAATTCAAAAATATCTATCATGCTCTTTTAAAGTATTATTAAATAACGAAAAATATAGGAAAGAGATAAAATTCCCTTTTTTCGATAAAAATTATTTAGAAAAATTAAACAAATTAAATTTTACATCATCTGGTCTAAATCAAAGTATTTTAGATGATGATTTTAAAGATACTAAATTATTTTATAATTTCGCAAATAAATTGAGTGTTTATAAAAAAAAAGATGTTGGGATTTATAGCTCTAATAAATTTATTGAAAATTTTATTTCAAAAAAAAATGTCAAAAGTTATAGAAAACTCTATTTTGAAAAAATATTTCTCAATAATTATAATGAGCAATCTAAAATTTTGAAACAATTTTTGGAAAAATTTAGAAAAAAACTAAGGATAAAAAATATTTATTTCGCTGAAAATTTTTTAAGATGGACAAAAATATTTATAAGTGAAAATTCAAAGTCAAATATTTTAAGTACAAACAAATTATATATAGGATCGAACATGCAAATTAAAAATAGAATAATGTCTGCTAGATATTTGTTTAATAAAAAAAAAGTAATTTCTTTTGCTCATGCAAATTATTCTTCATTAATTTACGAAGATCCTGTAAACGAGTGTGGGGAATTTTGTTTTTGTTCTTCTTATCATTCAAATGGAAAAGTACCATTCAAAAAAAAATATATAAAATCAAATTTATTAAAACCCAAAACTGTAATTTATAAAACTGTACTAAGAAGAAACTTTATTTCCTCTCCAAAAAAAATTAGAAAAATTGTATATATTCCTAATAGCTATAATTCCTATAGAAGATATGGATATTTTAGAGATATAAATGACGCAAATTATATTAAATGGCAAAAAAAAATAATCGGATCTTCAAATAATATTTATATAAAACATCATCCAAAAAGTAGATTTAGATATAGTATTTTTAAAAAAAGAGAGATAAGAGAAATAAATATTCAAAATATCATAAATAAATATGATCTGTTTATTTTTGATTTAATTTCACAGCCATTCTTCACAATTGCTGAAACAAACAAAAAAATATTATATTTAGATATTAATCAAAGAAAAATAAATAAACATATAATGCATTTAATTAAAAAAAGAGCTTTAGTGGTAAAATGTGATTTAAATAAAACCTCTAGTAATAAAATTAAAGAATTTATAAATAAAGCATATAATTTTAAGATTAAAAATTTTAATATTTTAAATCACTAGATTTGTTTTATAAGTTTATTTTTTAACAGTAAATTTTTTACTCTATTAAAATCTTTATTATTAATTTTAAGCTTTCTTATAATATCACGCGAAGAATTTCTTCCATCGCAATAATCAAGTATATTTACCAACAAATCTTGGTCTTTTTCTTTTTTGAAGCTTGAAGTTAGATCGGAATATAAGTTTTTTTTTGATAAGAAGGGTTCACATTTAAAGTTAGATAAATAAACTTTTTCGTTTTCGATGAAGTCAATAAAACCTTTAAAAAATTTGAAAGTTTTAAGCATTTTAGAATTTTTTACGAAATTTATATTATCTAAAGAGGTATGATATTCTTTGTAATCGGAAAATTTGTTTCTTGTGATAAGACTAAAAGGTAAATCTACATTTGGGCTAGAAAATTGTCTCTCATCAGAACCTCTAAACTGCCAATCTTTTTTGGAATATTTAATTTTTTCAGATTTTAAGTAATTTTTGAGAAGATTAAAGGATAAGTTTTCTTCATATTTAGAGAGAATATTAAACTTACTCCCCTTTCCTAAGCAAGTAATAACATATCCAGCTAGAAGATTCATCTTTAGTCTTTTTAAATTTTTATTAATATAAAAAATTGATCCGACCGTTTCAGGTATAAAGATAAACCTATATGAATAATTCCTATTTAATTTTTTTACATAATTGGCAATTAATGTATTTACAATAATTCCAGAAAAATTATCATTACCTAAGTTTGGATGACAAATATATGTAGAAAATAAGATTTCTTTTTTTGATTTGCCCTTAAAGTATACTTCTCCATAATCTAGACCTTTTTTTGTAAACGTGCTGTTAATTATTACTTTGTAATTCTTAGTTTTGAATTTTTTAATTTGCTTATATTTTACACAAAAACCCCATTTTTTTTTATAATAACTTGTAACATATGGAATTGCATTAGGCTGTTTTTTTAAAAAATATAAGTTTTTCATCAGTTCTTTTTTAGTTAAAATTTTATTAATTTTTTGTGAATAATTTAATACATGTAAAAAGTTCTCTTTGGAGCTTATTATCTTTTTATCATTAGCATCTTTTATATAACCTTCTTTTAATTCCCAGGTCAAAGGGACATTCCAATCGAAAATTTTTTTTCCTGATTTGATTTTTTTTAAATTTAATGTTTTTAAAAATTTTTTAATTATTAATAATGTTTTAATATTATTTTTTCCACCAAGACTTCTGTTGAGGGGAAAACTATTTTTCTTTAAAAAATTTATAATATAATTATTTTCCATAATTCCTTAATATTTTTTAAAAAAACCTAAAATTTTTCTTGGTAAAGTTAATGATAATTTAGTAAATAGTGAAAAATAATTATGTTGATTATATCTATTAAAAAAAATTTTAAATTCTGATAGGTAAAATAAAATTAAGGATGAAAAATAACTACCAATTATTGAATTTAATTTTTTTTGGTATTTTGAATAAACCACAATATCTCTTTTAACTGTTTGTTTAGAATTATATATTTTAATTAAGTTATTAGCTATCTTATCTGCAGAAGGGCCATTCAAAGGATAATTGTAGTATTTTTTTAAATTAAAATCCATTTTTTGGTTGGATTTAAATTTTACGTTTTTAATTATTTTAATTAAATCATTAATATTTTTTGGTTTATGCGAGGAAGTCTCTTTATAATCTTTATAAGAATGAGAATTGTATGCATTAAAATTGAAAAAATTATTAGGTATCATGTCAACCAATGAAATATGGGGTTTTTTGTAAACATAAGAGTCTATATTAATTGCACTAAAAGTTGAAATAATTACATCTTGTCTTTCAATCCAACTTGAGGTGTTGTCGTCAAGATTTATTTTAACATTTTTGTTGTTTTTATAAATTTGCCTCCACGCTGTCTGGGTGTCTAGTGGGTGCGGCCTGATTTCTAAAATATATTTTTTTGACAATTTATCTACAATATCAAATATAATACTCAAATTAATTAAGCCTAAGTTAAGTTCATGCAAACGCCAATTATTTTTTAAAATTTTAAAATCTCTATTCGTATAATAGTAGTTTTTTACAAATTCTTTTTCTTTATAAAACCTAAATGGGAAATTGAATGTAAGTGCTAAACCAATTCTTTTTCTTTCTTTAGAAGATTTATATTTTTTTTTATACCAATAATCATAATATAAAAAACCTGTATCGATTATTTTTATTTTTTTTTTATTTTTTTTTTTTAAATATTTAGAAGTGTATTGACTTTGGGAAAATATATAATCGATCTTATTAAAGTTAGATGGAAGTCTATAATTTTTAAATTTATTAAAATAAAGCATATCAATAAATTTATCTACAAAAATACAGCTCTCGGTAGGAATTAAAACTGTCAAAGCCTTGTTTTTTATTTGATTGATTTGTTTAAACATTGGATCTACTGGATGAGGTATTGTGATAACTTTTGGTCGATATAAATTATATGCTTTGGTTACCAAAGCTTTATTTATAATTTTACACTTTATATTATTTTGATTTAAAATTTCCTGTATTTTTTTTAAGTCGTCTAATTCTCTTTTGGGATGATCACAAGTTAATAAGATCATTTAATAATTTTTCCTTTATTAATAGTGTAAACTTGATTGAATAGTTTTTCATAATTAAATTTATGAGCTACCATTATTAAAGTTATATCCATATTGGTTAGTAGATTTAAGACCCTTTTTTCTTCATTTAAATCTAAGGCGCTTGTTGCTTCATCAATTATTAAAATTTTTGGTTTTCTTGATAATGCAGCTGCTAAAATAATCTTTTGCTTTTGTCCACCGGATAATTTCATGCCTTTATCCCCTAAATACATTTGAATTCTTGAGGAAGCTTCTGGTAAAAAACTCCCACAATCCAGTAAATCGAGATAATAGTTTATGTCATCTTCATTAACTTGATCATTATAAAACTGAAAATACTCTTTAATGTTTGCGTCTAATATACTTAAAGTTTGAGGAACATAAGAGATTTTTTTCCGGAATTTCTGAAAGTTTACCTTGTCATAATTAAACCCATTTATTTTTCTTTCTCCTGAGTTTATAGCTGTAACATTTGTTAAAACATCAAGTAGAGTAGATTTTCCAGATCCAATATCTCCACAAATTGCAATTTTTTGACCAGCAATAATATTTAAATTTATATTATCTAAAATATTTTTTTCATCATATTTAAAATTTACATTTGATAAAGATAAATTTTCAAAATTATTAATTTCCATTTCTCCTTCTATGATTTTGTAATCATCAAAGTTATTTCTTGCAAAATAAAGACTTTTAAATGCTCCAATTTGGCTATTACAAACGTTAATAGATTGTATGATAAGATTCAGTGGAGTTAAGGTTCTCGTTAGACTCCAAAGTATACCGCCCAATAGTGATAAACTTTTTAAATCATCAGAAAATAAATATATAGGAATAATTAAAGCCAATATACCTATTGGTTGAATGTAATTGCCTGAAATTGCACTTAGTACGGTTAGTTGAATTTTATTTTTTGCGTATTCTCTAAAAGATTTTAAAAATAATGAATCTATTTTTTTAATTATTCCATGAATTATTGCAAATTTTGAATATAAAAAATTATTATTTAAAGCTCTATACAATTCAGCACCAACTTTTGTTGATATAAGTCCATATTTTACAGAAAAAAAATTTACTAATAACAGAGGTATAAGAAAAAGAAGTAATAAAGATAAAAAAAGTATTGTGAATTTTGTATTTAAATAAATTGGAATTGATAAAAAAATAATTAATTGAAAAATAGCATTAAATGACATTAATAACGATGTTATTACTTCTGAAGATCTTTCAAGTTCCTTAGTATACAAATTTAAAATTTTTGAACCTGAGTTCTTTACAAAAAAAAACTGACTCATATTGTAAACTATTTTATTCAAATTAAGTCCAGCTCTCTCCATATATATAAATTGAAATTTTACTGTTATATATTGGTAGAGTATTTCAGTTAATGATTTCAAAATAATTGATAATATAAAAAAAAACGAAACAATTTTAAAAGATAATTCTAAATTAAATCTCATTAATACATCTGATAAAAATAATGTAAATTTTTGCTGCTGTGAAATTTCTTTTTCTAAAAATACATCAAGAAATGGTATAGAAAAATAGATTACTAAGAAACTTAATAATAAAGATAAAAGACTGACCGATGACAATAAAAAGACATCAAATTTTGATAAATAAAATTTAGCTTTTAATAAATATTTATAATTAGCTAAAATATTTTTAATTTTTGTTATCATTATAAGTTAAAAATTTATATAAATGCCATTTAGAATGTATAAAAAAAAAATTTCATATTGTTTAAACCATAAACATGTCGATAACAAGATTTTGGTAAATACACAAAACTATACTTGGAGA
>MDTB01201938.1_pt1 | contig 12763 bp, 7 predicted proteins | sample 811161 | NCBI WGS metagenome assembly MDTB01 (sample SAMN05326650, study PRJNA326480) | marine metagenome | isolation source: seawater | place: Mediterranean Sea | collected 2009 | reverse complement strand
TTTTGATCTTTTGAGTCAGCTATTAACTGCCTTAATGAGTTAAAAGAATAAAAAAGTCCAGCTTCATCCTTGGCTGTAATGTCTATGCCATTTTTAGAAATATTCAAATAATATCCCTCTGCAGGAACATCTATTTCATTATTAATTTTAAATGATAAGTTGTTATTATCAAAACCACCTTTTATTAATTTAAAAGAACTATCTAATAAAACTGGAAGGTTACTATTTGTTTCCGAATGAAAAATATATTCGGAATCATGATTAAGTAAAGAAGATTCTCCATTAAATTCAATATTCTTGACCTTAGGTAATAAAACAAAATTATTTTGTATTTGATTATTTTTACATGAATATAATAAGATTAATAGCAAAGCTAGTTTTGTGATATATTTCATTAGTTGTTCAGTTGAATTGAAGTTAATAAATATTAAAGTAAAAAAAAACCCCAACATAACGCTGGGGTTTAAGTGATCGCGGCACGATTCGAACGTGCGACCGTCTGCTTAGAAGGCAGATGCTCTATCCAGCTGAGCTACGCGACCAGGTGTTGATGGCAAATTTAAATAAATAAAAATTCTAGACAATTTTTTTTGATTACTATGTTGAATTAAGTTATGTTTGATTATGATCAATGTATTTTTAAAAACTTTATTATTCATTTTTTCATTTTTTATTCTTAATAAAATATATGTTAAAAATCCACCTAATATTATTTTTTATTTATCAGACGATAAGGATCAAATAGATCATAATGTTTATGGTAATAATCTTGTTCCATCCAACCCAATTAATCGTTTGGCTATTGAGGGAATGACATTTGAAAATGCATACACAACTCAATCAATCTGTGCGCCTAGTAGGTCTCAAATTTATACAGGATTGTATCCAATAAAAAATGGTTGTTATGCAAATCATTTACCAGTCAAGAAAAACACAGTTGATGTTAATGATTATTTGCAGTCAATCGGTTATGAAGTAGTACTTGCAGGAAAGAGCCATGTAAATCCAAGTTCAGTATTTAATTGGACAAAATATTTTAAAAATGAGGGAAAATTATTACCAATGAGTAAAATTAAAAACTATATAAAAAATGCAAAGAAACCTTATTGTTTATTTATTGCCTCAGACTATCCTCACGGGCCTTTTCCTACAAGAACTGAATTTAAGGAGAGTGATATTTATGATAATCCTTATTCAAAAAAATATCGTTTAAATAATGAAAAAGGCTATTATCAAAATATTGTTAATGATAATAACCAGTTAAATGAAATTTTAGATTTTATTGAAATTAATGACAAAAATGAAAATACATTGTTTATATACGCTTCTGATGGGGGATTGAGGGGTAAATGGTCAGTTGATGAGGTTGGATTAAAAATTCCTTTAATTGTAAGATGGCCAAAAATTATTAAGGCTGGTTCAAAGAATAGTGATCTGATAAATTTAGTTGATATACTACCAACAATAATAGAATCTACAGGAAATAAAATTCCAAAAAGTCTTGATGGATATAGTTTTTTAAGTTCATTGAAAGGAGCTAGTAATAAACGAAAATATACATATGGAATATCCACAAGACAAAATGTTAGAAACGCAAAAATTTTTCCTTCAAGATCAATTAGAGATATCAAATACAAATACATTATAAACTATAATTCATATGACATTCATAAAAAAAATTTAGGTCTGGATTCTGTAAAAAATGCATTCATAAAAATCGGAGCTCAATCATTTAAAAATAAACCACACGAAGAATTATATGATTTGATCAATGATCCCTACGAAACGACTAATCTTATCAATGAGAAAAGGTTTGGAAATGTTCTTGTAAAACTTAAAAAAGAATTAAAAAGTTGGATGTTAATACAAAATGACTTTTTAGTAAATAATAAAATGCCACTAATAAAACCAACATTGCATCCATTAGATAAAGAAACTGAATGGACTAAGGTGCCAGACAATTTGGAAAACAAAATTAAGTCAAACGCTTATATGCATTCCCATTATTAAACGAAAATGTTTTCGTTTTAGTATTTCATTTTTAATAATTTTATAATTTTTTAACGTAATTTTAAGGATATTATAATCGAAAACGTTTTCTATTTATTTTTTAATTGATTTTTTATCATTAAATTCATTAATCTAAAATAATAACTAACTAAAAAATGAGGAAAATTTTATTTATTTTTTTGATCTTCCCTTTTTTTATTCATGCACAGTCCAAAAATGTAAGTGGAATTGTAAATGATGAAAATGGGACACCTTTACCTGGCGCAACCGTTCAGTTAAAAGGTTCTGATTCTGTTGGTGCAATTACGGATTTTGATGGAAATTTTTCTATATCAATCCCTAGTGATTCATCAAATGTAATTGTGATTTCATACATTGGTTATGTAAATCAAGAGGTTGATGTATCAAATCAACTTTCAATTAACATTAATTTACAACCTGACACTGAAGCTTTGGAAGAAGTTATTGTAGTTGGGTATGGTACTGTTTTAAAAAGAGACCTTACCGGAGCTGTCAGCTCAGTAGTAGTTGAAGACGAAGTTTCAAGACAATCTGCTACTGTTGATCAACTATTACAAGGTAGAGCTGCAGGTGTTCAAGTAACTCAAAATTCTGCTAACCCAAATTCCGGTGTTAGTGTAAGAATTAGAGGAACCAACAGTTTGAGAGGTAATAATGAACCTCTTTATGTCATTGACGGAGTTATTATATCATCTGCTGGGGAAGATGTAATTCCAACAGGTACTGGAAATACAGGACAAGAAGCTCAAAGTGGATTAAATGGCTTAAATCCAAGAGATATTGAAAGAATTGAAATTTTGAAAGATGCTTCAGCTACTGCTATATATGGGTCGAGAGGAGCAAATGGTGTAGTTCTTATTACAACAAAGGGTGGTAATAGCGACGAAAAGGGGAAAATTAACGCTTATGTTACTACTACAGTTAGAGATATAACAAACACATACGACATGCTTGACGGAGTTGGATATGCAATGTATCAAAATGATATAAGAGCGAGTGTTGGAGAGCCTGCTAGATATGTTATTAATGGTAGTCAAGTTTTTTCATATATAAATGATAATTCAGGAAATCAAACTAACACTGTAGACAGTACACCAAATCAGGTTCATAATTGGCAAGATGAAGTGTATGATACTGGTGTAAGTACTAGTTTTGGTGTTTCTTTTTCAGGAGGTAATGAAAAAGGCGATTATTACTTATCTGCAGGATTTAATGATCTAAATGGCTTAGTTGAAAATTCAAGTTTTAAAACCCAGGACTTAAGACTTAATCTTAACTATGATTTAAATGATAAATTAAGAATTGAAGCAAGGTTAAGTTCCTTTTTTAGTAAGTCTGACTTTGCTGAAGGTGGAGATTTAATAGGTGGTGATCAAAGTTTTGTTCAACAAACATTAACTTATAATCCAATAATACCTAATAATGCTGATAATGTTGAAGATTTTATTGATGGACAAACAATATCAAATCCATATGCATGGATCAATGATTTTACTGATGAATCTAGGGAAAATAGACTAATTGCATCCCTAGCTTTAAAATATAAATTTAACACACCAGGTTTATTATATGAATTTAAGGTTGGTGGAAACCTTAGAGATAAAGATAGGTCAAGATTTTATGGTGTAACTACTTGGCAAGGTGCTAATTCTAATGGCTTATTACAAAACATGAAGTTAAACTCTTTAACTTATCAAGTCAATAATTTTTTAAGGTACAACAGAAATTATAATAAAAATCATAGGGTTAATGCTGCTTTAGGTGTTACTTATGATGTAAGAGATGTTGAAAGCAGTGTTTACGCTGTTGAAGATTTTGTTACAGCGCAGTTAGGAACAGCGCAACCTTTCTTAGGTCAAGTTATTTCAACACCTCTCTTACTAAGAGCATCTGACCAACAACTTTTTTCACTTCTTGGTAGAGTTAATTATACTTTTAAAAATAAATATACTTTAACCACAAGCTTTAGAAGAGATGGAGTTTCAAAGTTTGCTGAGGAAAATAGATATGGGTTTTTTCCTTCATTTGCTTTTGCATGGAGAGCAGGCAGTGAAAAATTTATTAGTAATCTAAACTTGTTTTCAAGCCTTAAAGTTAGAGCGGGTTGGGGATCAATAGGTAATCATGGAATTGGTCCTTATGGAACTCTCTCAAATTATGGTGCTTCATCGAGATTATATGCCACAAGTAACAATGGAACAACAGTTCCATTAATCTTAGCTAATATTGCTAATCCAGGATTAACTTGGGAATCAACTGAACAACTTAATTTCGGAATTGATTTTGGATTTTTGAATGGAAAAATTTCTGGTACTTTAGATCTTTATGAAAAAACCACAAAAGATTTGTTACAGCAAAGCCCAATTCCTACATCATCTGGTTTTAGTAGTATTCTTATAAATAGAGGCTCATTAGAAAACAAAGGGTTAGAATTAGGCCTAGATCTTGCAATTGTAGATAGTGGAGATTTTTCATTAAATATTGGTGGAAATATTGCATTTAATAAAACTGAAATTCAAAATCTTGGTTTGACACCAGGAAATGTAATGGTTGATAATGGTGATGGAACATATACAACAGAAAAAAGATCTCATTATTTTGGTAATATACCAAGTAGAGGTAATAGTATAAAATTTCCCGTTAATATTTTTATGGAAGGTGAAGAGGTTGCATTATTTTATGGTTGGAAGACCGATGGTATTTTTCAAACAGGAGAACAAATGTATAGAATTAATGGTTCTATGTCTGAGCCAGGTGATATAAAAGTTTTAGATCTCAATGGTGACGGACAAGTTGATTTAGACGACAGGACTGTAATTGGTAATCCAAATCCTGATTTCGTTTATGGAATAAATTTAGATTTTTCATATAAATCTTTCTCATTAAGTGCTTTACTTAATGGTGTTAGTGGTAATGACATTGTTAATGGAAATCTTTATCGTATGGGATGGGCTGAAGGAACTTACAGAAATATTTTAAGTGATGCATATCACAATAGATGGACTCAAAGTAATCCAACAAATGATTATCCAAGATTAGGGTATTCTGCAAATTTATTTGGAGCATTGATGGATAGAGTTATTGAAGATGGCACATATTTGAGATTAAACAATATTACAGTAAGTTATGATCTTCCTATGAATTCAATGAACTTTATTGAATCTGCTAATGTATATGTTACTGGACGAAACTTATTTACTTGGACTGACTACTCAGGCTACGATCCAGAAATTACTACATTTTTATATGACGGTTTAATACAAGGAACAGATTGGAATAATAAACCAAATTCTCAATCTTTCTTAGTTGGTATAAATTTAAATTTCTAAAAACATGAAAAATTTATTAAATAAAACATTTACAATAAGATATTTTAAATATCTAATTTTTACACTCCCAATTCTATTTTTTATTGGTTGTGATCTTGAAGAGGAACCACCTTTTTTAGATGAAACTATTTACACAGATTCTCAAAGTGCTCAAGCTGCTCGAGATGGTATTTATCAAGCGTTAACCACATACAATACCCAAGAGAGAAGATTGTTCATCACTAATCTATATTCTGGTTTAATGTTTACTGGAAAAGGTGGAAATAGAGTTAACACAAGAGATATGTCAACATTAGTTTCCCTCAAACCGGGATATCATATGGATGCGTCAGCTGTTTGGGGAGGTTTATATGAAGCTATTGCAAGATGTAATGGTGCGATTTCTAATATTCAAACAGTCGCAACACCATCATCAAACGAACAAGTTGTTTTTAATGATGTTGCTGGTCATGCATATTTTGTCAGAGCATGGAGTTACTTTGAATTGGCAAACCTATTTGGTGATGTTCCATTATGGTTAGAACTTCCATCTTCTGGAAATACGAATAAAGCAGTTTCAAGTAAATCTGATGTATATCAACAAATTATTTCGGATGCTTCTACTGCAGCTTCATTACTTAATGGAAATGCTGGAGTTGGATATCCAAAAGCTCATGCTGCTAATATGTTATTAGCAAAAGTATACATGACTATGGCTACCAACGCTGATTTACAAACTGATGGAAGTGCAATGGATTATTGGACAATGGCTAATCAAGCTGCTCAATCAGCTTATGGTCAATATTCACTTGTAAATGATTTTTCAAGTTTATTTACAGTTCAAGGTGAAAATTCTTCAGAATCAATTTTTGAGCTTCAAATCTCTCAAGATGCAACAAACTCACAAATGGGAAGAAACTTCACTCCTTGGAAGTATAAAGCAGGAATGCACTTTGGTTGGTTTAGAGTAACTGCTTTTCAGCATGATAAACATTTAAAAACTTATGGTGGAAATACTACTTGGAATGCTAATAATTTAGATACTTTTCCAGATAGTCGTTACAAGGCAACATATCTCTCGCAATATTATAGAGCTGATAGAACTCCACCTGCTGGATTAGTTAGAGTTTATCCGCATAACCCTTCACGTGGAAGATTTGCTATTGCACATCCTTACTTATTTAAGTGGACTGAAAAAGACAAATCTCATAATAACCAATTTAATAGTCAAAATATCGTTGTTTACAGATATGCTGAACTATTATTAATGCTTGCTGAAATTGCAAATGAGCTAGCTAATGGACAAGAAATGACTTACTTACAACCAGTTCTTGATAGGGCTGGAGTTACAGCTCGACCAGAATTTTCACAGGGGCAAGCAGCTTTTAGAGATGCAATAATGGATGAATATAAATTTGAATTAATTGGTGAAGGTCATGACTCTTGGCATGTAAGAAGAAGAGGAATTCAGTATTTTAAGGACAAAACATTAACTCCTCACAATTCTTCTTTCGGAAAGAAAGTTGGTGTTGGAGCTAAAACATATGCTAAAAACTTAGAAGTAGAGTTTTCTACTGATCCTAATCAAATCATGCATATGCCAATTCCTTTAAATGAGATTAATACAAATGAGTTAATTAACTAAAATTTATTATTACATATTAGTTTTTAACTTCACATACTAATAATTTTCATGAGTACTTTTTATAAAGTGTTTAAGCTAGTAGTACTGTCATCTTTTATTTTAACTGTTAGCACAACAGTTATAAACCTTAAAATTTTAAATGATGACAGTACAATTGGTGAAAAGCAAAATATTTTATTTATTGGTGTTGATGATTTAAGACCATTATTAAATTCATATGGTCACAAACAGATGCATACTCCTAACTTAGATAAATTAGCTGCGGAAAGCATACAATTTAATCAAGCTTATGTTAATATAGCTGTATGTGGTGCTAGCAGAGCGAGTATTTTAACTGGAATTAGAGGAAGCTTCACGAGATTTGATTCTTATACCTCAAGAGCAGATAAAGATGTACCACAAGCAACGACATTAGCACAAATTTTCAAAAAGAATGGTTATAAAACCGCATCAATAGGAAAAATATCTCATTTTGCAGATGATTCAAAAAGTGATTGGGATGATTTTTACAGTTTTAGAGATGGTTCAGATTATAAAAATCCAATTTCTATAAAAAGACAAAAAGAAATTAAAAAGTTAAGACCCGATGGAAAGTTTGCTGGTCCACCCTTTGAATATTCTAATGTTTCCGATGATGAGTATAATGATGGAAAGTTGACTAATGTTGCTATAAATCAATTAAAAAAATATAAGAAATCTAATGATCCTTTTTTTCTAGCTGTAGGTTATATTTTACCTCACCTCCCTTTTATTCAACCAAAAAAATATGGTGATTTATATGAGTTCAATGATTTAGTTTTTTCTAAACAAAAAACCGTCCCAGTTGATTCACCAAAAAGAGCAATAGCTCACGATTGGCTTGAACTTAGAAATTGGTATATAGATATCCCTCAATCTGGTCCTGTTAGTCTAAAAATGGAAGAAGATTTAATCAAATCATATTATGCAACAATTAGTTATTTAGATACATTAATTGGAAAACTTTTAAAATCTCTTGATGATTTAGACTTAAGAAAAAACACTACAATTGTATTTTGGAGTGATCACGGTTTTTTTTTAGGTGAACATGGTTTTTGGTGTAAACACCACACTTTTCAAGAAGCAATACATGTTCCACTACTTGTTTCATCACCAAAAATGAAACAAGGGTTTCAAACTAATACTATGATAGAATATATAGATTTATATCCAACAATATGTGAAATTGCTGGAATAAAACCACCAAATTATATTCACGGTAAAAGTTTTGTTCCTGTTTTAAGAAATCCTAATCTAGAACACAAAAAAGAAATTTATAGTAGATATCAAACTTTGGAGGTTGTTCAAGATCATAAGTTTTCATATCATGAGGTTTTAGAGCGTAGAACAGGAAAAGTTTTATACAACATGCTATTTGACATGGAAAATGATAAAAAACAGTATTATAATATTTCAAAAAAACCTAAATTCAAAAACTTAGTTGATTCATATTCAAAAAAATTAAAAGAAATGAGAGATTTTAGTAACAGACCAATTATAGTAAAATGAAAAAAATAATATACTTAGCTTTTTTAGTGACTGCAGTAAGTTTCAGTCAAAATAAATTTAAAGATCAGCCCTTAGTTTCAGAAATATTTACTGCTGATCCCTCAGCACATATTTTTAATGGAAAAATATATGTATACCCATCTCATGATATAATTGAGGAAAATCCTCTTTACGATGATTGTGGAAGTCAGTATGCTATGAGAGATTACAGAGTTTTATCAATGGATTATATAGGAGGACCAGTCACAATTCATGACGTTGCTTTAGATTTAGACGATGTGCCTTGGGCTAAAAGACAATTTTGGGCTCCAGATGCAGCTGAAAAAGATGGTAAATTTTATTTATATTTTCCAACTAAGGATACAGATGATATATTTAGAATTGGTGTAGCAGTTTCAGATAAACCTGAAGGACCTTTTAGGTCAAAAAAAACGGCAATAGAGGGTAGTTACAGTATGGATCCATCTGTATTTATGGATGATGATGGTTCTTATTATATGTATTTTGGAGGTATTTGGGGTGGACAACTTCAAAGATGGGATGAAAATAATAATTATACTCCCTCCGGATGTGAAACACAAGATAATGGTATTCCTAATAGTCCTGCTATTTCACCAAGAATTGCTAAAATGTCAAATGATATGATAAGTTTTGCAGAAGATCCAAAGCCAATTAGAATCATTGATGAAAATGGCAACCCAATACTTACTAAAGACCACGATAGAAGATTTTTCGAGGCAGCATGGATTCACAAAAGAAATGGAATTTACTATTTGAGTTATTCTACAGGAAATACCCACTATATTGGATATGCAACAGGTGATAATCCTTATGGTCCATTTACATACAGAGGAGTTTTAAATAACCCTGTTCAGGGATGGACAAACCATCACTCAACAATTAAAATTGCAGATAAGTGGTATTTATTTTATCACGACACACAACTCTCAGGAAAAGATTTTTTAAGAAATGTTAAATTTTCTGAAATGACTCATAATTCAGATGGAACTATAGAAACAATAACAACATTAATTGATTAAATGTATAATATTGGATATGATTTAGGAAGCTCTTCTTTGAAAATTGCATTAACAAATGCAAAAAATGGGAAAAAAATTTGTGTATTACAAGAGCCAAATTATGAAATGAATATTATTTCAAAAAATAAAGACTGGGCTGAACAAGATCCTGACCAATGGTGGAAATATTTTTGTGATGGAACAAAAAGAATAATAAAGGAGTCTAAAATCAAATCATCTGAAATTGTTGCTGTAGGAATTTCATATCAAATGCATGGACTTGTGCTTTTAGATAAAAATTATCAGGTGATATATAATTCAATAATTTGGTGTGACGGAAGGGCTGTTGATATTGGTAATAAAGCTTTTTCTGAAATTGGAGAAGAAAAATGTATGGAATCTCTCTTGAACTCGCCTGGAAACTTTACTGCATCTAAACTTGCTTGGGTCAAAGAAAATCTTCCAGACATTTATGATAAGACTTATAAGTTTATGCTTCCTGGGGATTTCTTAGCATATAAATTAACTGGTGATGTCACAACCACAATAACTGGGTTATCTGAGGGTATTTTTTGGGATTATAAAGAAAATAAATTAGCTAATTTTTTATTTGATCACTATGGAATAAATACTGCATTATGTCCTGAAATTGTTGAAAACTTTACAAATCAATGTTTCACTAACAGAAAGGCTGCAAATGAAACTGGATTACCATACAATATCCCAATTAACTATAGGGCTGGAGACCAACCAAACAATGCACTTTCTTTAAATATTCTTAATCCTGGAGAAGTAGCTGTTACTGCAGGTACGTCAGGCGTAATATATGCTGTTTCGGACAAGTTAAGTTCAAAAGAGTCTTTAAGAATAAATAATTTTGCTCATGTAAACTATACTAGAAAGAATTCAGTCTTAGGTAAATTGCTATGTGTTAATGGAGTTGGAATAAAATACAGATGGATGAAAAATATTCTTGGTATTGATTCATATTATCAAATGAATGATATGGCCAAAAATGTAGATGTAGGATCTGAAGATTTGTTTGTTTTTCCTTATGGAAATGGTCCTGAAAGAATGTTTGATAATAAAAATATAGGGTCTAGTTTTATAAATATAGATTTGAATAAACATTCTACAAAGCATTTAGTAAGATCTTCGATCGAGGGAATAGTTTTTTCAATGATCTATGGACTTGAAATTTTAAAAAAAGATAATGTAAATCCTTCAGTAATTAGAGCAGGAAATGATAATTTATTTCAATCTGAAGTTTTTTCAAAAACCTTTTCAACACTCAGTGAAAGTAATATTGAAATATTTGACGTTACAGGCGCTTATGGTGCAGCAAGATCCGCCAGTTTAGATATTGAAATATCCAAACAAACAAATAATGATTTTTTAAAAGAAATAATACCATCTGAAAATAAAAACATTTATTTTGATTCATATAATAAATGGAAAGAAAAATTAAGTTTAATTTTAAATTGAAGTTATGACAACAATTGGCAATACAGAATATTTTAAGGGAATTGATAAAATTAGTTATGAAGGCTCAGATTCAAAAAATCCTTTTGCATTTAAATATTACAATCCAGACAAGATAATTGCAGGAAAATCAATGAGAGATCACTTTAAATTTGCTGTTGCTTATTGGCACTCATTTTGTGGAAATGGTTCAGATCCATTTGGACATGCAACTCAAAATTTTGCTTGGGATAAATCTACTGATCCTGTTCAAGCTGCAAAAGACAAAGCTGATGCTGCTTTTGAATTTATTTCAAAAATGGGATTCAATTATTTTTGTTTTCATGACTATGATCTTATTTCTGAAGGTAGTTCATTACATGAATCTGAAGAAAGACTTTCAACAATAACTGATTATATCAAAAGAAAACAAAAAGAATCTGGAATAAAATTATTGTGGGGAACAGCTAATTGTTTTTCAAACCCAGTATACATGAATGGTGCTTCAACTAACCCTGAATTTGATATTGTTTCTAGAGCAGGTGGTCAGGTCAAATTAGCTTTGGATGCAACAATCAAGCTTGGAGGTGAAAATTATGTTTTTTGGGGAGGGAGAGAAGGTTATATGTCACTGCTTAATACAGACATGTCTAGAGAGCTAGATCATATGGCTCAATTTTTAAAAATGTGTAGAGATTATGCTAGAAGTAAAGGCTTTAAAGGTAATTTCTTTATTGAACCAAAACCTATGGAACCTTCAAAACATCAGTACGATTTTGATACTGCTACTACTATTGGGTTTTTAAAAAATTATGGACTTGATAAGGATTTTAAAATCAATATTGAGGTAAATCACGCAACTCTAGCTCAACATACTTTTCAACATGAATTAACAGTTGCTGCTAATCATGGTATGTTAGGCAGTGTTGACGCCAATCGTGGTGATTATCAAAATGGTTGGGATACAGATCAATTTCCAATTAATATTCAAGAAACAACGGAAGCTATGTTGGTAATTTTAAGATCAGGAGGATTACAAGGAGGTGGTGTGAATTTTGATGCAAAACTTAGAAGAAATTCAACGGATTATGAAGATTTATTTTTAGCTCATATTGGTGGTGCTGACACATTTGCTAGGGCGTTGCTAATTGCAGATAAAATTTTAAATGAATCTGAAATTCCAGAACTTCTGAAAAAAAGGTATGCAAGTTTTGACTCTGGAAAAGGAAAAGATTTTGAAAACGGAAAATTAAAGCTTGAAGATCTCTATGAAATATCTAATTCAAAAAACTCGTATAACTTAATTAGTGGAAAGCAAGAATTAATTGAAAATATATTATTTAATTATATAAAATAAAATTTATGGAAGTGACAAAATCAATTTTTGAGGGCTTAGACTGGTTAGTGTTAGGAATATATTTTGCAATTTTAGTAGGTGTTGCTGTATGGGTTGCTTTACAGAGAAATAAGAACACCGAAGACTATTTTTTAGCTGGCCGGAATGTTGGTTGGTTTGTTATTGGTGCTTCAATATTTGCTTCTAATATAGGATCTGAACATGTCGTTGGTTTAGCTGGCACAGGTTTTTCATCTGGTACGCCTTTAGCTCATTATGAATTACACGCTTGGATTGTTTTATTACTAGGCTGGTTGTTTTTACCATTTTACATTAGAAGTGGAGCTTTTACAATGCCTGAATTTTTAGAAAAAAGATTTGATAGTAGGTCAAGATGGTTTTTATCAGTTTTTTCATTATTTGCTTATGTTTTAAC
>MDTB01189731.1_pt1 | contig 12763 bp, 13 predicted proteins | sample 811161 | NCBI WGS metagenome assembly MDTB01 (sample SAMN05326650, study PRJNA326480) | marine metagenome | isolation source: seawater | place: Mediterranean Sea | collected 2009 | reverse complement strand
GATAATAACTCATGATCATGTTGACATGAAGGAAAAATAAATAAATAAGTCATAAAAACTATATATCGTTTCATTATAAAAATCCCTTTTATTTGTAAAATAAGTATACTTTGAAATTAATAATGATTCAACATTTAAGAAAATATTTTTATTCGTTATCTGAAAAACTTTTTTTAAAATTTTACTTAATTTCTTGCCTAGAGTTAGACAATGTTATAAATTTCCTGGCTGTATCTTATATAAAGGACAATTATGTTAACGAGTTCAATTAAAAAAGATGAAATAAAAAGAGACTGGTTTATTGTCGATGCTGACAATCAAACACTCGGAAGACTTGCTTCAGAAATCGCTCAAGTAATTAGAGGTAAGAAGAAACCAAACTTTACACCTAATTTAGATATGGGAGATTTCGTTGTAGTAATTAATGCTGAGAAAGTTGCTGTGACTGGTAGTAAAGAGGAACAAAAGAAATACTTTAGTCACTCAGGATTTCCTGGTGGTGAAAAAGAAGTTAGCCTTTCAAGTTTAAGACGAAAGCATCCTGAAAGAATTATTTATAATGCTGTAAAAGGAATGCTTCCTCATAATAGACTTGGTCGTAAATTAATTAAGCATTTAAAAGTATATACTGGTACTGAGCACCCTCATGTTTCTCAGCAACCAAAACAATTTAATATTTAGTAAGAGGATTAATAATAAATGACAGCTAAAAAAAGTGATGTATGGAAATCAGTTGGACGTAGAAAATCTTCTATTGCAAGGGTAATAATTTCATCTGGTAAAGGTGCAATTACAATTAATAGAAGAAATATTGATACATATTTTGGCGGAAGAGATATTTTAAAAGTTGTTACTAAGCAACCATTTGAAGTATTAGGAATTGATGGTCAATATGATGTAGATATTAATGTTAAAGGTGGCGGCCTTTCTGGCCAAGCAGGTGCAATTAGATTGGGCATATCTAGAGGAATAGAAAAGGTAAACCCTGACTATAGAAAAATTTTAAAAGAAAATGGATTTCTTACTAGAGATTCTCGTAGAGTTGAAAGGAAAAAGCCTGGACAACCTGGAGCGAGAAAGAAATTCCAATTCTCAAAACGTTAAAGAAGAGGACTATGGCTAAAATTCAAATTAATACAGATATGCTAATGGAAGTTGGTGCTCATTTTGGGCATCCTTCAAGTAAATGGAATCCTAATTTCGAGCAATTTATTTCATCTAAAAAAAATGGAATACATATAATCGATTTAGTACAAACTGAAAAATATTTAAAAAGAGCTACAAAAGAGCTTTGTAATATCGTTAAGCAAGATGGCTCAATATTATTTATTGGAACAAAAAAACAGGCTAGAAATATCATTCAAGAAGCTGCAGATACATGTGGGATGTATTATATCGTTGAGAGATGGTTGGGTGGTACTTTAACTAATTTTGCAACTATAAAGAAAAGTATAAAAAGATTGCTAACACTTGAAAAGGAGTCTTCACTAATCTACAAAAATATAACTAAGAAAGAATCAGTTATGTTACAGAGAGAGAAGTTGAAATTATCTGATCTTCATAGAGGAATTAAAAGTATGAAAAGAATTCCATCAGCTATATTTGTTGTAGATGGTATAACTGAGTCAATTGCAATAAAAGAAGCTAAAACATTAGATATTCCAACTTTTGGTATTATAGATTCCAATACTGATCCAAATGTAGTTGATTTTCCAATTCCAGCTAATGATGACTCTGTTAAATGCATTAAATTACTTATGGAGTATATAACTGGTTCAATTAATGAAGAGACAGGGAAAGGTAAAAAAGATATCGATAAAAATACCGATACTAGTGAAAACAAGGAGGCTGCTCAATCATGATTTCTGCTAAAGCTGTTAAGGAATTAAGAGAGCTTTCAGGTGCCGGTATGATGGATTGTAAGAAGGCTTTGCAAGAAGCTAACGGTGATACAAAAAAAGCAATGGAAGTTCTTAGAAAAAATGGAATTGCAAAAGCTCAAAAGAAAGTAGGTAGATCTGCTTCAGATGGTGTGATTATGCCATATATACATCCAGGATCAAAGCTAGGAGTTTTGCTTGAAATTAACTGCGAAACCGATTTTGTAGCTAGGACAGAAGGATTTCAGAATTTTTGTAAAGATGTAGCTATGCATATCGCTGCAGCGTCTCCTATGAGTGTTTCCAAGGAAGAAATTTCAGAAGAAACAATTGAATCTGAAAAAAATATTTTTCGAGAGCAATCTAAAAAAAGTGGTAAGCCCGATGAAATTATTGAAAAAATGATAGAAGGTCGAATGAAAAAATTCTACCAAGAAAATGTTTTAATGGAACAAAGTTTTGTTAAAAATCCTGATTTGTCGATCAGTGATTTATTGACAGAAACGATTGCAACTCTTGGCGAAAATATTTCTATTACAAGATTTTCAAGATTTCAATTAGGTGAAACTGCTCCCAAGTCAGAAACTACTGACCAAGAATAATTTAATATGATCATAGAAAGTGCAAATAGACTCCTTTTAAAAATAAGTGGAGAAATGCTCTCTGGCGCACAAGATTTTGGTTTAGATCCTTCAGCGCTAGAAAAGTATGCAAAAAAAATTAAAGATGTACATGATAAAGGTTATCAGATTGGTATTGTGATTGGTGGTGGTAACATTTTTAGAGGTATGTCAGTAGCAGCTAAAGGAATGGATAGAGTTGCCGGAGATTATCTTGGTATGATGGCAACAATAATGAATTCTGTAGCTCTCCAATCAAGTTTAGAAAAATTAGGTGCTGATACAAGAGTAATGTCAGCAATTTCTATAACTCAATTAGCAGAACCTTATATAAGAAGAAAGGCTGCTAGACACCTTGAAAAGGGTAGAATAGTTATCATGGCAGGGGGTACAGGGAATCCTTATTTTACGACAGATACAGCTGCTGTACTTAGAGGAATAGAAATCAATGCTGATGTAATAATGAAAGGCACGAAAGTTGATGGGGTTTATGATAAGGATCCTATGAAATTTAATGATGCAATTAAATATGAAAAGCTTTCTTTTAAGGAAGTTGTTGAACAAGAACTTAAAGTTATGGATTTAACTGCGGTAACCTTATGTAAAGAAAATAATTTTCCTATATTAGTTTTTGATTTAGATAAAGATAATTCAATTAATAATGCACTAAGCTCTACTAAATATTCAACAATAATAAGCTAGGGAGATCTACTATGTCAGAAAAAATTTACAATGATTGTCAAGAAAGAATGGAAAAAAGTGTAGCACATTATCTTTCTGAGGTTGGTTCAATTAGAACAGGAAGAGCTTCTACTGCTCTTTTAGATTCTATAAAAGTTGAATTTTATGGTACACAAAGTCCTTTGAGTAACATTGCACTGATTTCTACTCCTGATGCACATTTGATAACCATTCAACCTTATGATCCAAACGCTTTAGAGTCAATTGAAAAAGCAATCATAGATTCTGATGTAGATTTAACACCAAACAATGATGGTACTATAATTAGACTTTCTATTCCACCATTAACAGAAGAAAGAAGAAAAGAACTTGTAAAAGTTGTTCATAAAGTTATTGAAGAGGGACGTATTTCTATAAGAAATATACGAAGAGATTTTAACGAGCAATTAAAGTCGCTTCAAAAAAACAATGATCTTTCTGAAGATAATTTGAAAATAGAATTAGATAATATTCAAGATTTAACTAATGAGTACATAGATAAATTGAATAAAATTCAAGAGAATAAAGAAAAAGAGATTCTACAGTAATTTATTTCCAAACTGTTTATTTATTTTTTTAATCTTATTCTTATCTAAATTGAATATATTTAATATCTGTGTAATTACATGTCTCTCTAAAAAATCAAAATTATTATCTATATACGCCACCTCATATATAGATAATATGAAATCAATTTTGTCTTGAATTGAAAAGTAATCATTTAGAACAGAACCCGATTCAAATAAATCAGTAGATACTTGATTAGCTTCTTTTGCGTTTTTAATAATCAAATCTATTTTATCAGAATCAACATCAAAGAAGTCAGATATAATTTCTTTTGTTATTTTTATTTCATCGGTTGTAATAGTTTGATCTGCTTCAGCAACTTTTAATAGTAAACAGGTTGCATTTAGAATAACTTTAGTTTCGTCTTTTTTGGCTTTTAATCTAAACATATATCAATTTAATAATTAATATGTAAAAAAATAAGAAAGATGTATTTTTAGGCATAAATATAATAATATATAAAAAACATGAAAATAACATCAGTAAAAAAAGGAAGTATCGCTGAAAACCTTGGAGTTAAGGTTGGTGATCAGCTATTAAAGATAAACTCTGAAATAGTTCGAGATGATATTGATTTTAGATTTAAAGTAACTGAGGAAGATTTATCTGTTCAATTTAGGATAGATGGTATATTACAAGATTTTCAAATTGAAAAAGATTTTGATGATGACCTTGGCATAGAGCTTGAAGAATTTAAAATATTAAGCTGTGCGAATGATTGTATATTTTGTTTTGTAGATCAAAATCCCCCGGGAATGAGAGATGGAATGTACTTTAGAGACGGGGACTTTCGCCTTAGTTATTTACATGGACATTATGTTACCATGACTAATATGAGTCAGAGAGAATTAAATCGAATAGTTGAGCAACGATTATCTCCTTTATTTATTTCTGTTCATACTACTGATACAGAACTTCGACAGAAAGTTTTATTATATCGGAATAATAAAGATGATCATATTCTTTCAAAATTAAAATTTCTAGTTGATAATAATATCGAATTACATGCTCAAGTTGTATTAATGCCTGGTATAAATGATGGTGTACATCTCATGAAAACCATTGATGATTTATATTCATTTTATCCAAGACTTAATTCATTAACTATCGTTCCTGTAGGATTAACTAAACATCGTGAAGGACTTCAAAAAATAGATATTGTTACTTCAGATTATGCGATATCAATGATGGCACAACTAGAGTTTTTAAACTCTAAATTTAGAGCTGATAATAATAGACCTTTCATATATTTCTCTGATGAGTGGTATATACTATCAAATATGAATTTTCCAAAAATAGATTATTATGAGCCTCACGATCTAATTGAAAATGGTGTTGGACAGGTACCTAAACTCTTAGATGATTTTGAGATTCAGAAAAAAGATTTCCCTGATTCTTTTAGTAGTCCTAGAGAGTTTAGTATAGTAACTGGAAAGTTGATGGCAAAAACATTTAGAAATCAAATTTTACCATTTTTATCAAAAATAAAAAATCTTAAAGTTAATTTCTATGTTATTGAAAATGACTTCTATGGTTCTATGGTGACAACGACAGGATTACTTACTGCAAAAGATATAATTGCTAACTTAAAAGGTAAGCCCCTAGGTGAAGCAGTATGGACTAGTTATAGGATTTTAAATGATGAGGGAACTCTTACATTAGATGATATGACCTTAGAGCAAATTTCTGAAAAACTTGAAGTTCCATTTAATGTATCAAGAGATAATATCTTTGAAATTTTTGAAAGGGATATAGTTGGCTAATAAGGTTCTTGCAATTTTAGGTAGGCCCAATGTAGGTAAATCTACCTTATTTAATAGATTGGTAGGTTCAAGAAAATCTATTGTATCGCCAGTTGAGGGAGTTACGAGAGATAGAGTATATAGTACATTTGATTGGGTAGGACAAGATTTTGATATAATTGATACTGGTGGTTTTCTTCCTAAAGAAAAAGATATAATGAATAAACATATTCAACAGCAGGCAAAAATTGCTATCAAAGAAGCAGATTTAATTATTTTATTAGTTGATGGTAAAGATGAAATTACTTCAAGTGATAGAATATTAGCTGATATGGTTATTCGTTCTGAAAAAGAGTCAATCCTAGTGGTTAATAAGATTGATTCTCTGGATCAAATTCAACAAGTAAATAATTTTTTTCAATTGGGACTAGGAGAGCCTATTCCTATATCAGCAGTTCATGGAAGAAGTATTGGGGATATGCTTGACGTTGTGGTTGAAAAGATTCCAAATAATGATAAACAGATTGATATCAAAAGAAGTGATGTAGACCTTGCTCTCATTGGTATGCCTAATGTAGGTAAATCTTCATTAATGAATGCTTTATTAAAAGAAGATAAGTCCATAGTTACTGAGATAGCAGGTACTACAAGAGATTCTATTGATTCATATATAACATATTTTGGAAAAGTTATAAAAGTTATAGATACAGCTGGCTTAAGAAAGCGTTCAAAAGTAAATGATGACATCGAATATTATAGTGCAATAAGAACTAATAAGGTTGTTGCAGATTGCAATATTACAGCTCTAATGATAGATGCAAATAAAGGTTTTGATAAGCAGGATAAAGATATTGTTAGATCAGTTATTAAATTAGGTAAAGGTTTGATTATAGTTGTCAACAAATGGGATTTAATTGATAAGGATGACTCTACGATGAAGCGAATGCAGGAAGATATCCATTATGAGTTTACCGCAACTAGACATTATCCTATCTTATTTATATCAGTAAAAAATAATTTAAGACTACAACATATATTAGAAAGTGCATTGAAAGTATATGAAAGATTAACAGCAAAAGTATCAACCCCATCATTAAATGAAATAATGCAAAAGATAGTAAATAATAATCCACCACCTGCTGTAAGAGGAAAACATTTAAAAATTAAATACAGTGCACAAACAAGACATTCTCCTCCAATATTTGCAGTTTTTATGAATTATCCTGATTTAGTACCAATAAGCTATAAAAGATATATAGAGAATCAATTGCGAAATGAACTTGATTTGGAAGGTGTTCCAATTAAAATTTCTTTTCGAAAGAAATAAATGAAAGTCATTTATATCATATGTATTTATTCATTTATATATTCACATGATAAGATGAGATGTCCAGTTGAAATTACAAGAGATGAAAGACCTATCTTAGAGAATTCTTATCAATCATCCACAGGTCATTTTTTAATTCATTATGATACTAACACTGAAAATTCTCCTAGTTTATTAGATTTAAATCAAAATAATATACCAGATTATATTGAACAGGTTGGCATAGCTGCTGATTCTTCAAGGTATGTTCTTACTGAACAGATGGGGTTTATTCAAGAGACTAATGATGAGGATGGTGTCTATGACATTTATGTTTTAAATTTAAGCACAAACTTATGGGGACAAACTCAATATGAATCAGGCGGTAGTACATTTATAAAAATCAGAAATAGCTATCAAGGCATGTCGAATTTTTGTGAAGATTCAAATCAACTATTATGGCTAACTGTTGCGCATGAATTTTTTCATGCAATCCAATATAGCTATAAAGCTAGTTTTAATGATTCTTATTTTAGAGAACTCAGCTCTATGTGGTTTGAAAATATATTTGTTCCTAGCTGTTTTGATTTTCTTGATTTTGTTGATATGAGCTCAAATTCATTATTTAATAACCCAGATAGAACTTTTGACTACAATACTTCGGGAACATACGGATATAGTTTATCATTATTCGCACATTACCTTTCTACAATAATAGACGTTGATGGGTCTCAGTCTCAATTAAATAGTAAAATTATTAGAGATGTTTGGGAGAGATATTCGGAAAGTCCAAATAACCAAACAATATTTCAAGTTTTAAAAGAGGTCTTGGTTGAAAATCATGAAACAACATTTTCCTATGTCTGGGGTGATTTCATGTCCCGAAATATGTATAGTGGTATATATGATTCTATGAATAATGATATCTACTACCATCCTGGATTAATAGAAATAGATCCTCCTAACTTTACATTTGAATCTTCTTATGATAGTTTAGATTATTCATATAATATAAGTGTAGATGATGATAAAGTATCATTTTTGGGTATTGATTTACCTCAAAACTCATCATTGAATGCTGGTTTTTCAAATGGAGATTATAATCTTTGGAACGGAATATTAGATAGTCAAAATCAACCACAGAATATATCAGGCCAGGATGAATTTAGCTATTCAATTGACAGCCAGTCAGCTAAACTATTTTTTATGATAACTAATAATATGAGTAGCGATATTGTAGATTTAGAAATAAATGTCATTGTAGATGGTTGTACTGATCAATATGCAGATAATTATAATGAATATGCAAACAATGATAATGGTTCATGTATTTATTCTAATTTTGTATCAAATGTTTTTCCTAATCCACTTAATTCATCAATAGATAATATAGCTTTTACATATATTTCATCTAATGATTTTCCAGTAAATTTAGTTTTATATAACTTAGAAGGAAGAATCATACAAAATTATTTTATTTCTAATATTAGTTTTGGTGAAAATCAATTAACTTTAAATATACCCAATGATTTATCTTCAGGATATTATTTGCTATCAGTTAATGATAAAACAACTATACCTTTTATAATTGTTAAATGAACTATAATACTATAAATGATGTAGGGAAGGGCTACTATAGTACTAAGGGATCAAAATTCTTTTCATTTATTCATCCAATACAAATATATTCAGAGCACAAGCATTTAATCTCAATTTATAAAACCCAATATCCTGAATCATGTCATGTATGCAGTTCATATAGAATATTTGCAGATAATCGTCTTGATGAATACTCATCAGATGATGGTGAGCCTAAGGGAAGTTCAGGAGTACCTATTTTAAATCAACTTAAAAGTAATAATTTAATAAATGTAGGGGTGTATGTTGTTAGAATCTTTGGAGGATCCCTTCTAGGAATACCAGGACTAATTCAATCTTATTCGACAGCTGCATTGTCTGCAATAGATAACATAAAACATCATAGATGGATACAAAGTTCAACAGTTTCATTTTCTTTAAGTTATGAATTTGAAGGTATCTTTAAATCTCTAATTAAAGATTTTAATGCTAAGATAGTATCAAGCACATACTTAGATGAAATTGAAATGTTAGTATCAATAGATAATACAAGTTTGGTAAGCTTTATTAATAAGACAAAAAATATATCATCGAATAAAATTAAATATAATTTAACTGAGTAATCTTATTTTCCATTGTTTAATCAAAAAAGTATAATTAAGTTTGACCCCAATTGAAATCAGACGCGGGATGGAGCAGTCTGGTAGCTCGTCGGGCTCATAACCCGGAGGTCGCAGGTTCAAATCCTGCTCCCGCCACTAGGGAGACCCCTGTTCTTTTTTTATAAAGAATTGGGGTTTTCTACTTCTACATGTCTTTAAAATAATCTTTATACTTACATATTATTACATTCTATTTTGAGATTATTAGATATTTTTTTTTAAATTTGAGCATGAAAAAAATTATTCTTTTAGCTATATATTTTAATCTTTTGGCTGCTCAAATTCAGCATGGTGGCTCTCCAATTTTTTACAATCAACAATTTGAAAGAATTAATTCTGTTCAAATTAATCCAAATACTACTATTGATCGAAATTTTGATCCAATGGTATTTCAATTCGGTCGTGAATATCTTGCAGATATTGATGTTATGTCAGATGCTGAGGTCATTCTAAATCAAGATAATACATACACTTTGTTGCTATCAGTGTTTTCAGATGGAGCTTATGGTTTAGGTCTTAATTTTAGTGATTTTCATTTAAGCCCTAACGCATCACTATTCTTTTATGATGAAGAAAGAACAAACTATTTAGGAGCTTTAACAAGTTCTAGTAATAAAGAATCTGATGAACTAACTACTTCAATAATTAGAAGTGATAGAATTATCATTGAGTTGACTTTCCCAATTAATGAATTTGATCAAAATAGATTACATCTTCATACAGTAATTCATGATTATACCGATATTATGAATTATTATGGGACATTATATCAAAATAGAGAAGATTGTAATACAAATGTTATATGTTCTGAAGGTAATGATTGGAGAGACCAAATTAATGGAGTTATTAGAGTTTCAATGGGCGGTGGACTGTGTTCAGCCTCATTAATAAATAATACTCAAAATGATAGAACCCCCTATGTTTTATTTGCAGATCATTGTGTTTCTGGTGCAGCAAGTGGATATGTATTTTATTTTAACTATCAAAGCAGTAGTTGTACAGGGACATCTGGTTCATTAAATCAAAGTGTTAGTGGTTCAAATCTATTAGTAAGTGAAGATATTAATAGTGGACCAGATTTTGCACTTTTAGAATTAACTTCTAACATCCCTGATTCATACAATCCCTACTATGTTGGTTGGTCAAGATCTTCCTTGCCACCCCAGGAAGCAGTTGGCATTCATCATCCAGGTGGAGATATAAAGAAAATCTCATTTACAAATGATAATGTTTCAGCTGGAGGTTCTGGTGGATATTATTGGGAATTCCAGTATGATAATGGAAGAGTAATACCTGGTTCTTCTGGATCACCATTTTTTGATCAAAACAAGAGACAAGTAGGTATCGCTAGTTATATTTATACAAATTACTGCGACCCATCACCTGATTGCTATTGTGCACAACAATATAATCATGGCTATGGAAGGTTTGATCAGGCTATGAATCTTGGAATGTCTAGCTTTTTAGATCCTACAAATTCTGGAGTTACATTTATTGATGGTATAAGTATAAGTGGTATCAATATTATTCATGATGCCTATGAAGATATCCCCTTTTTAGAAGATAATTTGATTTTTACAGCAGATGTTAGCGCCTATACTGGAGTTATTGATGCTGTTGAGCTTTATTATAATATTGGAGAAGGTTTTGTATCACAAGAGATGTCTCCAGGAATTAATAATATTTATTCAACATCCCTAGATGGATTATACGAAGGGATGCTAATTGAATACTATATAATGGCTGTTAATTCAGAGGGAATCATTCAAACATTTCCTGCTAGTGCTCCTGATAATTCAATTTTGTTTGTTCTAGGAGATTTACCAGATATATATTTCAATGATTTTGAAAATAATATAGATAACTGGCAAATAGGTGATGTCAATGATAATGCAACAGCTGGTATCTGGGAGTTAGCTGAGCCATTAGCATCTTATAACGATCAAGGCTTCCTAGTCCAATCTGGGCAAGATGATTCACAAGATGGAACTTACTGTTTTGTTACTGGAAATGGCTTTCAAATAGATGATACTACTGGAGAGAATAGTGCTAGCTTTGATGATGTAGATGGTGGCCAAACTACACTATTGAGTCCCAATTTCAATCTTTCTACATTCGATGAAGTAGTTCTTACTTTTTCAAGATGGTATACAAATGATATTGGAGATAATGGTAATACTGACTCATGGAAGGTTCAGGCATCTAATAATGAGGGCCAATCCTGGATTGATATTGAAAATACGTCAGTTTCAAATGCAAGTTGGATAAAAAGTAGATTTATTTTGTCAAACTTCATTGATTTTACTGAAAATGTTCAATTTAAATTTGTCGCAGAAGACATCCTTAATAATGGTGATACAGGTTCTGGGGGTTCTTTGGTTGAGGCTGCGATTGATAATTTCTTGCTCGAATATGCTTTAACTGATCCTTTAATTCTTGGAGATGTGAATTTAGATTTTGTAGTTAATATTCTCGATGTAATAATTTTAGTAAATATGGTTCTAGGTTTTGAAGAGCCTAATCTAGCTCAAGGTGATATAAATTCTGATTCTCAAATTAATATTTTAGATGTCGTAGGTCTTGTTTCTTTGATTTTAGATAATTAATTCTTGATTTCTATTTTAAATAAGATACCTATCTATTTTTAATTTTATGTAAATTATTAATTGAATGGTTACTAAATCCATAATATCAATTAATATTTTAGTATTTCTATTTATGATATCTGTAGGTGGAATTACAACTATTACAAATCCCTCAACAAATCTTCTTATTAATTTTGGAGCAAGTCATAGTCAATTAGTTTTTGATTATAGTGAATTTTGGAGATTACTCACTTCTAATTACCTGCATATAGGATTTGCTCATTTATTATTTAATATGTGGTGTTTATACTCTATTGGCTTAGAACTAGAAGAATCAGTCGGGAGTCCATTCTTTTTATTAACTTATACTTTAAGTGGAATTATTGGTAGCTTTGTTAGTTGCTTATATTATTCAAATATTGGTCAAAATATAGTTTCAGCTGGTGCATCTGGAGCTATTTTTGGTATAGCTGGAACTCTTCTTATATTATCTATCTATTTCGTTAAGAAATTCAATAGAAACCAATTTAATTATGATTATTCTTCATTGATATTTTTTATAGGATTTAATATAATTTATGGGTTTCAAGTTACAGGTATTGATAATGGAGCGCACATAGGTGGTTTATTGTGCGGTTTATTTATGGGCTCTGTTTTTATAACTATTAATGAGTTTAATTAGAATTTTATGGTTAAAAAGTTTATTATATTTATTTCATTAGGGCTATCAGTTTTGATGGTTTGGATGCTATGGAATATGTCTTCATTCTATAGTAAGCAAATCAATTTATCTAATTTAAATACTTCAAATAATATAGATTTTTTATCTAAAGAAAAGAGATTATCTGGTTTATCAGCAAAAGAAGAGCTTATATTAAATTTATCAGAATCATTAAAATATAAAACTATATCATATCAAGACTCTAATTACTCAGAACCTATTCATTTTCTTTCTTTTCACAAATTTCTAGAAAGAGTATATCCTAAAGTATTCAGTCACCTTAAAAAAAGAATTTTTTCAAATTATAGTATTTTATTAAAGTGGGAGGGAGTAAATAATACTCCTCACAATCCTATCCTTTTTATGGCGCATATGGATGTAG
>MDTB01212339.1_pt1 | contig 12764 bp, 18 predicted proteins | sample 811161 | NCBI WGS metagenome assembly MDTB01 (sample SAMN05326650, study PRJNA326480) | marine metagenome | isolation source: seawater | place: Mediterranean Sea | collected 2009 | reverse complement strand
CTGCACCTTCTTCTAAAGCTAATTGAAACTCTTCGAACGTTGTTGAATTTGCAAATGCTGTCAAAAATGATAATTGGACCTCTGCCATCTCCATCACCTGATCAACAAACTCTTTTTTAGCTTCAAATATTTCTTCAAATGACTCTTCAAAAACCTCATCCAATCCGATATCTTTAAAGTGCTGCTCGAGCTCTTTCTCAAAATCTTTAATCCCACCCTTTTCTTCTTTTTCTTCTTCTTCTAGCAGCAGAGGCATATCTTTCAGCGCTGACTCAATATAAAAGAGCCCTAGAACTTTTTTTGCAATATCGACACCGGTGCCTATTAAACCTTTTTCCATCGGGTCTACACCTGTGTCTGTGCCTCCGGCGCCAAGGAGGCCGCTTAGTGGGACTGTCCACCCTGACTGATTTAAATAAGTCGCAACATTCTTAGGAGCTTCAGCGCCGGCTTTTCCTAACTTCGCGCCAAGGTAAAGCTGAGGTGCGACAACCATTGCAAGCAGACCTGCATCGCCAGCTTTGAGGGCAACGTCGGCACCGTCCATTATCGGTTTCCACTTTTCATTGATTTTAGCCTTTCGAGCCTCGAACTCTTTTAAGTTCTGCTCCATTTTCTTAGGCGACAGAGTTGTAAGCTGTCTAAAAACAAGGTTTAGTGAGTTCAATGTATCTTGAGTTGCAAGAGAAGCAGACTTTAAAACGTCTGTAAACGGTGCAACAAATACGTTATAGAGATCTTCAGCATCCCCTTCATGGAGACGCTTTCTTTCAAGATTCTGTTCACGAATCATAGTCCTAATGACATTTCTTAATTTTTGATCATTCATAATGCTTCTTTTCTTGTAATCATTGAGCGCTGCACATATATTTATAGTAGCATTACTAATTATACGCGGAGTGTCTAAGATGAAAATTGGTTTAGTACCAATGGCAGCAAAACCTTATCACGCAGGACACCATGCCCTGGTTGAAGCAGCTGCAGCCGAAAACGACAAAGTAATTGTATACGTGTCTACTTCAGATAGAAAACGAAAAGGTGAATTTCCTATCATGGGGCAAGATATGGTGCGTGTCTGGAAAGAAGAAATTGAAAGCGTCTTGCCAGGAAACGTAGAAGCACAATACGGTGGTTCTCCAGTTAGAAAAGTCTACGAAGAGCTAGAAAGGGCCGACGCGTCAAATAGTCAAGATACATATCGAGTCTACTCCGACCCAGTAGATACTAGCAGAAACTATCCAGAGCCATATCGACAAAAGAACTTTCCTGGTATCTATAATGCAGGTCAAGTTATTTTTGCAGCGGAAGAAAACCCGGCGGCTTTTACAAGAGGTGAAGGCACACCAAATATCAGCGGCACAAAAATGAGATCTTCTTTAGAAGCGTGTGACTTTAATGCTTTCAAGGACGGTATGCCTGACGGCGTGAATCCAGAAAACGTCTATAAAATTCTTTGTGGCAAAGATCCATACGAGGGTACGGCGGATCCGACAAACGAAGCAATACTTCGGGCATTTATCAGAAACGTTCTGTAAACGTACAGAGTGAACGCAGAAGCAAACCCATGGTAATAATCCTTGTTACCTACAAGTTCCAATAGAGATCATTCTAAGCTGCTCTACGGCCTTTGTACATTAAACCGCTGCTATTCCTCGACAATTTTTAGCTTTGGACAGGCACCGGGGCCATAAAAGCAGCATCGACCACACTTTACACAGTAGTCGCTGATCTCTTCCTCTGTATTTAGGGTGAGCTGCTCTTCTTTAGTTCGAAGGCGCATCGGCTTGACTGTCTCATCAACAAAGATGCATTCAGGAAATATTGAGTTGGCGAAATTCCATGGGTATTCGTCACAGGCTTTAGGTCTATTTTGATATATGGAGCAAACGTACTTACAGGACATCGTCTAACAAATTAGTCTATAGTAAATGAAACCGCGCCCTCAGGCTGAATTTGTCCTGCGTATAACCTCTCTATAGTCTCTGCTAGATTTATAACATCATCAGCATTGAGCAAGTCTCCCTGAACATCTACACTACCTGTTTCATCGGTCAGAGAAAAGCTAGTACCCTTGGCCCTCGCGCGAGGATCCTGGCCCACATCGACTTGACTGGGATCGAAAGCTTCGTTAAGAAACCGTTGACTTTCTTCTCTAATAATTCTTTTAAGTTGTCGCTTGGTGATTTTCATTAGGTTATATCCATCCTTACTTTTTGTCCTGCAGCAGGTGCCATATCGCCTGAACTTAGTTTCCGAAGTGCATCAGCAAGTTTGCGCAAATGCTTAGGATTCAGTACATATCCAGCCACATAGAGGTCTTTGCCTGTACCAGTGCCGGCGGGGGTATCACTGAGGGTGAAGAAAGCCGTTTTACTCTTCCCTTTGGCGAGGGTACCCTGAATTTGTGAGCGCTTAATTCCTGCGACCCGAGATTTCCTGGCTTTGACTTTTAGTCCTTCAATCGCATTGAGAACCGCGGGCCAACCGTTGACTGCTGCGTACGCTTCGACTGCTGCTTCCAACGCATCCATCTCTGGAGTGCTAGCTCCCTCAGCTTTGGTCGCTTCTCTAATCATTTTTCTAAGTTGTGATTTTTTGATTTTCATTTTATTTCCTACGCAAAATCCGGATGGTCCCAAAGGCCTAAATCTTCTGCAGTTTCTGGGTCAATCTGGACTGATCTTGACATAGACTTGAACCAGTCGTACGCTTCCTCGGGTCCCATATTACCCCACATTTCTTCTAAAGCATAGTCTAATCCGGTGCCGACCATGTCTAAATCCTGGCCGTTTACCACTAGAGCAGGTCCCCTGCCTCCCATGACAATTTCCACATCCTGGCCTTTGATGGTTGCTTCTAGCTTGCTTGCGCCTCCGTCGAGGGCTTCTCTGATAAGACTTCTAAGCTGTCTTCTTGTAATTTTCATTTTTTCACCTAACACGTGCTGTAATAAGTATTATCTGATCTTGATCCTATCCACCATTTGCGGATATTTAAGAGCCATATCGCGGTGGAACTTCTTGAGAATCTCTTTGCAAATGGTCTCAACTGTGTCTGCAAAGTCTGGATCTCGGCGGCCGGCCTTGAACCTCTTGGACACCTCATCCGATACGAACTTGTTTACCTTACCCTTGGTTCCGAAGAAGCTAGCTCCGAGGGCTTTATCTATTTCAGCAGCAACAATTTTAGAGGCCTGCTTTTTGGCAATTCTCTCGATCTCTTTTTTGTCGGATTTATTGAGCTCTTCAGCGAGGAGTGATTCACGTATAAGCTGTCTAACTAGGCTTTCGTTTTGACTATCTTGATCTAGTCCTTCAGTTCCTGCCTTCAATGCGTTCGCCCACCTACCTCCTGGTTCGGCTGACCTTCTAGAGACTCGCCAGCTTCCTGCGCTAAACCTCCACGGTACTGCATTCTCCGGAGGCTCTATGACAAAATTTAAGCTAGACTTGTCGACAAATATAATCGCCGCGGCGTCGCCCCATGATACACTATCTAAAAAAGATTGCTCTATGTCTTCTTGCCACCGGTCAGCTAGTTCGCTATATCCTAATGCACCTTCGGCATCAGTCAGTTTTGCAAACTCGTCTAAGATTGCCTTAGCATTTTGTTTCACATACGTATTTCCAATTCCAGTTGGAGGCTTTTTGGGGCTAGCTGCTGCAACAATAGACTGGTACCATGCTGCTGACTTGTCATTATCGTCCAAAGACTTACCCATGGGAACATCTGGTTTTGCCAGCGAAGATGATTTCTCCTTAACGTGTACATCGCCTAAGCCGTCTATAAATAAGTCATGCTCACTAGAACCTGAGTCTGGGACTACACCGGCCAAATATAGCGATAAAGCGGCCTCACCTTGGCCTATTGTGTAAGCTCTTGATGAATTTTGAATACGAACGATATTTTGCCATGACGGCGAAGGAAAAGTATGTTCGCCGAATGAAGGAGTGCCAGAAAAGAAATCAGAAGGCATATCTTCACCAGCCTCTGCGGCGTTAATAATTGTTTTTACTATTTGAGGCTTAAGGCCGCTTTTTGTATATGCGCTCATGGCTGCCTTAACGGCTTCCTTATCTTTTTCAGGGAGATTTTCGACCATCCGTTCGATGGATTTGTCAGCGTCATACTTTCTATTTGTTACGTTCCCAGATTCATCCTCTTCAGCTTTCTCAAGTTGAGCAACTATACTGTCTACTTCTTCTCGAGGAATGTCATACTCTTCACCGTTAAAATTAACGATTACTTCCTGCAACAACTTTTTAATCCTGGCTTTGCTCATTATATCATCCCATTACGATTGGCAATACATGTCTTAAATATTCCCTTACAAGGGCTTCGTTCTTCAAATCTTGGGTTGGCATTCTTCGCGCGCGACCAATAATCTGGTTTGCCATAGCAAAAGAACCGGTAAGCTTATAGAGTTTTCCACTGCCAGGTGGGTGTTCAAAAACTACGCCCTCCATATCAGATGCCATATTTTCAATGTCACCCAGCTTTTCCATTTGTGTGGCTAACATGTCACCCATCGCCTCAGCATCATCACCTTGCGCGCCCTGGATGGCTGCAATTGATGACTGTAGCTCTTCTCGCATTCTAGCGATTTCTTTATCACTGTCACCTGCCTGGAAGAATGACTGCATTCCGCGCATAACCTCAATTGCGAAGTCACTAATAATTCTTTCAACAGGCGCGACGGCACGAGAAATTGTCTTTTTTGAATTTGTCTTTGTTGCCAATGTGCTAATCTGCTTTGCCACATCTTTAGGGACATCTTTCTTAAGATCCCTTAGCGAAGGAGCATTTTCTTGTCCGAGGATTCTCTTAATAATCCCCTCCTGCTTAACAACTGGCACCGGCAAATTACCTACATCTCCACGTCGTAGCTGCTCTGAAACGTAGTCTCCGATTGTAGCATCATCTGACATTCCTAAAGCTGACAGGCTTGATTCTAGGGTCTCGTAATGGCCATCTTTTGAAATATCCTGCAGCTCAACAATTTGTGGACCTGAAACTTTCCAGCCTTCAGCGTCAAGCTCGCCCTCGATATCTTCAACAGCATCCACTAGTTGCCTAAAAGGGCCTTGTGATTCTACGGCTGGTTCCGGGCCATCAAAATTCTGGAGATTGTGAAGCACCACATTGTTTGCACCGTACTGGATAATGTTTGGATTGCCCACATACATGATCTCAGCATTGATGTAGTTTCGCCCATTAAGAAAAACCGCGGTTTTGTCTTCTTCGGACATTCTTTCAACAGCACGTGTGATTGCCTTAAATCCGTTCATGAAGGCATCTTCTGCTGGGTGGTCTTTCCACTTTGAAGCAAACTCCTCCGGAGTCATGCCTCCCTTTTTAACGTCACCTGCATTTCTTGCTGTCTGGAGTGCACCGTCTCTATACGTAAAAAACAGATTCTGTCCATCAACCTTCTCGACAACCTCGAGATTGGCAGATGCAACATTTTGCAGGATTGACTTTATCTCACCAAAAGTGAAATCTAAGTTTTCATGAAGGTGTGAAAGATGTCCGGCGACTCCGCCCATGGTGTTCTCCTTGTCTATACATACTACAGTTAATTATAACTGCGATGGATGGAATGAACAATTAAAGGGCAGCTTCTTCAGGTAATTCTGGCTGCATTGCGCCGTTGATTTTTTCAGCATCACGGATCTCACGACGGAGAACTTTTAGAACTCCATTGTAGTAGTCGCGCTTGTCTGTCCGGACATCACACGAGTTTCGAGTTTCCTGTGCGTCCTCTTTTCTCTGGTAGAGGTCTTCAAGACACTGATTCGATCCAAATGGAACTACAGAGCCATCGAAGCATCGGTGCATGCGGTCACCGTTGTGAGCTTCGGCTAATGTGCTCTTATAGAACTCTCTATAAAACAGTTCTTCTTTAATTAGTTTTCTTAAGTTTGCAGTTGAAATTTTCATTGTAGTAACCTTAGACGCCGCTTGAGTAGACGCTTATCAGCGACCTCACCGACAACAATTGGAAGCTCTTCACTTCCTGGCTTTGCCTTCTCTGTTCCTTGAGGCTTAGCAGCTGCTTTCTTAGCAGCTCTCTTCTCTTTGTCGGAAATGTCCTGGGTGGCTCTTCTGGCTGAAATTTTAATTCCTACTGTTGAGGGATCAGGTGCCTCTTCACCGTCGACGCCCCCTGCCAAGATTTGTGACAAGCCACTCAGCAAAATAAACAGGGCTTGCTTTTCTCCGGCATCGAGTCCATCGAAATATCCCTTGAGCTTGTCTTTAATCTCAGGGTCTTTTGTCGACTTACCTGATCTTAGCATGTTTAGCATATTGATAATTTGGCCGACTTCGACCTTTGCGACATCATCTGCAGTTGGTACGACAGCCTTCGGTTCCTCAGGCTCGTCTTTGCCAGTTGCAATTTTTGTGTCTACGGCGTCTTCTTCCTCACCCCCTTCATCGCCTTCATCTTCCGCTTCTTCTAAGCCTTCTTCTTTATCATCTTCTGCTTCAAGCTCTTTGAGACGCTTTGACATGTCTCGCTGCTTTTTCTTTTCATCCTCGAGAATTGGGCTCAAAACCTCATGCAAAGCGCTACCTGTGGCGCTTTTGATGATTTCATCGAGGGCTTTGAGATCTAAGCTCATTTATCGCCTCCAGCGAAGTCGATTGTGAAGATGCTCTCTATTTCTGGCATCTCGAGCTCTATTTTTCTCGTTAATATCGTGATTCTGCTGCTGATTGTGCTCTTGGCGCTTTGCAGCTCGATCTTCTAAATCTTGAACAAATTTATCAAATACGAATTCTTGTGCCATTGCTTCTTCTTCAAGAGTTTTTGGCGTGTTTTCTTTCTTGGACATTTTATTCTCTCCTTTACGTTACTAAGTATTAAGCTAAAGGCCTATGTTTATTCATTAGACTGTGTGATTGTTACAACAGAATCAGAACCTACACCGCCCAGGGTTTGATCTGGCAAGGAGACTGTCAAGCTTACTTTTTCTTTATCTAGCTGCAGCTCTTTTAGGATGTCATCTTTACCCATCATAATTTTGACATCATCCCAAGACTCGTTTGTCTTCTTAAGAATGCGAATTGCATTTTTCTTTGTTGTTGATGCGATAACTGTCCATCCTTTTTGACTGCTCTCTACAGCTGTAAGTTTCATTACAACCTTTGTCTCTGCGTCGGATAATATTACTTTAACCGGGCCGTCATTTGTCGGCTCTTCATAATACTCGTCTGCGAGTCGCTCCTTAAGAACGTCGCTAACAATCATATTGTTGGGATTTTTTTCAATTCTTGCCCACTCTGCATTTCCGGACTCAGTACTCATATATCACATCTTCTCTATTATAGTTTAAAACGTCTTCATAAATTTGATCTGCTGTAGTTGCATATAGCTTATCAAGCTCTGTAATATCATCTACATCGTGAGTGTAGACCTCAATGACGATTGAGGGGTACTCACACGTAAGTTTTGCAAAATGATCTGAACTCTCTTCATACGCTAGCATTTCACTTATAAAGTTTATGTACTCAAAATGAGACTTAAACTCAAATATTTTATGAAGCCTTCTTGGGTCTGTTACAACTTCCCAAGAAGAAGCCACGGGCTTGATCGGCAGACTTACAACAGCAGGAAGGCGAGCGTTTAACCTAAGGTTTGTATTTGAAGCTTGTTCTGTTTCATTAAAATAGTCTTCAAGCATTTCTTTAAGTAAGCGTGCCATAATCTACTTGCCACTCGGTCCATAGCCTCGTCGAGTTGGCTTCTTAATGTACGCATTTTGATCATCGGCTGGATCGATGCCAAGCTCGTCAAAATCTTCTGCGGTCATGTTCAAAGAATCAATAGCAACTTGAATCTGCTTCTTGCGCGCAGTTCCACGCCACTTGTCTTTTGCAATGTCAACCAAACCCCCTGCTGGCTCTGCCATCTTCTCCATTTCTGGGAAAGCTTTCTCTAAAGTGGTGGCTAGTCGAACTGCTTCTTCATCGCTTAAATTTAGTTTGGCGGCGATTTTTCCAATTTTTGAAGCCAACTTAGCAGGATTTCTTTCTGCACCGCCTGTGGCTTGATTTGTAACTGTTTGCCACAACTCTTTTGGAACATTTTGATCAGCTAAATACGCCTCAAGTCGCTTTCTACCCTGTCTCTGTACAATTTGTACACCAGGCATTACAAACGCTGAAACAAAAAAGTATTTGAAGGAGTCTAGTTCTTTTACCGATGCCGGTTGACTTTTTAGAACAGGCACATCCTCTTCATCGAACATCTCGATCTCCGGGTCGGCTAGAACATCGATGTACTCTTCTACTGCAAAGTCTAGAAGATCAGGTAGATCAGACTTATCTAGCTTGGTGCCAAAATAATTCATTCTCTTAAGAATGGACTCAATATGTTGCCTTGCTCCTGGCGCGCCGGCGAATCCGAACTCTTGTGCAATCTCATCAAATGTTGCCTCTCCGTCCTGAGCAGGTGTCGGATTAGTCATTTCTTCTGCTGCTTCTTCCCACTGTGAAAGATCTTCATCATCTAGAATTGACATACCCATTTCATCGTATTCTTTGTCATCATACCCACCATAACGATCATCATCTGAATCCCAACCCGCTTCGCGAAGGGAGCCTTCTTTTACTTTTTCTGGTTCAATAGGTTGCTCATTATTCTTTTCTTGCTCATCTGGATCTGTAGTTTCCGGATCGTTTTCTTGAGCAGTAGCATCATCCAAAATTTTATGAAGATTTCTATAAAACCTTTCAATCTGACTATTTGGAACTAACTGAGAAATTGCTGATGCTGCGTTGGAAAGATCTGACAGCGACGTAGGAATATATTCTTCGTCCTCTATCGGAGGCCTTTCGTCAGCTAGTTGAGATGCCATCATTTCAGTAGGCTTAAGGGGAACATCGGGTTCAATTGTAGGCTCGAACTCAGGATCTGCGTCAGAGTCTAGACCAGGTCTATCGTATATTCCGTAAGCGACATCTTCAAAGAGAATATCGTTAACAATTTTATCAAGTGTTTTGCGTTTCAATTTTAGGCTCCTGAGTCAAATGATCATTCAAGGATAAATATACTGCCGGCGGTCAGACTGAATTCTTCTGGCTGCTATTAATTGGCCTGTCCTATAGCATATCCTGCACTGACTGTTATTAAGACACCACCGACAATGCCCATAGCAAACCAAAACTCTCCGGACTCATACCACTTCTGGGGCTCATAATTTTCTGTCAAAAAGTCAATCTGCTGAGTTCGGAGCGCCATTAATTCGTTGTGACGAAACTCCAGGGATGTATATCTAGCTAGCTGTGTGTCTAATTGTAATTGAAACTCTGACTGACTAAGTGCCAACCTCTGATTTATCTGGAGATCACATTGCGCTTGTGTAAATTCAAGGTCGGTAAGAATTCTAGCAGCAGCAGAAACACTGAAAAGTGTTCCATCAAACGGCGCGGGTTCACCCATTCGAAGAGTAGTCACTTGAGCGGGCGGAGTCGTGTCGTCGGTCTCAGCAGTCGGCTCCTCGGCATAGGCAGTAGTTGGTACTATGCACATGCAAGTAGTAAAAGCTATTAAAGTAATTGTAGCTATAAATTGTCTAAACATAGTCTAATTTTAGACAGCACCAAAAGAAAGTTAATATTATTCGCTAATACCTGCTAGGGTGCGCCACCTTTCCAGAATTAGGTCATCTCGATTTACTTTTCGAACTCTAGATTCTTTCTTGACAGTAATTTTTTCAGTAGGGTTAGTGCCCTTGCCAAAGAGATCACCTGCCCATGGAACCTTTCCGTGCTCACCGCCCCCTCGGATTCCTGGAGGCTTAATTGACTCTAAGTAGTCTTCAAGCTGTGAAACATCTGCGCTGAATCCTTGCTTTGTTAAAGCTTGCACCAATTTTTCTTTTTGCTCGTCACTTAAATCACTTGGGGAAGGAATTCCTCCGCCGGAGTCTGTTTCAACTCCAGCTCTTTTTGCAGCCTGCTTTTCCATCCCTGTAAGTGATCTTGCAGTTGTAGCATCACCATCACACCCTTCGATATCTAAGGCGCCGGTTCCCGGCCCTAAAGGCTGGCAGATTTGCTGGGAAAATTCTTTTGCATCATCGGGCTCAAATGGGTCTGGGGGTGTATAAACATGAATCTGGTCAAAACCTGCATCCATCATTGCATCAATAGCAGGCCCGTTTTCTGTTATCTTACCACCTTCAATAGTAGGAGCAGTACTAAAGATTCTTTCCACTTCGTCCTGGGCGACTCTTCGTCCGCCTGTTGCAGCACGGTGAAGATTTGCAATAGTTGTTCTTTCTTTCGGCTGATAGATGTAGACACCAATAAGAGTAACTGATGGGAAGTCCTCATCTTCTTTGAGGTTCCCTAGCTGTTCGATTCTGCCGATATCGGCTGAAGACTCACCCGCCTGGTCCATTAAGTAAATGCTGGCGTAAGTGGAGTCACCGACTTCTTGAGCACCGATATTAAGGATCTCGTCTTTGACAGTTTCCATATATTTTCCAGCAGCCATTGCGCGTACGCCTAAGGTACCTGAGTCTGGTCCTGTAATTCCTAAAACGGCATTTAGCTCTTCTGGTGCCCCTTCGATATCCTTGGAGAAGCCTCTCGCCTGTGTAAAGAATGCCAAAGTATTAGGGAATGCAGCAAATTCCTGCGCTGCTGCCTGTATGTCTCCGCCATTGTCAGCAAGTATCTTTTCAAACGAAGCCTTATCTAAAACATCGTGAAGCTCTTGTGTCTTTCCTGACTCGTTGGTGTGCCAATAATCATCTATTATTTCGTCAAAGGATTCACCATCTTGAATACGGTTCGCTAATTCTAAGAAAACTAGAGGTGGTAATGTTTCTGTCATTGCAGTGACCATTGCCTCATCTTCTTCAGCAAAAAAAGCTGCAGCCTCTTCGTCGGACATCGCGCCGAGCCAGTCTTTATAATTCTGGTCTGCATCAATACCTGCAAAGTCTCCTACGGCCTTTTTTGCTGCACCTTTTCCAGCAGCTGGAGGGCCATAAAGTACTACAAGAGTTACCGGTTTAGCTTCGACATCTTGCGCAATGTCTGAGAGGTCTTCTTCAAACAATAGACTCGACAAGCTTGGTAGACCGGACCGGGCACTTGGTGTTGCCTCTTCGTGAATTAGCTTACGCAATTCATCGTTGGTTAGCCTTCTAATTTTCTTCATTTACTGTCTCCAGATAAAAATAGCTTTATTAAGTATTGATTTGTCAAACATTTTTCTACTTGACGTGTATTTCCAAGCCTGTGATTTCTGCTATTCTCTTTGTAATCTCTTCAGGGCTTTCCTGATTTTCACGAACAATTTTATCTATCTGCTTTTTCTTTTTATTTGAAAGCTCGACTTCGGCTTTAGCATGTTCTTCTTCAATAACTTTTAGCCTGTCTTTGTGATCTTTTAGAGCTTTTTCTCTAAGTTCAATTTCTTTAACGTGCGACTCGTTAATAATATCAATTTCTTTGTCGTGATCTTCTTTAATTCTTTGAAGGACTTCGTCTAAGTTGTCAGACTTTCTTGTCAGCAACCAAATAACAACAGGAATGGCAGCACCGACAAGAATTTGCCAATACTTTTTACACCACACCAAAACCTTTTTAAAAAATGTCTTAACTGCCAACCATGTTATCATATTCAGTATCACTTATCGATTAGGGCCATGTTTCCACAGTACTGCAGCATCAACTAGTGCTTGGGTTCCGATGTACGCCAAGGTTACAGCAACCCAGTCTGAGCTGGTTACCATTCCATGCATGCAAAGACCTGTTGCAGTTCCCCAAGCAAGAAACTTACGACTTATAAATCTTTCTACGTGCTTGTCAAAAAATGCTTTTACTCTTGCCATTTTATTTTCCTCTTTAGTTTAAAAGACCACCGTCATCATCGTCGTCTGGTCCGAATTTAAGAACGTGTTTAGAATAATAGTCTTCTGGTGTAAGTGCAGTTTTAACCGCTGTATATATTTCATTAATATCTTCAGCTAGTTGTGTCTGCGCGAATACAGTTGCTCTTAAAATTGTGTCTATGTTGCCTAAGTCCATAGATGCCTTAGCCAATGTCTTTTTCAAGTCTTGATTCTCTGCCTCTAGAACAGACATTCTCTTTTCAAGCATGTTAATTTTTCTACTATTTCTTAAAAATGAAAACATGTTACTCCTCTGTTTCGAATGGATTCTCAGACTGAATTATGTCAAAGATAGATGCAGCATCTGATTTACTGACTTTCTTAATTTGCTTCTCTCTTTTCTTTTTCTCTATTATAGAAAGGGTTTTCATCAGATACGGATCTTTTTCACATATCATCGAAGCAATTGTATCAAAGACTTCTTGCATTGATAAACCCATTCTTAAAAGAATTACACGAAGTTCTCCGTGTGTTGACTTTGTTAGATTAATATGAACTGATTTTTTAGTTTGATAATCTATTAGTTCGGATATTTCATTAGACTTGGGCATTTGCAGCTCCCACTGCATAAGATGCGGCGTCTTCTAGTTCAGGATCCGCGTCTGTAGACAAGTCAATATCGTATCTTGTAGCAAGGATATCTTCTAGCTCAGCAACAGCCTCTGCTCCGTACTTATCCTCAATGAAGTCTCTAGACTTATTATAGATAACCTTTTCCATGTCAATTAAATTCTGATAATTGCCAATTAGTCTTGCAACATTTTGAGCAAAGTTGTCCACGTCAATTGCAACTTCTTCTTCCTCACCCTCACCTTCTAAAAGTGCCTTAGTAAGGGAAAGTCTTGGATT
>MDTB01181131.1_pt1 | contig 12764 bp, 19 predicted proteins | sample 811161 | NCBI WGS metagenome assembly MDTB01 (sample SAMN05326650, study PRJNA326480) | marine metagenome | isolation source: seawater | place: Mediterranean Sea | collected 2009 | reverse complement strand
TAGGTTTCGGCGCTGCCCCCATTTTAAGACCCATACCCACTAAATAGTTACTAAATTTCATAACTGCATTAGGGTCTGCCCAAGGGGGCATAAGCATGCCTGCTGTTATAAAAAAAGGGCTAGTTGCGTATGATGGTATTTCAACAGCCATATTTATAATACTATTATATAATTCTTTTGAATTTTATAGTTAAAATATTTAATTATATATTCTAATAGTATATAATGAAATCAGTAACTTTATGTATGATAATAATCATATTTTTTCTAGGTATGTATTTTTACATGACTCCTAATAAAGAACTTTTTGTAAATCAGCCTCGTTGCCCCGATTTATTAATACAAAAAGGAGATCAAATACATTTATTAAATACTAAATTAGCGAGAGTTCCGGGTGTAAATCCATTAACTTTTCAAAATTTAGAAGAATATACCGAATTCGTAAAATGGCAACGCTCAAATAAAATAAATTGTCCCGTACTTTACTTACAACATACCTACAATGCTCAAGGTAATTCCGAGTATAAGGTGTTTGATAATCCAGCGTCGTTTCGTCCATGTGGTTTAGCACCTGAACCTCCTCCAGGATATACTCCCCAGCAAGTAGATTTGTTAGTAGATGCATCAAGAAATGATCCTCCTTATAATAAAAATAGTTATCCGGGTTATGATCAGGACAATCAATATATAGGTAAGGAAACGCCTTTAGATAAAATGTATCATAATCCTCCGGGGAAACCAAGTTTAAATCCAATGGACAATAATTGGGTTGGTGAAGAAAAAGCAAAGTCAATAGTTAATGTAGATAAAAGTTAGAAATGTATAAAAGTAATATTTAGAAGGATGCTAATCATTTGAATAATATTTAATAGTTTAACCCAGTAACTTTCATAGGTAACATGACCATAACCAACAGTACTTTGTGTCACTAAACTAACATATATAGCATCTAACATGGTTAATTTTATAGGTTTGCCGTGTATTTTAAAATGTTGTGTATTAGTTAAATTTGAAATATAGTAATAAATGATACTAAATACACCAACCACAATAATATTGTAGCAAGCAATAATAACATTACTACGATGTAATTTAAATGTTCCGATCTGATTAATTAAATTATTGTTTTTAATAGTAAAAAGAAAATTAATAAGAAAAACAAGAAATATAGTACCAGCAACAGTAGCATAATGGATAAAATAGTCAATATTTTGTATTGTCTTTGTATTGCTTATTTCATTTTTTTTATAATAATCATTAATATTTGATATCATATATATATATATATAAAATATTAGTTAGTGTGAATATATAAATTTAGCAGTGTCGTCTAATCCTTTTATATTTAAAGCATTTTCCCCGAGAAGTTTTCTTCTTTCTTTGTTAGATTGTGTGTTAATCATGCGTTTGATTGTGTCTAAATAATATAGTTCTTCATAATTCATAATAATATCTTCATATTGATCTCTATATTTTTCAATTTGTAGTTCATCATCAAGATCTTCGTTTTGTTTTTTAAGATTGTTTGCTATTTCAGAAGGTAAAGGCAACCCTTTTTCTTTCATAGTTAACCCCTCGAATTGTTTTTGTTGTATATTCAACATATAGAATATAAGAACAGTAACAAAAACAGCACCAATAGCAATAGTCATACAATTATATTTATCTTTTTTACTTAGCATATACAATAGTTAATCATTATATTTTTTCAAATATTTTGCTAAATTATTGAGACCTTCTTGTTGTTGATTATAATTTCTGTGGGTTTTATCTTTGTTTTTATAATATAAATTTTTGACAGTTTCGTTGCCGATATTTTCGTGTAGTTCAACAAGCATATCATTGATAGAATCTTTGTTTTTTTCAAGTCTAAGATCTTTTTTAAAATATTCTATATCTTTTTCTAATTTGTTGTTAATTTTTTCTAGTTTTTCCAATTTTCGATCGCCTCTCTCTCGTTTCTTTTTTTTAAAAATGAAACCCTCTTTTCTTTTTAGGTTACCTTTTTGGATGATACATATTATCAAAATGATAAGTAATGCACCAATTACTAAATGTTTTTTTTCAATCATATATATTATCTTTATATTTTCAAATAAATGTTTAAATTGGAAATAACGTTTTTAGGTAATTTGCGTTCTTTTCCCTGCGTTGTTGTATAAGTAAATCCTTGTAAAGAGTCCGGATTTTCTACCAATGATTGTGTTAATTGAGATACTGAGTTATAAGTACTTAAAATAGCATTTGCGATAGCGAGACTAATACCAGGTATTTGGCTTAACATAATTTGATCTATATTATCAGGTGTAATATTACTTTGTTTTTTCATTTTAATATGTTCTGTATATACTTGAGGGGAAGACGTATTAGATAAGGTATCTGTATAGTGTGCTTTATATCCATTTCGATGAATTTTGTCAGCAAATTGTAGAATCCAATTTGCCGAGTCTTGGGTATTTTTACTAAACAAAACGCTAAATCCTTTGGTGTATAATACGGATACAATACTAGATCGTAATGCTTTGGTGGTTATATTGTGTTTACTAAAGGAATTACCTTTATAGTTATCAATGTCACCTTCAATAAGGAATACAATATGGTGATTAGGTATAGTTGAATTGTGGAGGCGTATGCTTTGTTCTTTGTATCTTCCATCTTGAATACTAGCAGCAAGATCTTTCACCGTTTTTCTTTCAAAAATCATTATAGGTGTATTATCGGGTGTACATAAGTGAATATCACCGATCGTAAGATTTTCACTAGTAATCATAAAGGACTCATTATCCTTAGGTAGTAAAGAAAGTAGATTAGATTCTCTGGTATCAATAATAATGTTCATAATTTAAATAAAGTATTTTGGTTTATTTAAATCTATTTAATTGTAATTATAACGTCTTCCGGAAACATTGACCATATCAAAACTAGTTTTGAATTGATAATTTGTTGGTTCTTTAAATACCTTGGATTGTGATATCCGATAGTATAAGGTATTAAATCCGGTAGCTGTAGGTGCAGACCCCCATTTTGTTTGAATACCTCCTCCTTGGGGTCGGTTAGTAAATCTATCAGAATAAGTACCTCTCATAGTGCTTCTTGCAATAGCGGATCGTCCGCGGTGACTTCTATAACCGTTTTTTACCATTTATAGTATAAGGTAAGATTTTATTTTTGTACACCACCACCGTGTCTAAAAGCAGTAAGACCACCGCCTCTAGTGTACATGCCTCCTACGCCGCTAAAACTTTCACTTCTACTAACATAAGCAGGTAGATGTGTCCTAAAGCGAAGATTACTTTTTACTTCAGCGCGAGAATATTGTCTTCTAGTAACCCAACTAGCGGGTTGAAGACCACCGCCCAAAGGACTAAGAACAGGGCGATTTATAATAAGACCAGTATATCCGCTAGCGTTTCGTGCAACGTTCATATTTCTACCGACAACCATTATATATTCATAAAAGATAATATTTTAAGAATATAAATAAATGAATTTATAAGATAGATATGTCTCAAAAAAGTGTGCTTAATGACGATGATATAGTAAAAGATAATCAGACGGATGATTTGGTCTTTAATCCATATAATCCGTTAAATGTGGAAGTAAAAGAAACCGACATTAAACAGATGTTGACGCGATATGGATTACCGCCGTTAGTTCATAATTTAGAATTATACAAGCGTGTATGGATTCATCGCTCTTATACAAAGCGTCCGCATCTAGATAATATAAAACAAAATATAACAATTATGCCTAAACCAGTGGATTGCATGCCATTGCGTACAAAATCAAATGAGCGTTTAGAATTTTTAGGCGATGGAGTCTTAGAATTGGTAACTAAATATTATTTGTATCGTCGTTTTCCTAAAGAAAATGAAGGTTTTATGACTGAAAAAAAAATAGCATTGGTAAAAAATGAAGCCATTGGAAAATTAGCACTAGAGATGGGTATGCATAAATGGTATATTATATCAAAGCATGCCGAAGAAAAAAAGATTCGGCATAATTTAAAAAAGTTGGGTTGTTTGTTTGAAGCGTTTATAGGAGCATTGTTTTTGGACATGAATAAAATTAAAGTACAAGATGAGGAGAAGTGGTTTTCAACGATGTTTGTCACGGGTCCAGGGTTTCAGATGGTACAAATATTCATAGAAAATGTCTTTGAAAAGCATATTAATTGGGTAGAATTGATTCAGCAGGATAATAATTATAAGAATTTATTGCAAGTAAAGTTACAAAAGGAGTTTAAAATTACTCCGGAGTATGTGGAGATCGGTTATGATCCAGACGAAGGTTATCATATGGGTGTGTATTTGTGTTTAGGAACTTTAATACATGAAGTAGAAATTAAGAATGCGCTATCCTATCAATTATTAGGTAGTTATCAGGCTATTCATGACTATGTAACTGAACATGGAAGTATATTTGTTTTTATGGGTGAGGGTAAGCATAAAATAAAAAAAAAAGCAGAACAAATAGCGTGCGAAGAAGCATTGCGGCAACAAGCATAACAATTTCCGTATAAAGTATATTAAAAAAGTATCGTCCTATGTATAATGGACACTTCTGTATTAGATAGTTTAAGAGCCAGACCGGTAGCGGCAAAAAGTCGTGCATTTAAAGTAAAGGTACCGGAACCAGATAAGCAGGAACCAGTTGAGTTAATGGTAGAAATAGTAGATAAACGTGAAGAAGAACAGTTAGATAGAAGGGATTTACTAAGGAGGATAGAAAGCAAAAGAATGGTGCGGGAAGAAATAACGGATGATACCATTAGATTAAAACCTCCCATACGCAAAGAAAAGGCGACAGCGAGTAAGGCAAAAACAAGAAAGTTAAAGGTACCTAAATCACTAGGGCGAAAACAATCTTTAATCCCAGATTCTTTAAATGAAGATAACATGATATTATTACAAAGTAATGTAGCAGATGTAAGAATATCAGATGATACGGATGCTAAGATTCCTAAAAAAGGTCCAAATATTTATTATAAGGCTCCAGCGTATTACCAAAATAATCGTGAAAAGTTTATTCATTTCATTAATACGTTGTTTGGTGGTTATCAAGAAAAATTACAAGTTGAGGAAGCCAATTTGTCGTGTGATAGTGGTGCGTCAGATGGTTTCTCAGAATTACTCACACATCAAAAGATAGTGCGTGATTACATAAATTTGTACACCCCTTATCGTGGATTATTGTTGTATCATGGATTAGGGTCAGGAAAAACGTGTTCTTCCATAGCGATAGCAGAGGGGTTAAAGGATAATCGTAAGGTATGGATTATGAATAAGGCTTCCTTACAGATGAATTACTTTAAGGAATTAAAAAAGTGTGGCGATCCAGTTTATAGGAAAACTCAATACTGGGAGTTTGTGAATGTAATAGACGATCCCGACAGATTAGACACGTTATCCAAAGTCTTGTATTTACCGAAAGACAAGATAGTAGAAAATACCGGTGCTTGGATGGTGGATGCAACAAAAGAATCTAATTATGAAACTTTATCGACCGATGAAAAAAAAAGTTTAGATGATCAGTTAACGTATATGATACGAATGAAATATAATTTTATTAATTATAATGGATTTCTTATGCCGCACTATAATAAATTAACAAAGAATAGTACCGTTAATCCTTTTGATAATTCAGTAGTGATAATAGATGAAGCGCATAATTTTGTAAGTCGCATTGTAAATAAGTTAAAGGATAAGGCCAGTGTTTCCATGTTGTTGTATAAAGAGTTAATGAATGCAGAAAATTGTAGAATAGTCATGTTATCAGGAACACCAATGATTAATTATCCAAATGAATTGGGTGTATTGTATAATATATTACGAGGTTATATAAAAACGTGGCATATTCAGTTAGAACCAGAGGGTAAGGTTGATAGTAAATATTTACAAAAATTGTTTTCCAAAGATAAGGTGTTATCGCGTACCTTAGATTTCATAAGTTATCAAAATAAGCAATTAACAGTAACTAAAAATCCATTTGGATTTGTAAATGATTATGAAGATGGAGAATATAGGGGTGTTCATTTATCACAAGGAAAGGAAATAACGAGTAAGAAGTTTCAGGAAGCGATAGTAAATGTTTTAAAAAGTAAAAAGATAAAAATAGAAGGTGATATAAAAATTGAAGGTTATCTTGCGTTGCCGGACGATCGTGATAAATTTAATGAGATGTTTTTAGATGACAAAAACAATTTAAAAAACATTGAATTTTTTAAGAAGCGTATAATAGGATTAACTTCTTATTTTAATAGTGCAGAAAAATTATTACCTAAGTATGATCCTAATACCGATTATCATATTATAGAATTAGAAATGAGTGATTATCAATTTCAGTTATATGAATCGGTCCGTGTAGAAGAGCGAAAATTAGAAAAATCAAGGAAAAAACAAACAGGTGAAGATAAACCATCTACCTATCGTATTTTTTCCCGTGCTTATTGTAATTTTGTGTTTCCGCCCGATATAGAGCGACCTACACCTCAAAAAGGCGCAACCATAGAACAGGCCGTAGGTGAAGGATTAAATGAAGACATATTGGATGGTGCGAATGTAACTACAGTAGTCAATAATGTGGATGGGGAACATACTTTAGAAGATATGGAATCTATGAAAAAAGAGATTCAAGATAACACTGATAAAACGTATAATCAGCGTATAGAGGATGCATTAAGTACATTAAAATCGAATGCATCATCTTATTTAACGAGACAAGGATTAGAGACGTATAGTCCTAAATTTTTAGAGATATTGAATAACTTAACTAAATTAGATGAAGGTCGTTCTATAGATGGTGTAACTCCTTATTTTTACCAAGGTTCGCATTTAATATATAGTCAATTTAGAACCATAGAAGGTATAGAGATTCTTAAAATAATATTAGAATATCATGATTTTGTTCAATTTAAAATAGCAAAAACAGGAAGTGGAGAATGGACCGTAGTTACACCGGAAGCAGACAAACCAAAACCGAAGTTTATATTGTATACCGGAACAGAATCACAAGAAGAAAAGGAGATTATGCGAGAAGTATTTAACGGTAATTGGGATAATATACCTACTTCTATACGTGATTATGTAATGAGCATTCCTGTGCGTGGCGATAAAAACAGTTTGGGAGAAATTGTTCGTGTATTTATGATTACATCGTCGGGTGCAGAAGGAATTGATTTAAAAAATGTAAGGTGGGTGCATATAACAGAACCATACTGGCATCCGGTTCGTACTAAACAAGTAATAGGTAGAGCATTGCGTATATGTAGTCACAAGGATTTACCCGTAGACTTGCAAACAGTAAATGTATTTATGTATTTAATGAAATTTACCGAGAGTCAATTAAAAGGAGAGTTATCCATGGAATTAATAAAATCTCTAGCAGATAAAAGTAAATTAAAACCATCACTAGTTTATACGAGTGATCAGACGTTATATGAAACATCGAGTATGAAAGAAAATATTCAAAGTCAAATATTTAAGGCAATTAAAGAATCGGCTATGGATTGTGCGTTACATACTTCTGTCAATAATGATGAGCAATTAGTATGTTTTAATTATAGTAATCCTACATCATCAAAAATGGCTTTTCAACCCATGATGATGGATCAGGATTTAGATGGAGCCGCTAAATTAAATGTTGTAGAAGAAACTGTAAAATTGAAACGTTTAGACTTTGGTAGTAAAATATTTGCGATAGAAAAAAAAACAGGTAAAGTGTATGATTGGAATAAATACAATCAAAAACCTCGTGTGTTGCAATTAATAGGTATATTAGAAAAGAAAGGTGGGACTTATGTAATAAATAAAATCTAATATAATAATAATAATAATAATAAATGTTAAATAAATTAAGATTTACGAATAATGTTAAAGTAAGAGAAAAATCTAACAATTTTTTATTATCTAAAGCATTAGATCGAAAACAACATTTAGATAACCGAATAAAATTTGTAACTAATCGCTATAACAATTTGAAAGGACTAATGGATCATCGTATAAAATTAGAAAAAAAAATAAAAGAAATTAAAAGAAAACAAAAAACAATAAATACACGGATATATACTATAAAAAAAAGAACAAGATATAATTATCAAAGAAAAACAGTATTTCCAAAAAAAAATACAATAAAGAATATACCGATATATAATTATAGACCAATAAGGAATAGAGCAATAAGGAATAAGGTAATATATAAAAAAATACTTGATAATCAACCATTAACATATCAAATAAGATCGGGTGGTATTTTTATGATTAATAATATAAGAAAATATGCTTTTCATAGACCCTTTCTTTATAGGTTTTCTAATGATTAAAACTAAAATAAACGTTCTATAATTTAGAATATAAATAGTAAATTATTTTTTTTCTATTTTCTTTTTTTCCTTTTTTATCACTATATTGACCAAAGGTTAATAGTTTTTGCTGTCCGTTTAATTGTAATTGATTAAAATTATAAAAGGAGTGTATTTGAGGAATCATAAAAGTAAAATTCTCAAGATTGCAAGGTAATGATTTAGATTTAGTAATCATTATTATACTATAATACTATAATAAAATATGATAATAAATTTACCTTTGGAATTACAATACAAAATATATATGTATGCCTTACCGAGCATACACCATACGTATCCTACCTTTCATAGTGAATTATACAATCGTATCAATGAATGGAAAACTTTATCGTATCTTATGAAACAAGAAAAGCGTGTTTGTCGAATATTATATCGTAATAGAATAAGAGCAAAATATGCATATTATTTTACAAAATCATCATCCTCTAGTATAATATGATTATAGAGTTCAGTTTGTGATTTTGTATTATACCATTTTTCTAGAAAAGGATTACCATAGCATTGTTTATTTAAATGAGGTATAAGTATAGTTGTCTTGTTATCATTAAAACATTTAAATAAACAATGTACATTATAAACTATAGTATGATATTTATAAGTAATAAATAACCAATTGTGACTTTTGTTATCGTCTTCTGGTGGAACACTAGTAGGACCTTGTCCAAAACCAATCCAAGATCCTATGTCTGCTTGATTAATTGGGCAAACATCCAATAGATTGGCGGTATGTTGAAGATTTTCGCGATATACTTTTAAAATAACATATGCTTTAAGCAAATCATTTTTAGGGTTAAAACAACTATTTTCAGTAATATCTATAGAACCTCCTTTTACAAAAGACAAAACTTTATCCATAGCATTTAGCACTGTAATATTTTGATTATTTATTATATAGCCGGATAATTTAAGACCAGGTATTTTAGTTATGAAAGATAATAAATCTAATAAAGTATAATTTTCACCTATACTAATCGTAAATTGCATCATAGGATTACCGAGTCGTTTAATAGTAAGACTAATTAATGAATCTTGTGTAATCTCTGTCATTTTATTATTTTATGTATATTCTTTATTTTTATAAATTGGTTTATGTATTTGTAGTAAATGTTATAGTTGGTTGTTTTATTTCCTTTTTTTTTTCAGTAACTAGTAGAAAGATTTGATTTACTTGTTCTTGAATTTCGGAGATGGAATTTTTCATGGTACCTATGTCTTGAACGAGTGTATCTAGTTTATTATCAGAATTTCGTTCTATTTGTTGAGAATTTAATACTTGTTGAATAGGAGTATAACTGTTAGGATCTGGTTTAGGATCCGAAAAATCAATTTCTTCTACTTTTTTAGGCAACGCGTATTGTTTAAAATGGTTTTCATGGGCATTCATACTTTGTTGTAGGGTATTCATACGTTCCTGTTGTAGAGATTCGCTTGTTTCTTTTTTGGTTTGAAACTCTTTAATGTATTGAATCATTTCCTGAATGACTAATTTATTTTTTTGGGTTAATGTTGCATGATCGTATTGAAACTTCATTAATTTACTTTGAAATTGTTGTTGCACCATAGGTATGCGATCTGCTACGGTATGTAATAGTCCAGATTCGGCGATAAGTTCCCATAGTAGATTTTGATTATCCTGTGAAGTAAAAGACATTTATCTTATGTTTTACTAATGTATTTAAATACTTATTCATCTTGTTGTTTACATTTACCGTAATATAAAAATCCAGGTAAAATGTATCGTGTTCCTTTTGTAACTGGAATACCACCGTGTCTTGTTTGACCGCAGAAAATAACAACATCACCAGTTTTTAAATGGATTGTTTTATTTTCTTTACTAAAATGAGTACCACCACCGACATAATCATCATTTAAAGCAACAATAAAAGAAAATTCGCTTCCATCTTCGTGATATTCCAAATCTTTTTGAGCTTATTTAGTATCACCATCGTATTTAGCAATAAATATTTCCTCTATTTTAAGTTTATTAGGCGTTAATTGATATAATTTTTCAAATTGTGGATATAATTCACTCTCAATTTTCTGTTTTAAAAAAGAATGGCAATTCCAATTGTTTTCGATAAGATTATCTGTTGTAGGATAGTCATCGTGGCGTTGCGTAGTCCATCCGTGAATATATCCGTAATGTTCCCCTTCGTAAATAATTTCGTTACATTGTTCTTTTGTTAAAAATTGTCGTATTACCTTATGTGTTGTATATAATGGTTTTTGACGATATATATCATTACATATATCTTGGTGGGTTTTAAACGGATTATTAAAATATAAGTAAATTAATAATACAGATAATAGTAGAATTGCTATATATATATACATATACAGTACTCTAATATATTAGTAATCTGGTTTAAATATATAATTTAAAAATTGTTTTTCGCGCTGACAACGTTCTTGTGTATTGTGTCTTTGTAAGCAGTCTATATAATTAGATAAAATGCGATCATTTACTTCTAAATGATGTAATTGATATTTTCGATGGGATTCAAAACCCCATACAATACTGCTAAAGGTAATAAGTTTTATAGAATTAAAAACAAATTCTATATAATCTTCTTTAGTAGGAGATGTATTTATATTTTTAGGAAAATTAGTATGTAAATGTCTATGTAGATTATTATGTCTAAAATTCCTAGTAGAACGTAGTAAATACATAATATAATATATAAATAGTATTTATATTATGGGAGGAGGAATATTACCTGTTGCAAAATACAATGGAAAAGTCTATTTTTTATTTGGTAAAGAAACATTTGATGATTCAGGACAAACAGGATGGGCTGATTTTGGCGGAGGAAAAGAACCAGAAGATAAAAATGTATTTGAAACGGCAATTCGAGAAGGCGGTGAAGAATTAAACGGTTTTTTAGGGTATGGAAAAACACTTATGAATCGTGTTAAAAAGAATATGGTTCATGTAGAAAAATCAAGGCATTATACTGTATATATTTTTACCATAGACTATAACAAGGATTTGCCTCATTATTATAATAATCATTTTCGTTTTTTCTCGCAAAAATTACCTTCTGTTAAATATGAACATAATGGGTTGTTGGAAAAAAGTCATATTAAATGGTATAGTTTTGCTGATTTACGGCGAGAAAAAAAAGGTTTTCGGCGGTTTTATCAGGGATTTATTGACCGCATTCTTGATAACCAAGATTTAATAGAGGCAAAAATAAAATAATGTTAAGTAATAATATATGAACCAAGATTTTTTATATGCGGTCAATTATGTAAATCAAATGAAAGATGAAATAGATGTACCGGATCATGTAAAAGAAGAATTGTATGGATTATATAAAAGGATAACTGTAGGCAAATGTAGCGAGAAAGGTGGTTCTCGCCCCTCCTTTTTCAATCAAATAGGTCGTAGAAAATATGATGCGTGGATGAGATATGAAGATATGACTGAAGAAGAATGTATAAAAAAATATATTAATGCGGTAGATAGAATTACTAGTAATTAGATAGTACTAACATATTCGTTCCACCACATGGTATATCCATTATCTTTACACCATTGTTTGACGGTACTTTCATAGTGTGCGCGATATTCTTCAACATTTCTCGCCAAAATATATAATGAAAATCTCGTACCAACTACCTTAGTAATAGCGCCTGATACAATAGCATAGGCGTATTCCTTATTAATAATAGGACCTAAATAAACAATCCAATAATTTCCGTCGGTTGGAACACCATCAAAATGGAGTTTTCTTTTTGTGGGAAGATTTCCAGTAGTATAGGAATATCCTTTAATTTCAGTATAATTTCCATTACCTTTTAACCCAGAGTTTAATACTGTAATAACGCTTTTAGGCCATTGAGTATCCACAAACGAAATATTGTATAGTGCTGTTACATTACGATAATCGGTACCAGTACCTAGTAAAGCAGTGGATCTAGATGTTGCTACTTGAAACCATTTTCCTAGGTATGCGTTTGTTTCAAGGGTTGGTTCAACGGGTATAGGCAAAAGATTTTTTAGAAAGGGTATCATAGATAGTAATCGTAGTTTCATTTATAATATACAAACTCTATTATTTAAATATATATTCATTATTATTAGTAATGATAATGGATATGGTAGTTTACATATCAACATTTGTAGATGATGATAGTTTTCAAGAAATGTTTTCTTATATACGTAATAAGCATTTACAATCACGTAATAAGCACATAAATCGTATAAAAAGCGCTTCATTATTAACAGTACGTTTTTCAGATCCATTAGGGTTAGATTTTCCGCAGGAGATACCTTTTGCTTTATCACATTTTACCAATCAAGAATTATATTTAGAAATAGCAAATAGTTTATTAGGTTTCTATTATAATCATTATGAGCGTTCTATGTATTATTATAAAGAAACAAAGATTTGTATAG
>MDTB01122041.1_pt1 | contig 12764 bp, 10 predicted proteins | sample 811161 | NCBI WGS metagenome assembly MDTB01 (sample SAMN05326650, study PRJNA326480) | marine metagenome | isolation source: seawater | place: Mediterranean Sea | collected 2009 | reverse complement strand
TGCGCCGCAATAGGATTGGTAGGTTGAGATACCCATCTTGGACATCACTTTGCGGATACCTTTACCCATAGCTTTGATATAACGCTGTGCAATTTCGTCAGATTTTAAATCTCGCGTCTCTTCATTCTCCAAGCACATTTGCTCAAGTGTTTCAAAGGCGAGGTAAGGATTAACAGCTTCTGCACCATAACCTGCCAGACAGCAAATGTGATGGACTTCGCGGGCTTCACCCGTTTCGACCACCAGACCGGTTGATGTGCGAAGGCCTTTGCGGATTAGGTGATGGTGCACGGCTGAGGTTGCGAGCAATGCAGGTATAGCCACTTTATCAGCCGACAAATTCCGGTCGGAAAGAATAATAATATTTTCGTGGTTCTGCGTAATTGCAATCTCTGCTTCTTCACAAAGCGCGGCAAGTCTTTGAGCCATGCCGTCTGCACCTTGGTCAGCAGGCCAGCAAATATCAAGCGTCTTGGCATGGAAGTTATTATCTTCAATGTCGCTGATGGTTCTGATTTTCTCTAAATCAGCATTTGTGAGAACGGGCTGGTCTACTTCCAGTCGCTTTTGCTTGGCTGTATCTTCAAGTTCAAGCAAATTGGGTCGGGGGCCTATAAAGGAAACAAGAGACATGACTAATTCTTCACGAATTGGGTCAATCGGTGGATTGGTTACCTGAGCAAAAAGTTGCTTAAAGTAGGTGTAAAGAAGTTTGGATTTGTCGGAAAGGGCAGAAATAGGCGTATCGGTTCCCATTGAACCGATAGCTTCTTCGCTTCTTTCGACCATTGGAGAAAGCAAGAATTTCAAATCTTCCTGCGTGTAACCAAAAGCTTGTTGTAAATCCAAAACCGGCGCATGTAAGCTGACATGAGCAGGTGCGGTACTTTCAGGGAGTTCAGACAATTTAATTTGTGTCTGATTGAGCCAGTCTTGATAAGGTTGAGCAGAGGCAAGGTCTTCTTTAATCTCATTATCTTCAATGATACGACCTTGTTCAAGGTCAATAAGAAGCATTTTGCCAGGCTGGAGGCGCCATTTCTCAATGATTTTATCTTCCGGTGCCGGCAATACACCCATCTCGGATGCCATCATGACACGATCATCAGAAGTGACATAATATCGGGCAGGGCGAAGGCCATTCCGGTCAAGCGTCGCACCAATCTGGCGACCATTGGTAAAGGCAACAGCCGCAGGGCCATCCCATGGCTCCATTAAAGCGGCGTTATACTCGTAAAAGGCGCGCCTTTTGGCATCCATGAGAGGATTACCAGACCAAGCCTCTGGTATAAGCATCATCATGGCATGTGGCAGTGAATAACCACTTTGAACCATCAGTTCCAAAGCATTATCAAAAGAGGCGGAGTCGGATTGGCCTTCTTCAATCAGTGGCCAAAGTTTTTCAAGCTCATCACCAAAAAGTTCGGATTTAAGAGCTTCGTGGCGAGCTGCCATCCAATTGACATTACCGCGCACCGTATTGATTTCACCATTATGGCAAATCATTCTGAAAGGCTGTGCGAGGCTCCAAGTTGGAAATGTGTTGGTTGAAAAGCGTTGGTGAACAAGGGCCATGGCAGAAACCATGTCTTTGTCTTGTAGATCAAGATAATAAGGTCCGAGTTGACTTGAGAGCAAAAGACCTTTGAAAAGAACCGTCCGCGAGTTCATTGATGGAATGTAGAAAAATCCGTCGATGTCGGGATTACCCAGTTTTTTAACTTCAATTTCGATGCGACGACGAATGACAAACAATTCACGGTCAAATTTATCTCTGTTACCCGTATCTTGTGCGTTACCAATCAAAAGCTGGCGAGATTGTGGCTCTGATGGAAAAATTGACTCGCCAAGGTCGCTGTTATCTACAGGTACATCACGCCAGCCCAAAACAGTGTGACCTTCTTCAGTAACTATCTTCTCTGCGATTAGCTCAACTTGACTGCGGTTTTCAGTGTCCGGGGGCAGGAAAAAGAACCCGACTGCGTAGCTGCCGTCTTCAGGTAAATCAAATCCGGCTTCACTGCACACTTTGCGGAAAAAAGCATCAGGCGTTTGAATGAGAATACCGACACCATCTCCGGCTTTTGGATCTGCACCAACAGCTCCGCGATGTTCCAGATTATCAAGGATTTTTAAACCGTCAGCTATGATATCATGTGACTTACGGTTTTTGATGTCAGCGACAAAGCCAATACCACACGCATCATGTTCATGACGTGGATTATATAAACCGAGAGGCTCAGGCAGGCCTGAGGACTTTTCATTTTTTAAAGTTGTCTTCTTTTCAGAAAGATAAATGTTTTGTTTGCTATCCATTTATTCAACTCTCGTTTCACATTCATGCTTTGAGTATTTGAAGGATTCAAATACTCAGATCGGATTTCTGGGAACATTCAAGCGGAGCTAAATGACAACGCTTTATGATAGTTATTCAAAAAGCATGTTTTAAAAACACACAGTCCAGAAAATGCCAGTAAACCTATAACTCGTACACTTATCCTACGAGCTATGGTTAAAATAGGTTCATCATTGATAATGTAAATATGCCACTTGTGAGGAAAACTGACAAGTAAATATGTCAGCTTTGTTGACCTATATTAATCTTAATAATTTCAGTCAATTACAGTTTTATTCTAATTTTTAGGTGTTGTCGCGCCCAATGGTCGCATGGGGTAACGTTTTTGTGAAGACAAGTCACGAAAACGTGATGAGAAGATATGGCTAACAAGATTATATATTATCTTAGAAAGTTTCAAAACTATGATGCAGATGCAACCGGCTTTATTTCAGTCAGAAATTGGAATGCGCCTTCCTTTTTCCAAGATTGACCAATATTTCCAAGCCCTTGGGCCGAAACAGTCCGAAGGTATGTTGCTTGCTGTCGATTTGCCGGACTTAACGAACTCAGATGATTTCTCTGAAACATTAGATGCCGGTTTTAATAAATTATCTTCTATGAATGCCTCTTACATGATTGGCATCCAAAACCTTCAAACAAGTCAACTTCCGCATTTGAAAGCGGTTCTAAATCCCATGAATAACCCGCCAGTATCTATTGTTGCGGGTTTGAGCCATGCTGAGGGAGTAAACTCTGATATTCTGAGTGTAATATTCTTACCGGATGCTGTTGATGAGATGTTAGAGGCTTATGAAACGACACAACAGAGGTTAATGAAATATACCCGTACACTTTCGGTTTCAGAAGATGACAGTTTGGAGCTTGTAGGCCTTTTTGAAAGTGCCGCTCAACTTTACCTGAATAATGGAACAAACTTTTGTTTGCAATTAAGTGGGCTTATGGAGGCTTGTCGTCTGTTGAAAATCAACGCCGGGGATATGGTTAAAAGACTGCCTGAGACCGCGGTTCAACTTATCTCATTAGGCGGCGTGAATACTCAATATCCATCAGTTTCCTCTGCCATGTCGCATGATATTCGTGTTTTATATGGGCATTGTTTGACGCGTTTTGGGCCACAAAAAACCTTGGTCAATTTTCAGGATTTTCTGGATGCACGCGCACAGGGTCAAGAGCCGTTCGCGCATTTGGAGCGAGCGTGTCGTTCTGCCGGGACGCTTGGGCCAGAAATGGGACAAGCACAACTCGAAAAATTCTAATTTATTTTTTCATTGATAAAGGTGGTGATTTTTTTGACCGCTGCTTTTGACTCCGGAACAAAATCCGCTCCGAGTTGGAAAACATGTGGCATGCTTTCATAAACCTCCAACGTGCAATCATTACCGGCCATTTTAGCTTTCTCGGCGAATGAACATGCATCATCCCAGAGGATTTCGTCAGTTCCGACCTGTATAAGTAGAGGCGGTAAATTCTCCAAATCTGCAAAAAGCGGGGAAACAAGTGGATGCGTAGCGGGTGTTTCGCCATGATATAACGCTGCGGTCTCAGTTAATTTGGTGCCGTCAAGCATATCATCAATATTATTGCGCAGACGAATTGAGGCGCCGCTGCCGGTTAAATCTGTCCATGGCGACATGGTAACAGCGCATGCCGGTAGGGGTTTGCCGGTTTCTTTGAGTTTTAATAATAATGCAAGAGTAAGACATCCGCCGGCACTATCGCCTGCTACTGCAATGCTCTCTGGCGCATAGCCATTTTGCAACAGCCAGTCATAGGCCTTTTCTGCGTCTTCAAGCGCGGCAGGGAATTTGTGTTGTGGAGCCAGCCGGTAATCAATCGAAAGCGCTCGAAATGAACCGGATTTAGTAATGTTTTTAACGAGCCCACGATGAGATTTGGGACTCCCCACGAGAAATGCCCCGCCATGCAGATACAGTAGCGCGCCTTTTGCGTCGGGGTTCCCGAGCCATTCCGCATAAATATGGTCAATCATGATTTTTTCATCGGCTTGAGGAATAATCCGCGATAACCATCGGCTTAACGGGCCTTCCCCACGGGAAGCAGTTTTAAGATCCTCAACGCCGCCGGCATTCACGAGCATCGGTTTGATGAAATGCCTGAAGATTCTTTTTAATATACGCGCCTGAATACTTATTTTTTTCATTTTACGGTCTTAACTCCTGATGACCTAATAACACTGCAACTATAAGCCTTGTCTCTGCAAGTGATAGATTGATATGAAGATATCCTTAAGTTCGTTTTATATTTTATTCATATCAAAAAACAAGCTTGCCTCAATTCCTGGGATTTGAGGGGTGTAAAAAATTTTTCACGCGGTATTTTAATACTCTCAAGAAAAAAATAACTGAGATAATTTTTGATTTCTGGAATTTGTCTAAAGCCCTTAGATAAGAGAAATTACCTGTTTCACAGATAAATTTGTGTGTTCGATGCAGGAGAAAATCACGACCTCCCTTAACGGGCTTAAGAGGGTCAAAATTTTTTTCCAGAGTCCTTAAATAGCACGCCATAGCCACATTTTTTTCGGTTGAATTTGTTAATCTGATTTCACCATCATTGCGGCTGTAATTAATGCCAACCATACGGCTGTAATAAGGTATGTAACCTCGCGTCAGTAAGCGACAACATAAATCTGTATCCTCATCAATAGTCAAATTGACATCCAAACCACCCATTTCAAGAAACAGACTGCGTTTAATCCAAAATCCTGCACCTAATCGCGCCTTAAATTTTTTGAAATTTTGAGATTGTAAAAAACCAGAGTTAGACATTCGTATCTTTGTTGATTTGCCATTCGATATTTGATCGCAGAAGCCCCAGCTAACATCGTTTGTTTGAAAAACTTCAGGCAAATATTCAAGATACTCCGGCAGCAAAATATCGTCGTCATCCAGAAACAGAATAAACTTACCAGAAGAAAGCTCTACGCCTAAATTTCGCGTTTCTGATGCGCCATTATTTCCGTCTTCTCTACAAAAGTATTTTATGTTTCGAGACTTGATATGCTCGAGCAACCATTCTTCTGCACTGGATGTCTGATCTTCAACAACTATGATTTCCATTGATGAGGTTTTGGATTTCAAAACACTCTCGACAGCTCGCAAAGCCAAAGCGCCCCGATTGTGGGTAGGTATAACGACTGAGAATAGGATTGTGCTCATTGCGACGGTGACACTCCTTAAAATTACAAATTATATAGAAGAGAAGGAATGACCGTTTTTTTAAACGCATTCAAATCAATTTAATCAAATGACGATATACATAATTAAGTATTATAAACCAATTACTTTTATTGGTTTTTTTTATGGTTATATCAGTATTTAAAGTACTGTTGATTTTGTCAGTATAGGACGTTTTATAGATTGCTGATAAAGACCCAAATGACACCCAATGGCGCGATGAGGCGGGACAGCCAAAGCCAAATAGTGTGCATCCAAATTGTGCCACCAAAATGTTCAAGTGAGGTTTTGGCAGGTACGATCCACCCCGCAAAGGCTACAATCAGCAAGCCTCCCAGCGGCATGAAAATATTGGATGTCACATAATCCTTAGCATCAAATAATGTTTTGTCAGCAAAGACACCACTGTCAGAAAGTCTGAATTCACTCAAAATGTTGAAGGAAAATATGGTTGTCAGGCCGACGATGAAAGATGCCAGTAAGACACCAAAAGTTGTTTTGGCGCGTGAAGTCCCCAGTTTGTCGCTTACAAAACGAACAATGACTTCTGTGAGGGCAAGATTCGAGGTGAGCGCAGCAAATACAACAAGCAAGAAAAACAAAGAGGCAAAGAAACTTCCCCCCGCCATATCAGAAAATGCAAGTGGCAGGGTTACAAATATAAGCCCAGGGCCTTGTGCGGGTTCTAATGATTGTCCGAAGACAATTGCAAAAATACCGATACCGGCAAGTAAGGCTATAACTGTATCAGCTATGCCGATTGTAATGGCGGCTTCCCCAATGCTGATATTATGATCCAGATATGCCCCATAGGTAATCAACATTGCTGCGCCGACACCCACTGAGAAAAACCCGTGCCCGACAGCTGAGAGAATAACTTCTGGTGTGATGCTTGAAAAATCAGGCGTAAACAAAAAGCTGATTGCCGCGCCAATATCCCCTTCTATTGCGCCATAAATAACCACCATCACAAGCATTAGAACCAAAACAGGCATTAAAAAAAGATTTGCTTTTTCGAGCCCAGAGCGAATATCCCGAGCAACAACAAAGCCTGTCAGTGTCAAGAATGAAACTTGCCAGAAAATCATCTCAGCCGGATTGGCGAGAAGGTTATTAAACTCTGCTGCAACTTGATTAGCGTCGAACCCCGAAAACCCTCCCATGAGAGACTTGCCGAGATAAGCCATGACCCAACCGGAAATCACAGGATAAAAAGTCAACAACATAAAACTTGCCAGAACGGCAATTAGCCCTGCAATGCCATAAAGTGACGGACTCTTGGTATCTCGCGCTAAATAAATGACTGAGTCCACAGCATTTCGACGCGCCATTCGACCTGTGATGAGTTCAGCTGCGGCAACAGGAATTGCGATAAGGAAAATGGTAACCAGATATATCAACACAAATGCGCCACCGCCTTGTGTACCTGCCATATAAGGGAATTTCCAAATATTTCCGAGCCCGATGGCAGCGCCAACACAGGCTAACAGAAATCCGATATGTGAAGACCAGGCTAGATTTTCTGTGCTGCTTACATGTCTATTTTCTGACATTGATTTTCTCTCCAATTGTTTATTACATGAATAGTCGGGTTCGGCCGAAATGAAAAGTTGTATCCGAGTAATTGGTGTTAGGTATCGCAAGTACATGTACAATAAGTTTGCAGAGGGACAGTTTCTTGAAGGTATAGATTTCCCTATGCCGGCAGGTACATGCTACCTGGTTTCTGTGGATGAAGACGTCTCTATTCGCATCGGTTTATTCGAAAGTTTACTGTCAGACGATCAAACAAAAGGCACGATTGTTCTGAGTCACGGCTACGCTGAGTATATGGAAAAATATGCAGAGACCGTGTCAGATTTTCTAAATTTGGGATACAGAGTTGCCATGGTTGAATGGCGCAGTCATGGCTGCTCCGGTGGCCGTTCTGATATTCGCAGGGAAGTGCTTCATTTTAAAGATTTTGACAAAAATATTTCTGATTTGAATATTGTTATGCGTGATTTTGTCATGCAGCGTTTTCCGCCGCCGTATTTTGGCGTATCGCATAGTATGGGCGGTCAGATTAATATACGAACAGCTGTGCTTCATCAGGGGTTATTTAATTCTTTGGCGCTCTCCGCGCCGATGATTGGACTTCGCGAACACCCGCTACAAATTTACCTTCTTAAGGCCGTTACCAGCATCAATGAGTTATTTGGGTTGGGACATAGGCCGCTCGAGTCTGCTGCTACGGATCGTGCAACAGGCAGATCGAGTTACAACCGCGTAACGATGGATGATAGCCGTTTTGAAAGAAATGAGAGAATCGTTGACCGTCATCCACATGTGAATATTGCTTTTAAAAGTCACAGCTGGTCTGTTGGGGCGGTGAATGCGATGCAGAAAACGCTTAAAAAGAGCTTCCTGTCTCGTTTAGATATTCCTGTCTTCATCGGTATTGCAGAGGATGAAAGGCTCGTTGCTAACACAGCGACATACAAAGCAATTGCCTTATCAGACTATATTGAAGGAAAGCTTTACCCTAATACTCGGCACGAGCTTTTTATGGAAACCGATGCCTCACGTCAGGCGTTTCTTGAAGATATAGACAATCACTTTATGAACGCTTCACGCGTTTAATAGCTTGATAATTTGTGCGTGAAGATTTGCGTCGCCACAGGCGAGAACTTCGCCGCCCTCTATGGGGGTGTTACCTTGCCAATCACTCACTTGTCCGCCGGCGGCTGAGATTATTGGAATGAGGGCTTGAATGTCATAGGCCTGAAGCCCCTGTTCGATGACTACATCCAAATGACCGTCTGCAAGGAGCATATAATTATACCAGTCGCCGCCATATCTATTCAGACGTGTTTGCGAACTGATATCTAACCAAATGCTTTCAGTTGGTGTGTTCATGAAAAGATTTGAGTCTGTTGTTGCCAGCACGGCATCATCTATGGCTTGGCAGGACCGTGTCGCCATTATTTTTTTATCTTTTCCTTCTGAATTCAGGCTAGCTTCTGATGTATTATCAGACACCCAGCCAAAATATCGTTCATTGAGATAGGGCTGATCAGCGAGCCCCATTAGGGAGGTCAGATGACCGTCCTCGGTTATTTTTGAAAGCGCAATGAGCGTCCCCCAGCTTGGCATTCCAGAGATATAAGCTCGCGTGCCATCGATTGGGTCTATCGTCCATTGATATCCGGTGCCGGGTTTGAAGCCAAATTCTTCCCCTAAAATCGCATGATCAGGATATTGTGCCTCAATCATGTCTCTCAATTTTTGTTCAGTGTCCTTGTCAGCCTTGGTAACAGGGTCGAAACCATCCTGCATTTTAGAGGATACATCTAGTGGTTGACGAAACAACGGGAGAGTGATTTCAGCTGCGGCCTCTGCAAGCTTACTAGCAAATGCGAAGGCTGAGGCTTTGTTTATGTCTGGACCAGGTTCTGGCATTATTCAGCCGCCTTTGGACGTTTTTCATGCGTCTTGTTTATCAACATAGAAACGAGGTCGGAAAACAGGTTTTTAATTTCTTCACTTTTATCCAGCAAGTCGTAGCTGGTTTCGTTCATATATAGCTTCCGGTTTACTTCAAGTTGGAGTGTATGAAATCCTTCTGAGGGTTTGCCGTAATGCTCGGTAATATAGCCACCTGCATAGGGTTTGTTTTTTTCAACATAATATCCGGCGTCTGTCAGAAAGTTGTAAACGACATCATATATGTCAGCATTACAGCTTCTGCCGTGGCGGTTTCCCAATACAAAATCAACACTGCCCGATTTTCCGCCCTTATATTTTTTGACGGCATTCGATGGCATTGAGTGAACATCAAGCAGATAAGCTGTCCCCCAAAAATCCCGTGCGGATTCAAACTGCTGTTTAAGACAGGCATGGAAAGGAAAGTAAATTTCTTCGATACGTTGTTCTGCTTCTGAAAATAAAAGTGGGCGGTCATAAATCTCAAGCCGCTCAGTGACGATTTTTGCAATGGTGCCAAGGCCGTTTAAAACGCGTGTAGAGTCTTTGTTTACGTGATCGGGGAGCGGGTCGCTAAACATAGAGGCGTCCAGTTCATAAGGCTCCCTGTTCAAATCAACATAAGCACGCGGGTAAGTCGCCGTAAGCAAGCTTGCCCCTGCTTGGGGGGCATCTGTGAGTAAAGTATCAATATGCATGTCTTCAGATAAGCGAAGTTGTTGGCTATTCAGCTTGGATTTTAAGATGAAATCGCGGGGGTAATAATGTCCACTATGTGGGGATGTGATGAGCCACATTGAAGGTGACTTATTCCCATGCAAAGAGGTCAACGTAAAGGGTGTCGGCTCTGAATTTGGTTCTGAATTTTTCACCGGCTCTTCAGCCTTATTGTCTCTGGACATCATCTCATATTCCTATAACCCTTATACGGCATGGTGCGGCAACATGAAAGGTAGGCAGTTGAAATTATGATCTTATAAAGCGTCCCTTACATCATATTCAGACATTACCGGTTGGCGCATGGCGTCCACAAAATCCTGATAGCCCCAGGGCCAAGTCATTGGTACGCCCGTCTTATCAAGATACCAGCTTGTGCATCCCGAACCGAATATTGTTTTTTGCGCAGCTTCAATGCGTCTTTTTTCATAATCCTCAAATGCAGAGATTTTTGGTTCGACCGTATCGCCATCTCCTGAATGGATGATGCCGAGAAGCTGGTCAATATAGCCCCATTGACGTTCAGCAATATCAATGAGGGAGAAATTGCCGACAGGACCGGTCGGGCCGTTCAGCATAAACATATTCGGAAAGCCCGGCAGGGTGACGGCATAATGTGCAGAGGGACGAGGTGTCCAGAATGTATCAAGGGATAGGCCATCGCGTCCTATTACTGATGTTGGCTTGATAAATTGGTCTGCATGGAAGCCGGTTGCCAGAACCAAAATGTCTAACTCATGGAACGCCCCGTCTTTCATTTGGACGCCTGAACCCATGACGCGGTCAATGGAGCCGGTTTCAACAAAGACATTTGGCTTTTGAACACAGTCGTAATAGTGCCAGTTATAAACCAATCTCTTGCAAGCGGCGCGGTAATCGGGGCGTAGTTTCTCTCTTAGTTCAAGGTCTTTAATGCTGGCTTCCAGATAGTCGCGGCAAATGTCTTCAATCATCTGCATTTCAGGGCTGTCAGGGTTAATTATGCCTTTGTTAAACCTGTAGATATTATCCCAGTATTGTTTGTCATAGCGGATATCATCAATCAGTTGCGGGTTATCTCGGAAGGCTTGTTTTTCCTCTTCCGTATAGTCGAATTGCTGGACAGGCATAATCCATTGCGGCGAGCGCTGAAAATGGATTAGCTGCTTCGCGACGGATGTTAAGGCTGTAGCGATTTGGATGCCGGAAGAACCACAGCCGATAATGCCGATGTTTTTGTTTTCCAGAGCGAGGCCGTCTTCCCATTGTGCACTGTGAAAATGTGATCCTTGAAAATCATTCAGACCTGGAATATCCGGCGTCGACGGGTGGTGCAAAACACCTGAAGCTACAATAACAATATCAAAAACATGGCTTTCGCTATGAGAGTCTGTCAATTGCCAGTTATTGGATGCCTCTTGGAAATGACATGCTGTTATTTCTGTATTGAAATGAATGGATGGGGTGATACCAAAATCATCAGCGACTTTCTCAAAGTAGCGTTTAATTTCTTGTCCTGTCGCGTGATAGGCGCTCCATTCGGCGTAGGGTGCGAAGCTGTATGTATAGGCATGTGCCGGCACATCGCAGGTCAGTCCGGGGTAACGATTGTCACGCCAAGTCCCTCCGAGGCTATCGGCTTTTTCAAAAACCGTAAAATCTCTGCCTGCTTTTTTTAAATTAACAGCCGCCAGTAAACCGGCCATACCGGCGCCGATTATGGCTGTGCGTTTTTGGCGTTTATCGTTCACTTCATGACACCTGTGGCTTTGCGATATTTATTCAAAATATCATCCCCACCTCTTGCCAGAAAACCCGGAACAAATCTGTTAAGGAAATAAGAGATTTTGGCGTAATAAGGGGTAAAAATCAGAACAGATTTTTTACCTAGACCATTAATAATCGTCTTGGCGGCAATGCTGGCGTCTATCGGTTCTGGCAATAGGTCAAGATACTCGGACATGTTGTTGCTTACATCACCGGATTTGTTCATCAGTTCAGATTTGATGAAACCGGGGCAGGAGGCTTTGACAACAATGTTAAAGTCCTTGCCTTCAGATGCCAACGAGGTTGTTAACCCAACCACGCCGTGCTTGGTCGCGGCATAAACAGCCATGCCGGGGGTTGGCAGAAACCCACCCATGGAGGCTGTGTTTAAAATATGCCCGAAGCCTTGTTTCTTCATTTGCGTGTAGGCCAGAACCGCGCCCGCATTCACGGCCGTGAAATTAATATGTGCCAACTTCTCAATTGTCTCGACCTGCATGTCAAAACTTTCGCCAACGTAAGCAACCCCTGCATTGTTAATCATGAGGTCAAGCTTCCCTTGCTCGCTGACAACAAGGTTTATCATCTTTTCAATATCTTTGAATTTGCCGACATCAAGCTTGGCGGCAATGGCTTTGCCATTTGAGGATGTAATCTCTTCGACCACGATCTGAGCTTCTTTTTTTGTGAGGGCAGTGACATATACAATCGCGCCTCGATTAGCAAGTTCATGCGACAGCGCGCGACCAATTCCGGTGGCTGCACCCGTAATCAGCACAGATTTATTTTGAAAATTCTTTAACATATGGCTTCCTCCGCCTGTATGAAGTTCAGGCTCTGAATTCGCTAACTATGACGGCCCTGTTTGATATTAATTTAAGGGGTTGCTCATTGGACCTATCTTCAACTTGTTTGAAGTATTCTTGACATTTAAGGAAGGATTTTTCGTCCTTATATTCAAATATAGTCATAAGACGAAAAGCGCCTTCTTTATTCCAGACACGGGTCATCGCCCATCTGAGGCACCCTTTAGAAGCCAGGTGTTTTTTGAAGTCTGCTTCATTCATCTGATTGAATTTTGAGAGCATGAACTGAAGTTCTGCCTCTGAAATCAAGTCAATGGTGGTGACATTGATGATGGTACTCTCTGGTGTTGAACTTGACATGGCAAGATACTTTCGAAACGCTTATCAGACCGCTTAATATAAATGGTATTGGGCGAGGTCAATCAAGTTGATTTTATTTTTTTTTCTTGTCATAACCATGCTTCTTGTGAGTGG
>MDTB01122412.1_pt1 | contig 12765 bp, 21 predicted proteins | sample 811161 | NCBI WGS metagenome assembly MDTB01 (sample SAMN05326650, study PRJNA326480) | marine metagenome | isolation source: seawater | place: Mediterranean Sea | collected 2009 | reverse complement strand
CCTTACGTGATCAACAACCTACAGGAGTTGGGAGTCAGCATAGACGGGGCCACCAAAGAGACCTACGAGAAACTGAGGCTGGGTGGCAAATGGGAAAAGGTGTTGGAGGGGCTTGAATGCATATCAGAACTGAAACACAAACACAACTTCCGATTCATACTACACTTTGTAGTGCAGAAAGAGAACTATCACGAGATGGAGGACATCATAGAACTGGGCAGGCGCTATGGTGCAGACAGGGTATGGCTCAACAGGATCACAGACTGGCAGACCTTCGACAATTTCAACTGGCATGACATCGTGGCACCTGACCATCCAGAACATGATCTTTTCCAGGATCAATTTGCACGTATAAAAACAACAGACAACTTCGTGGAGTACGCCACACTAGAATGAAACATAGAATTAAAAGATTAGATTTCAACGTTGCATACGCTTGTAACCTGTCCTGCAAGGGTTGTATAAGCCTCAGCGACTTCGATCGTAGGGGCGTGGAATCGTTAAAGGACATACAGGAACAGTGCGATACCTGGAGTAAGATACTGGACCCTTCCATAATTTCCATCTTTGGTGGTGAACCGTTGATGCATCCACGCATACAGAAAGTGTTAGATGCCATCAGGACTGCCTGGCCAGATGCCATGATAAGATTCATAACCAACGGATACCTTTTACGTAAGCACAGTCCTGACTCGTGGTTCAATTTTGGGCCAATGGAAATGCAGGTCAGCATCCATAGACAGGATCACGAACACATGATAACAAAAGAAATAAAAAGAATTGTTGAATGCAGGAAAGGCTGGAGTGCCACGAGAAGCACAGTGGACGGACACAAACAGTTGGAATTGCATCATGAGGATCTGACAATCTACAAAAGTAAATTCAAAACTTTTGTTATGCCTTACAGACTCGAGGATGGCGAGCTGAAACCATTCAACAGTGATCCAAAAAAGGCACACAGCATATGTGGATCACCAGACGTGCCAATACTTTATAGGAACAAATTGTACAAGTGTGCACCATTGCCAAACATACTGGAACTAGACAAAGGTAAACATTACAAATACAAAGGAGTCGATGCCACTGGAGATGTAGCAGGATTAGTCCGTATGATTAACAAACCTGAAAGTGTGTGCGCCATGTGTCCAGACAATATCAAACACAGTGTAGATCATTTCAACAAGGAGAACGTTCATGTCAAAGATATTGATTAGTGGATGTGGAATGAGTTGGTCAAAACAGGAAAGGCCGACATGGGTCAAGGTGCTAAGAATATGTGGCCTGGACATAGACGACAGGGCAGGTCCGGCCATCAGCAATCAACTTATACTCAACGACATGATACAGGCAGTGATGGACAACGATTACGCACAGGCAGTGTGTCAGCTTACATCCACTGGAAAACTTGATGTCGAGGTAAACAGTGACAGCCGTAGGGAACTTATGGAGAAGGATAGTATAAGGAACTTCACGCACGGCAACTACTGGCCCAGTAGCCACAGCCGAGCACATGATAGTAAGCAGATGTATTATCAGTACCTACACAGTCCAACACTGGAACAGCAAGACATAGTGTTCAAGTGGATGCTGTTACAAAAACTGTGTACAGAAAAAGGAATTACATTACATACAATACTTGGCTACAGTATCGACTGGATGCCGAATGTCCATGGAGAAATAATAAACACCGATCACAGTTACAACATATGGGATGATTACACAAACGGTGGTTATTGGCAAATGCACGACCATTCACTGGGAGATAAAAATACAGTGCCGAACAAACACTACATGATTTCTTTGGCAAAAAGAATCAATGACAATTTCTTACAATTTGATATTGACGAAAAAATCCAGAGGTTCAATGCCTAATACATTGTTCATCTGTTACACACATGGTTGTCGTGGGGAGTATCTAAGTCATAAGATATCAACACACGATTTCTTTAGAACTCTAGATGTTAGGAAAGTTGGTGGCAGAACAATTATAGATAGTGATCACTATGATAAAAAATTTCTGGAACACAGTTTCCCAGACGTGTCCGACTACTCGATACCTAAGGACAACATAGTAGTGCCCAGTCATTATTTTTATGACACCTTAAGTAAACACTTCCCACAAGCAAACTTTGTGACTATAGATGCACCAAAGGATTTAAAAAAGTTTCACGAGGATCTGATTAGATTTTTTAATTACAGTTTCCAAAGGAATTTTTTTGGTTTGCAAGAGCTGACAGGTGAAAGCAGTGAGAGATATTTGAAATACAATCCGGAGGCCACATCACAGGAAGTTAAGGAGTTTGTTCTTAAGGTGTTAAAGATGAAAAATGTAACGATAGGCGATATAGCCTGTATGGCCAACGGAATGCCGAGCACACACGACAACAAAAGGATGTTAATAGAAATGTATAATCCAAGACAAGATGTTCCTCAGAGCCAATCAATTAGGGAAAATACTTTTGTGATTCCTTATGAATCCGTGCGTGATGTGAATGTGCAAGACGTTATCGACTATATCAATAAGTCACAGTTCAGGATATAATATGACTTCATTACGCCAATTTAAATACCAATGCCAATGAAAATCGCGATAACTGGACACAAGAGGGGAATAGGAAAAGCGTTTGCACAGCAGTTGCAATCACGCGGACATGACATAGTGGGAATATCTCGTAGCGACGGGGAGAACATCAGACGGACCGCACACACGGCATCGCTGATCGAACCTTGTGACATGCTAATAAACAATGCAATCAGTTTCTATGCACAAACAGAACTGCTGTTTGAAATATGGCACAGATGGCAAGACAGCGAACAGGAACATCTTATATGGAACATATCAACAAAAGTGTGTGAATGGAAAGATGACCAACCGATCCAAGGGTTAACAATGAGAGAATCAATGGAATACAGAAATCAGAAAATGGCATTGGAGTTGGCACATGCACAACTAAGAGTAAGGCCTAGCAAAATAAAGATGGAACTTATCAGACCCGGAAGTGTAAACACACAAACATTTAGTGATGCTAACAGTATGTCTGCAGACGAATACGTAGGAAGGGTTTTGACCGAACAGGGAATGTCATAATGGATGCCAAAAATCTTATAAAGAACAAAAGCATATGTGTGCTTCCATGGACAGGTTTTGAGTTAGAGCCTAGTGGTAATGTCAAGAACTGCGTAATATCAAAGGAGTCAATCGGACATACGGACACAACTGCCATCAAGGATATAGTGCATGGCAAGGCCAACGTTGACCTAAAAGAGGCCATGCTTAAGGATCTTAAACCAAGGAACTGTTCTGGATGTCACTTGCAAGAACAAAGTAGATCAAGCCTTAGCAGTATCAGTAGTAGGTTGTACTACCTAAAAGAGATTGGTGCCAAGACAGCACTTGACATATATGACGATAAGACAAACTTTGATCTAAAACATGTCGACCTAAGATGGACTAATTCATGTAATCAGGCATGTGTGTACTGCGGACCTGAATTCAGCAGTAAGTGGGCACAGGAGCTAGGTGTCCGAGTGAAGTCAAAAAAAGAGTCAAGGCAAGATGTCAAGGATTATGTTTTCGAGCAAATAGAAAAATTACAAAACGTTTACCTAGCTGGAGGTGAGCCAATGCTCATGAAGGAGAACTTTGAATTCTTAAAACTCCTCAAAGAAAAAAATAAAAACTGTTCCATAAGGGTAAACACTAATTTAAGCACTACCAACACTGGCATCTTTGATCTACTTTGTGAATTTCCAAATGTGCATTGGACTGTTAGCCTTGAGACCATAGAAGACGAATACGAATACACAAGACACCATGGCTCTTGGATTGACTTCCTTACTAACCTGAACACAATAAAAAAACTAAATCACAAGATATCTTTTAACATGTTGCATTTCATATTGAACTACAAGTCAGTGTTTGGTTGTGTCGATTATCTAAAAGGACTAGGATTCCACGATAACAGTTTTATTATTGGGCCACTTTACACACCAAAGCACCTTAATCTTTTGAACTTGCCGGACGCAATGGTTGTTGATGTCTTAAACACTTTACGTGAAAGAATGGATACAAAGCCTATTGGATATTTGAAAAACAGTTATGATAATCTACTACAATACTTTACCCAGACAAAATGGGACAAAGACATCAGTAAATTTATAAGGGAGACTGACACCCGAGATAAAAGACGAGGCACTGATTGTCGTCAGGTGTTCCCTAAATTATTTGAGGAGTTGAATGTTAAAGTATTGGTCTAAACTTCTAACAAGAGATTGTACGGTTGTCAAGGTTGGTGAGTACACAGTTTATCCTATCCACAGAGTGGGCTTCACCAGTCTAATGTACGATGCTGACAACACATATACCAATGAAGAAATAGAAAACCTCCAACACATTGATGTGTTAATAAGGGAGCCAGAGGCAAGATTCATATCTGGTGTCAATGAATACGCAAGACAAAATAAACTGGATGTGTACAGTGTATATGAAAAAGTAAAGAACAACGAATTTGTAGATACACATTTCATTCCACAGTACGTTTGGTTACTAAACTTATATAGATTTTATAGAGGTGAAATCACAATTAGGCCCTTCAGCTTTATTGCAAACATAACCGATGTGCATAAACGTAAAGATGAACAAAGTGTGCATCTCGAACCTCTAAAAAAATTCACAGAGGTCGATGCTAAAATAATAAAGAACACTACTGTGCAAAGAAGATACTTAATCAAAGACTTTATAAAGGAATATAAACATGTTCTGTCCTAGGCTAAAACATTTTGTAAGACTTAATCAAGACGGAAGTGTTGGCAAGTGTGGACACATGATAGGTGCTAAAGGCTTTAAAACACTTCAAGAACTAGATAACAGTGAATGGTTGCGAGAAGTCAAGGATAACATGGAAAAAGATAAATGGCCTTCGGAGTGTCTGAGATGTGAGAAGTCTGAGAAGGTCAAAGGTGAAAGTGTTAGGACCAACAGCATTAAGAGGCACAAGATGTTAGAGCCCGTCCAGAGTGATTACCTTATAGTTGGGGGTGTGCTTGATAATGTCTGTAATAGTGCCTGCCAATCATGTAACGCTGGACTCAGCACAAAGATCGGTGCATTAGAATCAAAAAAAGATTTCCCAAGGGTTGACAACTATGAAGTGTTTAAAAAACTGCCACAAGAAAGAATAATAGAGTTCGACGTCAATGGCGGGGAACCGACTGCCAGCAAGAACTACAAAAAGATTTTGCATGAGCTACCACCAAATGTAAGGATTGTCCGAATGAACACCAACGGTTCGAGAATGATAAAAGAGATAGAGGATGCTTTACAAAGAAACATAATGGTGATAGTCACTATGAGTCTGGATGGTATAGGTAATGTGCATGACTACACCAGGTGGCCTATCAAATGGATCGACTATGAGAAGACAGTAACCGCATACCAAGACTTACAGAAAAAATACAAGTTGTTGAAGTTAGACATGTGGACCACGGTAAGCTGTCTTAATATCAAGACATTGCCAGACATTATCAAATTCTGTAAAAATAGAAACATACCACACGACTGGGCATTCCTAGAACAACCAAGTGTGTTGAGTGTACGTTACAAGAACAGGTTTACAGAAGAAGCAAAAAACGTGTCTCCTGAGGATGTAGCGATCGATAAAAACAACGATCACTTGTTAGAACTGTTCATGAAGAGGCAGGATCTACTGCGTGGTATCGACCATAAAGATTATTTCAACTTCGATTGAAAATATTGTAAAAATAATTCCGCAAATCTCTCGTGATGTTCGACACCATAGTGCTTTCCATCTGCGGCATAACTTGGCTTATCGTATCTCTGCCTTTGTTGGAACTTATCCCAGTGTGGCCAGCAATTACTAATTGTGTAGTCTTCAAGCACATTCAACCCTGTTAGATGTTCCTGATATGACTCCTGTGCAAAACAATGAAAAGTTTTGCACTGGTGTCTCTGTGCATACTTTTCAACTTGAAAAACATTCTTAAGAAAATTATTTCTATCTGTATGTTCATCCTCTGACTTTAGATGAGCGTCGTCGCTTGTCAGGCTTTCTGCGAATTCCCCCAAACGTTCCCTTCGACTCCACACAGGCCAACACACAATTATGATTTCTGGTCTCAGGACTTGCTCACAACCATACAGTATCCTGACAATCTTGCCTGCACTTGCTCCTGGCTGTCCTAGATTCCAATATCTTAATCTCTTGGTGTTGTGTTGTGAAAGATGATAGACCCAATGTTCATCGTCTTTTAGACCTTCTCCGTAGGTATGACTACAACCAAGCACAACAACATTCTTCTTGCCACTTGGCATAGGATCCCAACTTGGACAACGATAACCCACATTGGACTCTGGTATTCCTTTGTCTGTATAAAATCCGAACTTCATCACAGTTAATTATTTTGCGTTTGGCGTGCCCGGAAGGATTCGAACCTCCGACCCCAAGTTTAGGAAACTCGTATTCTATCCAACTGAACTACGGGCACATTCCTATAGATTCCAAACCAACCAAACCTGTTGAGACCATTGACATGTTTGGCGAAAATGGTAATGTTGGCAACTTTGGTATTAATGGTGCCCCTCGTCCGACTCGAACAGACCACCTACTGATTACAAATCAGTTGCTCTACCAGATGAGCTAGAGGGGCCAACCTTTATTATAGTACACTACAAACCTGCCTATGTCTACCTTTTAAACGCACACAGAAGCACGTAGACGCATGGTAAAAGGACACCTGGAGTAACTGTATATCTGGGTGTTTTACCTCTGTATATTGCTATGTAATAATAGCATATCTGGTATGTACATAACACATAAATAAAAGTGTATACTACACAAAAGGAGCATTTCTATGAGAGACATCAATTCAATACTTGCATATGCAAAGCAGATGAAAAGAAAAGCTAAAGAGCACACACTGAACAAACTCATGCGTAAGGAAGTACACACCGGTGCAAATGGAACACAAAAATATATGTTGAAACAAGGTGTTAACGCAGGCAAAGTAGTAGGAAATAAATTTCAATAAACATTATAGCACACAACCACTGGTTAAATATTGCTAATGGAATTTTTAAACAGTAACAAATTTATTGTATTCATGGTGGTAATATTGTTGTGGGCCGGCATACAGGGTTGCACACCAAAGGAGTATATGGACAAACAGGCTCCTCATGAGACCACGGATGAAATGAATGCTAGGATAACAGAACAGATGGACGCCATGGACAAGGAAGCAGAACAGTTTGATGGGCCAACAAACTTCCAAGGTATAGCAGACGTGTTGGGGTGTATGTTTGCGCCAAATGACTGCCCTCTGAAAAAGAGGCAAGAAGAACAAAAATTAAACAGGTAAATACGGGCACCTATAGGAGGATGTATAATGAAAAAAATAATTGACGAAGTTAAGAAAAACAAGAAAGCAATGATTGGAGTTGCTATTGTTGTGGTGATCTTCGCTTGGATGGCGTTGTCAGGTGACACTACTCCAGTTGACGCACAATAACAAGGAGGACTAATCATGGATTGGTTGACATCGAGATCAAAAGAAAGAACATCATGGGATGGCGCGATACTTATAGCGTTAGGTATTGTCGTATTGATTGCGGGACCATTGGCAAAACTAGCGGCCTGGGGAGCAATCGGATATGGTGCTTGGACTATTTGGAAAAAAGAAGACTAATATGCAATTGACGGAGGGCTTACAATGTTCAGAAAACTCAGACGACTATTCGAGAACTGGAAGAAATCACTATATGATTCTTATGAACCAAAGCCCACTGTCTACAAGATAGGCAACAAGAAGTACATCAAGAAGAAAATCCTAAACAGACCAAAAGGACAAAAAGGTCCTTACCTCAAATAATTTGTAAATTTTGTTAAGATCAACTACTTGGAATGTGGCGGTAGTTTCTTTTCAACCCACCAAATGTGTTTTTGCGTAATAGGGTCAAACTTACGCATACGTAATTTTTGATTCTGTTTCTCTCCCTTGCCTGGTTTCATAGCATAGTAATAGAATCCGTGATCCTTCATTTTGGAATCCTCAGGAACTAGTCTAACTTTTACGTACGGTTTCTTTGATTTTGGCTTTTTTGCCGCCATGATGGTATCCCATGTAGTATGCCACTGCTATGAACGTGGCGATTATTAGTGTGTGCCAGATGTAAAACATACTGTTAATTATTCGAAATCGGTTCTGACTATGTGTTTTCTTAACGCTCTCACAAGCTCTTCTATCTTGTCGATGCACCCGATAAGGTCTCTGTCTGTGATGTACTTCTGTTGTTCACGTAATTTATCATACTCTTTGAGAGTGATGGTGACTGTGCTTCTGTTCATGCCTTCGTTTTCAAAACTTGTATCGAGGGCTCTTTGATTGTCTTCTGTGTCTGTCATACTACTCCTTGTCGTCTTCTGTTCTGCTGGTTATAACTTTGTCTGCTAGGCCATACTCCACTGCTTCCGCTGGTGTCATGAACTTGTCCCTCTCCATGTCGTCTTTAAGTTTCTGCAAAGGTTGTCCTGTTGTCTTCTGGTATATCTCTGTCAGTTCCTTCTTCCATCTCAGTAGTTCATTTGCTCTGATCTCCACATCTGTTGCCTGTCCAGACGCACCACCTAATGGTTGATGTATCATGTGTCTTGCGTGAGGCAACATGTATCTCTTCCCTTTGGTGCCTGCACTTGCTAGGAGTGAGCCCATGCTACACGCTTGGCCCACCACTATTGGTTGTATGTCTGACTTGACATACTGCATGGTGTCGTATATCGCCATGCCTGCCGTTACCAGTCCGCCTGGCGAATTGATATAAAGGGTAATATCCTTCGAGGCATCTTGTGATTCCAAGAATAACAGTTGAGCACACAGCACAGATGCGGTGTGTTCTTCTATCGGTCCTTCCAACATAATGATTCTATCCTTGAGAAGTCTACTGAAAATATCATAACTTCTCTCGCCTTTGGATGTCTGTTCTATTACTATTGGTGTAAGTGGCATAGTGTAATATTACACTAGGACAGCAAAGGGGTCAACCTTTTATTTGACGTTACGAAGCAGGTACCATTGGTACAGACCGTGTGACGCCGATCGGCTGGTGGGGGCTGGTAAAGCAGTTTCCTGCAACGTGGAACGTTCCACTTCAAACCCTGCGTGGTCAATGAACTTACGCATGTACTGTCTGCTCTTCATGGATTGGAACACATGACAGCTGTCGAGGTCCAGTTTGCCATCTGGGTCTATGTGTTGGAAGCCAGTGTCGGGGTCGGCGTGGTCCCTGTGCAGTGGATTGATGCCTGCACGTGTGCCACTGTTGTGTGAGTCGTAGTGTAGTGTGAATCCCACAGGCATGCCATCACCTGACTTGGCGTAATCGAAAATATCTTTGTTGAAGTCTATCCAAGTGTCTGGTATAGATGTGGCCTGCATTATCAACCATTCCGCATCACTCTTGCGTACGTCATACATCATGCTCTCCCAATTGGTGATGCCATCCACACTCATCATTATCACGGTGTCTATGTCGTGCTCACGTATCAGGCGTGGCATGTCTGTGTCGTAACCTCTGTGGAACTCCATGGGCAGGTCGTGTTGCTCAGCGAATGCAGTCAGTCCTGAGACAAACATGCCACGGGGTTCTATGCCAACCACATGATTGGCTCCGTGTCGCATGGCCATGTAGCTGTAGATTCCGTTGTTGCAACCCATGTCCAACACACGTTTACCACGCAGGGCCTTCTCACAGTTGACAATGCTGTTCTCGTACTTCATCAGCAACGCCGCGGAAGGTTGGAATTCCTCCATCATGGCCGCTGAATCCCGTCCCCATATGTGTAGTGCCATGTCACGCAGATGCTGTGGATCCACGTGCTGATCCCATGTCTGTCTTGATCTGCTGTTACCCAAACCCAACACCTCCTTTTGGTACACTAAACGCTATCCTCCACACTCCGGGCCTGCCCATGTACAGATGTGATCTCTCAGTCTGCTTGGTCTCCCATTGTGTGTATTCGCACTGGTATATCTCAAGGCCCACCGGCGTGCCCTGGAAGTGCAGTGCCGTGATCTCTATGGCCCCCTGAGGGCCTGTGTCATCGATGAACTCCAGTTCTGCATGGTGCTGGCCTTTTGTCAGGTCAGCGGTCAGGGTGAACCTGTGCTGTTCTCCGTGCTCGGTGAATCTGTGTTCCTTTGTCTGATCTCCCAGTCGCATACGTGCACCTGGCAGTGACTTGTGTACCACGAATCCCTGCAGGCGATCCTGCATGTCCACACGTGCTGTAATTGATACTGTAGTGGGGAAACTCATGGTGTTATAATACACTATATCCTGTGTTGGGTCAACCATTTTTACCAGATCGATCGAAGTCGGGTGCGTAGCCAAATCTCTTGAAGTCCACCATCAGGTGTGACTGTATCAGTGCCCTGTGGTCCGCCAACAGCACACGGTTCGCCGAGGTTGTGTGGTCGGTGTTGGCAGTGGTGGGGTTCAAGGTGTCCAAGGGTTCTGACACGCCCACACGCTCCTGTACCCACTGGAAGTCATCGGCCAGTGTCTCGAATCTCAGCACCTGTGTGGTCTGTGTGCACCACACCGCCTGTGGGCACCAACGGTAGTCGTACCACTTGGCCTGGCGATCCGCTATGGGGTATGGGTCTGTGAGCCAGTTGGCGAAGCCCTTCTTCAGTTCCGCGTACTTGTCATGGTACTGCTCTTTCCTGGAGAGTTTGCTCTTGGGCAGTATGTAATCCGCGTATCTCTCCACGTGGAAGTTGTACTGGCTCAGCAGTCGATCATAGGGATTGCGTACCACCGCGAAGTGGTTGTAGCCCAGCAGTTCCAGGTGCAGGTGGTGTGGTGTTTGGTGCTTGGTGCCCCAGTCCTGGGCGTCCGCCACGTGTTGATTCATCCATGCACGTATGCTGGTGCCTGCGTTCTTGGGTATGTGCGTGAACACCAGTTGGTGCCTGTGGCTGACTATCATGTGTGTATTTAAACAGCCGTTAATGGTGCGGCCACCGATCGCAGTTATGTGGTGTTATATCGTGAACCTGTTGTGCGGCACGAACCAGTGATCTCCCACCTTGTGCCATTCGGTCACCTGCGGCTCCTCCGTGACCTTCCTGTGCCTGTTGAGGTTGCTCTTCCTGGTCTTCTTGGCCTGCCTGGGTCGGCTCAACCATTCGTTCTCTTTGTCTGTGTACGGAAACATATTCGCTACTATATATGCTGTGTGTCTGAGAACACAACCGCGGATTGGACATGGCAGGGTTGCACGATGGCGCTGGGACCTCGCCAGTCTCCCTTTGCAGATCCCACAGTTGCCATGCATCGATTACAGTCGTAATTATACACGGGCGGAGGCTGTATTGCTACCTAAAAAAAATTTGTGCAAAAAAATTTACAACTGCCGGTTACATCACCGGTGAACCTCTATGCCTTGAGCCACAACCACACGTTGCCGTCCATGTTGGCGTCCAGGGGTTGGTCGAACCACACCATGCGTGTGAGTCCGGGCGTTTGCCCCAGCGTGGTGCACAGCAGTTCCGGGTCGTAGTCCGCGGTGCGTTCCGCTATCCTGGCACGGTTCAGTGTGATCAGCCCGGTGCCCGCGGGCCGCAGTATGCCCCGCACCTTGGCTATCTGTTGCACGATCTCGGTCTGGTCACAGAAATGCACGGCGTTGCAGGAGAATGCGTGAGGCCACTGGCCCCAGTTGTGTATCCACCATTCCGGTGTCAGCTGTTCGTCGCGATCCTGTTCACAGTAGGGATCCACGCCCCAGATCTCCGGATGCGCCTGTTTGAACCAGTTGTCGCCACAGCCGATGTCCACGCAACGCTCCCGTATGGCCAAGGTGTCCAACAGGTGGTGTGCCAGCCGTGTGGCGTGTCGTTGCCGTGCGTGTTGCCGGGGTGTGACCTGGTTGGCCACGTCCTTGTCCCAGGTCTGTCGCTTGAGATCCCACATCTCCACCTGTGAGTCGTGCCACACGTCCACCTGGGTGTGTGTGGGTGCCTGCCAGTTGGTGAGCCACTGTTGGTATTCCCGGGTGGCACAGTAGGAGGCATAGGTGTCGTGTCGTTGGATCATTGTGTGGGTACTTAACGGTGTGCGGCGGGTCTGGCGCAATTTCCTGTCACGGGTGCTGTGATCTGTCGTGCTGGATCAAGAGATCTATGGTGTGGGTGATCTGCTGTTGGATGTGTTCGATCTCGTCATACACTATCACCCGCTGTTCCGCGGTCACGTACTCCAACTGGTGTAGCAGTTCCCACATGTTGATGTACAGCATCTGCAGGTGCTCCTGCAGTTCGAACACAGCGAAGGTGTTCTCGTGTAATGCGACTGCACACACAGTCATGATACAGTATGCGATGACAGTACGTACAAGCATGTGTGTATTTAAATCAGTATGTCTGGATCCACGTCGGATGCTTTGACATCACACACCTGACAGAGGTCGTATCGGGCCACCAGTGCATCATGCAGTATGTCCGCTGATTCTGGGTCCAAACGCACATAGTAACGATGTATCAACTTGCCTTGCTGGGCCATCACGTAGTAGTACTTCATGTAGGTTATTATACGGTCTAGCGACACGGTTGTCAAACCTGGGTATAGCAGGGTAATTTTTCTGCTGTTATTTTTTTTACATAGGGGGTATTTTATCATTGCCCTACCAGTTTTACCACCATGCTCTATAAATGCTATGCCGACCATGAAAAAAAAATTCTGAAAATCAT
>MDTB01121628.1_pt1 | contig 12765 bp, 10 predicted proteins | sample 811161 | NCBI WGS metagenome assembly MDTB01 (sample SAMN05326650, study PRJNA326480) | marine metagenome | isolation source: seawater | place: Mediterranean Sea | collected 2009 | reverse complement strand
TGCGCCGCAATAGGATTGGTAGGTTGAGATACCCATCTTGGACATCACTTTGCGGATACCTTTACCCATAGCTTTGATATAACGCTGTGCAATTTCGTCGGATTTTAAATCTCGTGTCTCTTCATTCTCCAAGCACATTTGCTCAAGTGTTTCAAAAGCGAGGTAAGGATTTACAGCTTCTGCACCATAACCTGCCAGACAGCATATGTGGTGGACTTCGCGGGCTTCACCAGTTTCAACCACCAGACCGGTTGACGTACGAAGGCCTTTGCTGATTAGGTGATGGTGAACGGCTGAGGTTGCGAGCAATGCTGGGATAGCGACTTTATCAGCGGACAAATTCCGGTCGGAAAGAATAATAATGTTCTCGTGATTTTGAGTAATAGCAATCTCAGCTTCTTCACAAAGCGCGGCAAGTCTTTGAGACATGCCGTCTGCGCCTTGGTCGGCAGGCCAGCAAATATCAAGTGTCTTGGCATGGAAGTTATTATCTTCAATATCACTAATGGTTCTGATTTTCTCTAAATCTGCATTTGTGAGAACGGGCTGGTCAACCTCTAGACGCTTTTGCTTGGCGGTATCTTCGAGTTCAAGCAAATTGGGTCGTGGGCCGATAAAGGAGACCAATGACATAACCAATTCTTCACGAATAGGGTCAATCGGTGGATTGGTTACCTGAGCAAATAGCTGCTTAAAGTAGGTGTAAAGAAGCTTGGCTTTATCAGAAAGAGCGGAAATGGGCGTATCTGTTCCCATTGACCCAATCGCTTCCTCGCTTCTTTCGACCATTGGCGAGAGCAGGAATTTAAGATCTTCCTGCGTGTAGCCAAATGCTTGTTGTAAATCTAGAACCGGCGCATGTAAGCCGACATGGGCCGGTGCTGTACTTTCAGGCAGTTCAGACAATTTGATTTGTGCTTGATTGAGCCATTCTTGATAGGGTTGAGCAGAAGCAAGGTCTTCTTTAATTTCATTGTCTTCAATGATACGACCTTGTTCGAGGTCAATAAGAAGCATTTTACCAGGCTGGAGGCGCCATTTCTCGATGATTTTATCTTCCGGTGCAGGAAGTACACCCATCTCGGATGCCATCATAACGCGGTCATCAGAAGTGACATAATATCGGGCAGGGCGTAAGCCGTTACGGTCAAGCGTCGCACCAATCTGGCGTCCATTGGTAAAGGCAACCGCCGCAGGGCCATCCCATGGCTCCATTAAAGCGGCGTTATACTCGTAAAAGGCGCGTCTTTTGGCATCCATGAGAGGGTTACCTGACCACGCCTCTGGTATGAGCATCATCATGGCATGTGGGAGTGAATAACCACTTTGAACCATCAGTTCCAATGCATTGTCAAAAGAGGCGGAGTCGGATTGGCCTTCTTCTATTAGCGGCCAAAGTTTTTCGAGGTCCTCACCAAAAAGTTCGGATTTAAGAGCTTCGTGGCGAGCTGCCATCCAATTGACATTACCGCGTACAGTATTGATTTCACCATTATGACAAATCATTCTGAAAGGCTGTGCGAGGCTCCAAGTTGGAAATGTGTTGGTTGAAAAGCGTTGGTGAACAAGCGCCATCGCGGAAACCATATCTTTATCTTGTAGATCAAGATAGTAAGGACCTAGCTGGCTTGAAAGCAGCAGACCTTTGTAAAGAACAGTCCGTGAGTTCATCGACGGGATATAGAAAAATCCGTCTATATCGGGGTTAGCAAGTTTTTTTACCTCAATTTCGATACGGCGACGAATAACAAACAAATCACGATCAAATTTATCTCTTTTATCGGTGTCTTGAGCGTTACCAATCAAAAGTTGACGGGACTGAGGCTCTGAGGGGAAAATTGACTCCCCAAGATCGCTATTGTCTACAGGCACATCGCGCCAGCCCAAAACAGTGTGGCCTTCTTCAGCAACAATCTTTTCAGCAATTTTTTCGACTTGAATGCGGTTTTCAGTTTCTGGAGGCAAGAAGAAGAACCCAACGGCATAGCTACCCTCTTCGGGTAAATCAAACCCGGCTTCACTACATACTTTGCGGAAAAACGCATCGGGCGTTTGAATGAGAATACCGACGCCATCTCCAGCTTTTGGGTCGGCACCAACCGCACCTCGATGTTCAAGATTATCAAGGATTTTTAAACCATCAGCAATGATATCGTGAGACTTACGGTTCTTGATGTCAGCGACAAACCCAATACCACATGCATCATGTTCATGACGAGGATTGTACAGACCGAGAGGCTCAGGCAAGCCTGAGGTCTTTTCATTTTTTAACGTTGTCTTCTCATCAGAAAGATAACTGCTTTGTTTGCTATCCATTAATTCAACTCTCGTTTCACATTCATGCATTGAGTATTTGAAGGATTCAAATACTCAGGCTGGGTTTTTGATAACATCTGAGCGGAGCTAGATGACACCGCTTAATGATATTTATTCAAAAAGCATGTTTTTAAAACATACAGTCCAGAAATTGCCAATAAACCTAAATCCCGTACACAATTATCCTACGAGTAAAGTCTAAGATAGGTTCATCATTGATAATGTAAATATGCCACTTGTGGCGAAAACTGACAAGTAAATATGTCAGCTTTGTTGACCTATATTATTCTTAATAAATTCAATCTATTACAGTTTTATTCTAATTATTGGGTGATGTCGCGCCCAATGGTCGCACAAGATAACGTTTTTGTGAAGACAAGTCACGAAAACGTGATGAGAAGATACCGGCAACAAGATTATATATTATCTTAGAAGGTTTAAAAACTATGATGCAGATGCAACCGGCTTTATTTCAGTCAGAAATCGGAATTCGCCTTCCCTTTCCAGGATTGAGCAATGTTTACAAGCTTTTGGGCCAAAAAAGTCCAAAGGCATGTTGCTTGCTGTCGATTTGCCTGACTTATCAAAATCGAATGATTTCTCACAAACAATAGATGCTGGTATTAACAAACTATCCTCTATGGATGTTTCTTACATGATTAGCATTCAAAATCTTCGGAGAAGTCAGTTTACGCATTTAAAAGACATTCTGAATCTCGTGAGTACCCCTCCGGTTTCTTTTGTCGCTGGTTTGAACCATGCTGAAGGGATAAACCGAAAATTTTAAGCCCAATATTTTTGCCGGGTGATGTAGATGAGATGTTGGAGGCTTACGAGTCGGCTCAAGAGACGTTAATGAAAAACACCCTCGCTTCCGTTACGGAAAGTAATAAATTCGGGCTCCTAAGCTTTGTTGAAAGTGCCGCTCAACTTTATCGAAATAATGGCATAAATTTTTGTTTGCAATTAAGCGGGCTTATGGAGACCTGTCGTCTGTTGAAGATCAATGCCGGTGATATGGTGAAAATGCTTCCTGAAGCATCAATTAAACTTATCTCATTAGGCGGCGTAAATAATGAAAATCCATCAGTTTCATCTGCTATGTCGCATGATATTCGTGTTTTATATGGGCATTGTTTGACGCGTTTTGGGCCACAAAAAACCTTAGTCAATTTTCAGGACTTTCTTGATGCCCGTGCGCAGGGGCAAGAGCCATTCGCGCATCTGGAGCAAGCCTGCCGATCGGCTGGGACACTTGGGCCAGAACTGGGGCAGGCGCAACTTGGAAAATTCTAATTTATTTTGTCGTTGATAAAAGTGGTGATTTTTTTGACCGCTTCTTTTGACTCTGGAACAAAATCCGCTCCAAGCTGGAAAACATGGGGCATGTTTTCATAAATTTCCAAAGTGCAATCATTACCAGCCTTGATAGCTTTCTCGGCAAATGAACATGCGTCATCCCAGAGGATTTCATCAGTCCCAACCTGAATAAGTAAAGGCGGTAAATTTTTCAAATCTGCAAAAAGCGGAGAAACAAGCGGGTGAGTTGCGGGTGTATCGCCATGATATAACGCTGCTGTTTCCGTTAGCTTGGTACCATCCAGCATATCGTCAATATTATTCCGAAGTCGGATAGATGCGCCGCTACCGGTTAAATCTGTCCATGGTGACATGGTAACAGCACAGGCAGGTAAGGGTTTGCCAACTTCTTTTAGTTTCAATAATAAAGCGAGGGTAAGGCATCCACCGGCACTATCGCCAGCTACTGCAATGTTCTCTGGCGCATAGCCAGTTTGTAACAGCCAGTCATAGGCTTTTTCAGCGTCTTCAAGCGCAGCGGGGAATTTGTGTTTTGGTGCCAGTCGGTAATCAATCGAAAGCGCTCGAAATGAACTGGATTTAGTAATGTTTTTAACGAGACCACGATGAGATTTAGGACTTCCTAACAGAAATGCGCCACCATGCAGATACAGCAGGGCACCTTTAGCGTTAGTGTCCCCTAGCCATTCTGCGTAAATATGGTCAATCATGATTTTTTCGTCGGCTTTTGGAATAATCCGCGACAACCAGCGGCTTATTGGACCCTCCCCACGGGAAGCAATTTTAAGATTCTCAACGCCGCCGGCATTCACGAGCATTGGCTTGATAAAATGCCTGAAAACCCTTTTCAATATTCGCGCCTGAATACTTATTTTTTTCATTTTATGGCCTTAACTCCTGAGGCCCGACAAACCTACAACTGCAATTCACGTAACATAAAGTCATAGGTTGATATATAGACATCGGTCAGGCCTTTTTCTATTTTTGCTCACACTAAAACAGCAAATATTTCTCAGGTCCTTGCATTTGGGGGATATAAGAAGTTTTTTATGCGGTATTTTAATATTCTAAAGAAAAAAATAACTGAGATAATTTTTGGTTTCTGGAATTTGTCTAAAGCTCTTAAATAAGAGAAATTGCCTGTTTCACAGATAAATTTGTGTGTTCGATGTAGCAGGTAATCTCGACCTCCCTTAACGGGCTTGAGAGGGTCGAAATTTTTTTCCAGCGTCCTTAAATGGCAAGCCATAGTCACATTTTTTTCGGTTGAATTAGTTAGTCTGATTTCCCCATCATTGCGGCTATAAATAACGCCAATCATCCGGCTATAATGGGGTATGTGACCTCGGGCCATTAAGCGACAACATAAATCTGTATCTTCATCAAGGCTCAAATTGACATCTAAGCCACCCATTTCAAGAAAAAGACTGCGTTTAATCCAGAAACCAGCACTTAAACAAGCCTTATATTTTTAAAGTTTTGAGTTAGCAAGAAACCTGAAACAGGCATCCTATTCTTTGTAATTTTGCCATTCATTAGTTGATCACAGAAGCCCCAGCTAACATCATTTTTTAGATAAATTTCAGGCAAACATTCAAGATACTCAGGCATCAAAATATCGTCGTCATCAAGGAACAATATGAATTTACCTGTAGCGAGTTTTACGCCCAAATTCCGCGTTTGTGATGTGCTATTATTTCCGTCGTCTCTGCAAAAGTATTTTATGTTTCCAGATTTGATATGCTCACGTAACCATTCTTCTGCACTGGATGTCTGATCTTCAACAACAATAATTTCTATTGATGGGTTGTTAGATTTCAGAACACTCTCGACAGCTCTCAAAGCCAAGGCGCCCCGATTATGGGTAGGGATAACAACTGAGAGAAGAGTAGTGCTCATTGAATCAGTGACACTCCTTAAAATTACAAATTATCCAGACGAGAAGGAATGACCATTATTGCAACGCATTCAAATTAATTTAATTAAATCACGATATACATATTTAAAATTATAAACCAATCTTTTTTATTAGTTTATTTTATAACTTTTAAAAGCACTTTTTATTTCGTTGGCAAATGAGGTTTTATAGATTGCTGATAAAGACCCAAATAACACCTAATGGTGCGATGAGGCGGGACAGCCACAGCCAAATCGTATGCATCCAAGCAGTTCCGCCAAAATGTTCAAGTGAGGTTTTTGCAGGTACAATCCACCCTGCAAAAGCTACAATCAGTAAGCCGCCCAGTGGCATTAGAATATTGGATGTCACATAATCCTTAGCATCGAATAATGTTTTGTCGGCAAAGACACCATTGTCAGAAAGTCTGAAATCACTCAAAATGTTAAAAGAAAATATGGTTGTTAGGCCAATAATAAAAGATGCCAGCAAGACACCGAAAGTGGTTTTGACGCGTGATGTTCCAAGCTTGTCACTTACAAAACGAACAATGACTTCTGTGAGGGCGAGATTTGAAGTAAGCGCAGCAAACACAACGAGCAAGAAAAACAACGAGGCAAAGAAGCTGCCTCCTGCCATATCAGAAAATGCTAATGGCAGAGTTAAAAATATAAGTCCTGGGCCTTGTGCAGGTTCTAATGATTGCCCGAATACGATTGCGAAAATACCGATGCCGGCAAGTAAGGCAATGATTGTATCGGCAATACCTATGGTAATAGCGGCTTCCCCAATACTGATATTATGGTCCAGATACGACCCGTAGGTTGTCAGCATGGCAGCGCCAACACCCACAGAGAAAAATCCGTGCCCGACAGCCGAGAGAATGACATCAGGTGTTATGCTTGAAAAATCAGGAGTAAACAAAAAGCTGATTGCAGCGCCAATATCTCCCTCTATTGCACCATAAATAACAACCATCACAAGCATTAGAAATAAAACTGGCATTAAAAAGAGATTTGCTTTTTCAAGCCCGGAGCGAATATCGCGTGCGACAACGAAGCCTGTCAGCATTAAGAATGAAACCTGCCAGAAAATCATTTGAACTGGATTGGCGAGAAGGTTGTTAAATTCAGCAGCGACTTGGTCAGCATTAAATCCAGAAAACCCACCCATGACGGACTTGCCGAGATAGGCCAAGACCCAGCCAGAAATAACTGGATAAAAAGTGAGCAACATAAAGCTTGCAAGAACGGCTACCAGACCGGCAATGCCAAAAAGTGACGGGTTCTTAGTATCGCGCGCAAGATAAATGACGGAGTCGACGGCATTTCGCCGCGCCATTCGGCCTGTAACGAGTTCCGCGGCGGCAACCGGAATTGCGATAAGGAAAATGGTAACCAGATATATCAGCACAAATGCGCCACCCCCTTGTGTGCCAGCCATATAGGGGAATTTCCAAATATTCCCGAGGCCGATGGCGGCTCCGACACAGGCTAGCAGAAATCCGATATGTGATGACCAGGCCATATTTTCTGTGCCGTTTGCATGTCTGTTTTCTGACATTGATTTCCCCTTCAATACTTATTTAATAAATAGTAGTGTTTTGTTTAAATTAAAAGTTGTATCCAAGTGTTTAGGTTTGGGTATTGCAAGTACATGTATAGTAAAGTTTCAGACAGCCAGTTTCTTGAGGGTATAGATACCCCGATGCCTGCGGGCGCATGCTTCATGGTTTCTGTAGATAAAGACGTTTCTATCCGCGTCGGGTTGTTCGAAAGTTTACGGGCAGAAGAGCAAACAAAAGGCACGATTGTTCTGAGTCACGGCTATGCTGAATATATGGAAAAATATGCAGAGACCGTGTCAGATTTTCTAAATTTGGGATACAGAGTTGCCTTGGTTGAATGGCGCAGTCATGGCTGCTCCGGAGGCCGTTCTGATATTCGCAGGGAAGTTCTGCATTTTAAAGATTTTGACAAAAACATTTCTGACTTGAATGTTGTTATGCGCGGTTTTATCACGAAGCGTTTTCCGCCACCGTATTTTGGCGTGTCGCATAGTATGGGTGGACAGATTAGTATAAGAACAGCTGTGCTTCATAAGGGATTATTTGACGCATTGGCGCTTTCCGCGCCGATGATTGGACTTCAAGAACACCCGTTCCAGATTTCATTACTTAAAGCCGTCACCAGCATCAATGAGTTATTTGGGTTAGGGCATAGGCCGCTGGAGTCTGCTGCCACAGATCGCGCGACGGGTAGATCGAGTTACAACCGCGTGACGATGGATGATAGTCGTTTTGAAAGAAATGAGAGAATTGTTGACCGCCACCCGCATGTGAATATTGCTTTTAAAAGTCACAGCTGGTCTGTTGGGGCGGTTAATGCGATGCAGAAAACGCTTAAAAAGAGTTTCTTGTCTCGTCTAAATATACCTGTCTTTATTGGTATTGCAGAGGATGAAAGGCTCGTTTCTAACACAGCGACATATAAAGCAATTGCCTTATCAGATTATATTAAAGGGAAACTCTATCCCAACACTCGGCACGAGCTTTTTATGGAAACGGATGCCTCACGTCAGGCGTTTCTAGAAGATATAGACAATCACTTTATGAGCGCTTCAAGCGTTTATTAGCCCGATAATTTGTGCGTGAAGATTGGCGTCGCCACAGGCGAGAACTTCGCCACCCTCTATGGGGGTGTTACCTTGCCAGTCACTCACTTGTCCGCCGGCGGCTGAGATTATTGGAATGAGGGCTTGAATGTCGTAGGCCTGAAGCCCCTGTTCGATGACGACATCTATATGACCGCCTGCAAGGAGCATGTAATTATACCAGTCGCCGCCATATCTATTTAGACGTGTTTGCGAACTTATATTTAACCAGAGGCTTTCTGTCGGTGTGTTTATGAAAAGATTTGAGTCTGTTGTCGCCAACACGGCAGCTTCAAGGGCTTGGCACGATCGTGTCACCAAGGTTTTTTTATCTTTTCTTTCCGACGTCAGGCTAGCTTCTGATGTGTCATCAGACATCCAGCCAAAATAACGTTCTTTGATATAGGGCTGATCAGCGAGCCCCATCAAAGAGGTCAGACTACCGTCTTCGGTTATTTTTGAAAGCGCAATGAGCGTGCCCCAGCTTGGCATGCCAGAGATATAAGCTCGCGTGCCATCAATGGGGTCTATAGTCCATTGATATCCAGTGCCGACTTTGAAGCCAAATTCTTCCCCCAAAATCGCATGATCAGGATATCTTGCTTCAATCATGCTCCTCAATTTTTGCTCAGTATCTTTGTCAGCTTTGGTGACAGGGTCGAATCCATCTTGCAATTTAGAGGATATATCTAGCGGTTGACGAAACAGGGGGATGGTGATTTCGGCGGCGGCATCTGCAAGCTCATTTGCAAATACGAATGCTGAGGCTTTATTAATCTCTGAACTAAGCTCTGTCATCATTTAGCCGCCTTTGGACGTTTTTAATGCGTCTTGTTTATCAGTCTAGAAACGAGATCGGAAAACAGATTCCTAATTTCGTCACTATTGCCCAACAAATCGTAGCTGGTTTCGTTCATATATAGCTTTCTATTTACTTCAAGTTGAAGAGTATGAAAGCCCTCTGATGGATTTCCATAATGCTCGGTAATATAACCACCTGCATAGGGTTTATTTTTTTCAACATAATATCCGGCGTCTGTCAGAAAGTCATAAACGACATCATATATGTCGGCATCACAGCTTCTGCCGTGGCGGTTTCCTAGGACGAAGTCAACACTGCCGGACTTCCCGCCCTTATATTTTCTGACAGCATTCGATGGCATGGAGTGAACATCTAGCAAATAGGCTTTCCCCCAAAAATCGCGTGCTGTTTCAATCTGCTGTTTGAGGCATGTATGGAATGGAAAGTAAATTTTTTCGATACGTTGCTCTGCTTCTGAAAAGACAAGTGGGCGATCATAAATCTCAAGCCGCTCAGTGACGATTTTTGCGATGGTACCCAAGCCACCTAAAACGCGTGTTGAGTCTTTGTTTACATAATCGGGGAGCGGGTCACTGAACATTGAGGCGTCCAACTCATAAGGTTCCCGGTTTAAATCAACATAAGCACGGGGGTAGGTTGCCGAAAGTAAGCCTGCCCCTGCTTGGGGGGCATCTGCGAGTAATGCATCAATATGCATGTCTTCAGATAAGCGAAGTTGTTGGCTATCCAGCTTGGATTTTAAGATGAAATCGCGAGGGTAATAATGCCCACTATGTGGGGAGGTGATGAGCCATTTTGAAGGTGACCCATTCCCATGTGAGGAGGTCAAGGTAAAGGGTGTTGGCTCTGAATTTAGCTCTGAATTAGGCTTTGAATTTTTTTCCGGCTCTTCAGCCGACATATCTATGGACGTCATCTCATATTCCTATAAGGCCTTTATACTGCATGGCGCGGCAACATGAAAGGTAAGCCAACTGAAATTATGATTTTATGAAGCGTCCTTAATATCATATTCAGATATTACCGGTTGGTGCATGGCATCTACAAAATCCTGATAACCCCAGGGCCAGGTCATTGGCACGCCAGTTTTATCTAGATACCAACTCGTGCATCCCGAACTAAAAATTGTTTTTTGCGCAGCATCAATGCGTCTTTTTTCATAATCTTCAAACGCGGAGATTTTTGGTTCGACAGTATCTGCCTCTCCTGAGTGGATGATATCGAGTAGCTGGTCGATATAGCCCCATTGACGTTCAGCAATATCAATGAGGGAGAAGTTGCCGACAGGGCCGGTCGGGCCGTTCAACATAAACATATTAGGAAAGCGGGGCAGGGTGACGGCATAATGTGCAGAGGGGCGAGGTGTCCAGAATGTATCAAGTGATAGGCCATCGCGTCCTATTACAGATGTTGGCTTAATAAATTTGTCTGCATGGAAGCCGGTTGCCAGAACCAAAATGTCCAACTCGTGGAACGTCCCGTCTTTCATTTGGATGCCTGAACCCATGACGCGGTCAATTGAGCCGGTTTCAACAAAGACATTTGGTTTTTGAACACAGTCGTAATAGTGCCAGTTATAAACCAGTCTTTTGCAAGCGGCACGGTAATCAGGGCGCAGTTTCTCTCTAAGTTCAGAATCTTGAATACTTGCTTCCAGATAGTCGCGGCAAATATCTTCAATCATCTGCATTTCTGGGCTGTCAGGATTAATAATACCTTTGTTAAACCTGTAGATATTATCCCAGTATTGTTTGTCATAGCGGATATCATCAATCAATTGCGGGTTATCGCGGAAGGCTTGTTTTTCCTCTTCCGTATAATCGAATTGTTGTACAGGCATAATCCATTGCGGCGAGCGCTGAAAATGGACTAGCTGCTTCGCGACGGATGTTAAGGCCGTAGCGATTTGGATGCCGGAAGAACCACAACCGATAATGCCGATGTTTTTGTCTTCAAGTGCGAGGCCGTCTTCCCATTGCGCGCTGTGAAAATATGATCCTTGAAAATCATTCAGTCCTGGAATTTCTGGCGTCGACGGGTGGTGCAAAACACCTGAAGCCACAATGACAATATCAAAAACATGGCTTTCGCCATGAGCGTCTGTCAGTTGCCAGTCATTGGATGCCTCATGGAAATGACATGCTGTTATTTCTGAATTGAAATGAATTGTTGGGGTGATGCCAAAATCATCAGCGACTTTCTCAAAGTAGCGTTTTATTTCCTGTCCTGTAGCGTGATAGGCGCTCCATTCGGCATAGGGTGCGAAACTATATGTATAAGCATGTGCTGGCACATCACATGTCAGTCCGGGGTAGCGATTGTCACGCCAAGTCCCACCGATGCTATCGGCTTTTTCAAAAACCGTAAAATCCCGACCTGCTTTTTTTAAATTAACAGCCGCCAGTAAACCGGCCATGCCGGCGCCGATTATGGCTGTGCGTTTTTGGCGTTTATCACTCACTTTATGACACCTGTAGCTTTTCGATATTTATTCAAAATATCATCTCCACCTCTTGCCAGAAAACCCGGAATAAATCGGTTAAGGAAATAAGAGATCTTGGCGTAATAAGGAGTGAAAATCAGAACAGGTTTTTTGCCGAGGCCGTTTATAATTGTCTTAGCGGCAATGCTGGCGTCTATCGGTTCTGGCAATAGGTCAAGATATTCGGACATGTTATTGCTTACATCACCGGATTTTTTCATCAGTTCAGATTTGATAAAACCGGGGCAGGAGGCTTTGACAACAATGTTAAAATCCCTGCCTTCCGCAGCAAGCGAGGTTGTTAACCCAACCACGCCATGCTTGGTCGCGGCATAAACAGCCATGCCGGGGGTCGGCAAAAAACCACCCATGGATGCTGTATTAAGAATATGCCCAAAGCCTTGCTTCTTCATTTGCGTATAGGCCAAAACAGCGCCCGTATTCACGGCCGTGAAATTAATATGTGCCAACTTCTCGATTGTATCAACCTGCATATCAAAGCTCTCGCCAACGTAAGCAACCCCTGCATTGTTAATCATGAGATCAAGCTGACCTTGCTCGCTGACAACGAGGTTAATCATCTTTTCAATATCTTTGAATTTGCCGACATCAAGTTTGGCTGCGATAGCTTTGCCATTTGAGGATGTGATTTCATCGACCACAATCTGAGCTTCCTTTTTGGTGAGGGCAGTGACATATACAGTCGCGCCTCGATTAGCAAGTTCATGCGACAATGCACGACCAATACCGGTGGCGGCACCCGTAATCAGCACAGATTTATTTTGAAAATTCTTTAACATATGGCTTCCTCTGCCGGCATCAAGTTCAGGCTCTATATTCGCTAACTATGACGGCCCTGTTCGAAATTAATTTAAGGGGTTGTTCATTGGACTTATCTTCAACTTGCTTGAAGTATTCCTGACATTTAAGGAAGGATTTTTCGTCCTTATATTCGAATATAGTCATCAGACGAAAAGCGCCTTCTTTATTCCAGACACGGGTCATCGCCCATCTTAAGCACCCTTTAGACGCTAGGTATTTTTGGAAGTCTGCTTCACTCATCTGATTGAATTTTGAGATCATGAATTGAAGTTCTGCCTCTGAAATCAAGTCAATGGTGGTGACATTGATGATGGTACTCTCTGGTGTTGAACTGGACATGGCAAGATACTTTCTAAACGCTTATCAGACCGCTTAATATAAATGGTATTGGGCGAGGTCAATCAAGTTGATTTTATTTTTTTTTCTTGTCATAACCATGCTTCTTGTGAGTGG
>MDTB01223712.1_pt1 | contig 12766 bp, 15 predicted proteins | sample 811161 | NCBI WGS metagenome assembly MDTB01 (sample SAMN05326650, study PRJNA326480) | marine metagenome | isolation source: seawater | place: Mediterranean Sea | collected 2009 | reverse complement strand
TTTTGTTAACACTATAAATTTTAAATTATATACACATTCTGTGGTGGTATGAAATATTTAGTGCGGGAAACCCGTTTTGAAAATGGTGAGTTAATGCTACACCTTGACGGTGTAGGCAACATCTTGGTACCGCACACTCACACCTTTGCTTCAAAATTTTTGTATGATTATGTTCACCGACAAAATCTTGCAAGGGCTGTTAGTGGTCAAATGAAAAGGAATCATGTTCTTGTAGATTCTAGTGTGAAGGCCGTAATTCCTGGGACAGACAAGACTTTACCAAAAGAGTTTGTTCGTGGCCATTATGAAACTCAGCGTCGACCTTTTGTTCGTCAGTTACAATGGTTTCATAGTGATGATGAACGGCTAGAAGAATTGGTTATTTACAATACACATATGATGGACGCTATTAATAGTATTAAGCATGATAATACTTTAGTGCAAACTCGGCTACGTAATAATGTTGCACGGTTAACTATGCCGAAAGGAAAGTACCCGAATGTAAAAAATCTTGTTCGCCATTTACAGTCTATTAGACCTGATCATGTTATGCTTGACACAAAACGGCACCGTGCACTGTCACGTATTGACAGTAAGTTTGAAGTGTCCGATATTTCACTTGACGATTTATTTTCATTAAGAACATGTTATTTTGATATTGAGGTTCCTCTGTATAAGACAGACCCTAAAATTAGTTGGATCGGCTTAAACTTTGATGGTGATGAGCATATAATTAGTTTGGCAGAAAATGCTAAGAATGAAACAGATTTAGTTCGACAGACAGAAGCCTTAGTTGAACATTACGACCCAATCATTATGGTGGCTTACAATGCTAAGTTTGATTTAGGACAATTACGTGACCGTGGTTTAATTGTTGGGAACCGTGATACCGGTCCTGTGTATCAGACTACCACAAAATTTTTTGAGCGGATGGGTGTAAGGGGCCGTGAAGTGTTAGACCCTTACCGTATTATGCAGCAGGCAGTACCAATCTTGCCCAACCATAAACTTGACACTACATTACAATGGGCTGGTTTTAAGTTTGAGAAAAGTTTAAGCTACGATGAAATGGCTGAGTTAGAACATGCTGCGTTAGCCGGTGATGAAAATGCCATTAACCAGATTAAAACGTATTTACAAGGTGACGTTCGCGCGTTACAAGATTTATGGTCTTCAGAAAAGTTTAGTACTATACTTTCAGACTTTTTACAATTGAGCACGGTAGCTAAACAAGAACTTCACCGTGTTACTCATTCACCGTCTGCATTGGATGACACAGTTGCTCTTGGACACTTTCAACGGTGTCATGCTTATCCAGAAACTTTTGTGAAACAAACTCCTGACAATATAAGGCACAGGAATAAACAGTTAGGGTTGTTCACTCATTCTCATTCTAGTAAGTCTGTACAAAATACTGTGCACGTGTTATCTGTCCCTTACGCTTTTTTCATGAAAGATTTATTGCTACGGTACGCACCGAACCTTGAAGACCTTTTTACAATCAAACCTGAACATCGTCATCTGGCAGTATCACAAACAAACAGTTTACTAAAACATCTTGCTATGTTACATCCTGGCCCAGTATTGGTTGACCCATGGCCTGCGTACCACCAATTAAGTCATTGGGGGAAAAAGCATTTTGATCGTGGAACACTAACACAAAAAAAATGGAGGGAATATTCTGAGATTCCATTAAAAAATGCTCGTTACGCAATGCGAATGCAAAAGTTGTCAACACAGTATCGTGCGGCATTTAAAGAAGATTCCAGGATGTTACAAGAACGTATTGAAAGTGTGAACCAGCGTTGTTTAGATCATTTAGAATATCACGGATGCACATTGCATCATGCTGGTAAACACTGGTATGTGACTGGCCCGAGCGTGTTCAACCGTGATCATAGAAGTCCGTTAGTACCTGTGACTGTGCTGGACAATGTATTGTTTACTAATAATGGTCCTGTATACGAAATGTTTGGTAAACTAAGTAAGTATGAGGATAAAAGTGTCCCGTCCCACACATTGACTGTGCACGAACAACAGATATTGTCTAACGTCGTCCGTGGACAGTTAGCTGGTAACACGTACCGTGTGAACGAGGTAATGGACCTTTTTGCATGGGACACACCTGAGAACCATGTACTATTCACAAAAAGTACTGGTGATTATACTGGTTTTAATCCTAGCCGCACACGTTTTAGTCAATTACCCTCTTTAGAAGAATTGTCTGAAGGTGTGTATAAAGATAGGCTATACAAAAGATTGAAAGAAGTGATGGTATAATCTTAAAAAAAGGTTATACTTTTTGGAAGTATGAAGATTGTGAGTACACAAAAACCTTTCAACATTTACCGCAATTTGTTTGCTGCATTAGGCAATTATGCTGATGTAGAAATTGTTGAACAGTTATCTGACCTTGACTCTTCTGACATGGTGTTTCATTGCCCTCCAACTTTTGACTATATTCAAAAATATTCTGACTACAGTTTTAAGTTGTATAGGGAACAATTAGAAAAACGTATTTTAACTTTGAATTGTGTAAAAGATGCAGACATTTACCCAGGTGATGCCTATAATGATATTCGTCATATTGTGCCCGTGGTTGAACAGTTACCTGCACTTGGTTGGGCCCCCGAATTTCCGTCAGTGTTCAAGCGTAAAGGGAGTAGTGGTGGTTCAGGAATAATCCATGTTGCTAATGAAGATCAGTACCGTAAACTTTTTGATTCTTCGTATATTACTGAAGAATATTATGCTGAAGTGTTAAGAGGGCTACAATTAAATTTGTGTGATTATACCGTTTCACGTTTTCGTGAATGTCCTAGTGAGAGGTATACACATTATAGAATAATCACGTTAGGTACAGGCAAAATATTGGGTGCAGGTTTATTTTATTCAGGACATTCTAAGGGCCTAAATAGAGGGTATGACGAAGTGTGGGATGACCCGAAATCTCCACTTTTTTTAGACAGGCAAAATGTGTGTAGCAATTTTGCGCTTGGTGGCGGGGGGATAATTCCTTTAGGTCAAGACAATGTTTTATCTGAACTTGAACAAGAAATATTTGATGCGCACAACATTCTTGGCGTTGATCTTCCTTGTGAACTTAAATCCTTGAGCCAAAAAACAGCACAATTGTTGTCTATGCGTGGATTATACTTGCTTGGGCAAGATTGGATTCAAGAGGGTGACACCTACACTTTGATGGAAGTAAACAGGTATCCTGGTTTAGAATTGTTCAAGCATATGCACGGTTTTAAAAATGAACAATCAATGGATTATTTAGCACGTGAAATTGTTGGGTCATTGAGTAATTAATTAAGATCTAAAATGAGTACTTCTAACTGACCATACTGAACCTTTATTTGAATGATTTTTTTATTATTTTTATCCTAGATAAATTTAAACCTAAAGCTTTTTAAATTAACTATAGTTAATTGAAGTATGACTAACACTAAAAAGCGTAATCCTTTCGATGATGTAATAGACATGCTTGAAGATTATGAAGAAGGGTGTCCACCACGAGACTTAGCGAGTAGTGGCGAATGAGTTGTTGTAAAAGTTTTTCGACACCTCGTGGTAGATGCTTTGATTGTCCTGACTATGAAATTAACGACCCCGACAGAGATTGAACAGTATGTGCTTACGCCATACATACGAAAAGAGTTAGCGTTAGCGCTTATTAAACGTGGGCTTACCCAAAAAGATATAGCTTTAATTTTGCGTGTGTCTACGGCTAGTGTGACACATTATGTTCAAGGTAAACGTGCTAGTTTTAACTTTTCCCTTGAGGGCATTGGACCTGCTGCAGACAACTTGGTTGGTTCCCGCTCAGATTTTTATAAGGTGTTAGCACAGTTGTTGAAACAAAATAAACAGAACGGTTTATTATGCAAGATGTACGATGAATTAACGAGTGTTAAAGTGGACGATAGGCCTTGTGTGGAATGTAAAGAGGAGAAGTTGTGTTATGACTAGGGAACTGTATGATAAAGCTGACGATCACACACCTAAATTTGTGAGTAAACCTGGTATAACAGAAAGTTTGGTACGTTTTATTTCTAATCAAAAAAATGAGCCGGACTGGATGCTACAAAAACGGTTACAAGGTTTTGAACTTTTTAAAAAAACTTCAGTCCCAACATGGGGTCCTGACTTGAGCGGTCTTGACCTTAACAAAATTGTGTATTATGCAGATCCGAACACTAAAGAGACACAAAACTGGGATGACCTCCCGCAAGAGATTCGTGACACGTTTGACAAGTTAGGTATCCCTGAAGCAGAAAAAAACCTATTTATGGGTGTGGGTGCACAGTATGATAGTAATGTTGTGTACCATAACTTGCACGAATCACTGAAAAAACAAGGTGTCATTTTTGAGAACATGGATGTGGCCGTACAGAAGTATCCTGATTTAGTAAAAAAGTATTTTATGACACAATGTATACCTGTGAACGATCACAAGTTTATTATGCTGCACGCAGCGGTATGGAGTGGTGGCACGTTTATTTATGTGCCAAAAAATGTTAAGGTGTCTTTACCATTACAAGCATACTTTCGTATGAACCAAAAAGATGGTGGACAGTTTGAACACACATTAATTATTCTTGACGAGGGTGCTGAACTTGAATATATTGAAGGGTGTTCTAGTCCACGGTATCAACAAAGTAGTTTGCACGCTGGTTGTGTGGAACTTATTGTTATGCCTGGTGCCAAGATGTGTTATACGAGCATTGAAAATTGGTCAAAGAACGTGTATAATCTTAACACGAAACGTGCTATCGTGCACAAAGATGCACGTGTTGAATGGGTCAATGGTAACATGGGAAGTACTCGTACAATGTTGTATCCTACATCTGTTCTTATTGGTGAAGGTGCAAGCAGTGAAAGTGTGGGGATAGCTTTTGCTGGCGAGGGTCAGGACCAAGATACAGGTAGTAAAGTTATACACGCTGCATCTAACACGAAATCGGTTATTATTGCTAAGAGTATTAGTAAGACAGGGTGTTCAAGTTATCGTGGTCTTGTAAAAGTTATGCCTTCCGCAAAAAATGTGAGTAGCACGGTGCAATGTGACGCTTTACTAATGGACGGTGGACAAACTAAAACGTATCCGTACATGCAAGTAGCACAAAAAGATGTGAAAGTGAGTCATGAAGCTACAGTAAGCCGAGTGAATGATGATCAAGTACGATACTTACAATCAAGGGGGTTATCTGAGGATGATGCCCGAAAATATATTGTGAGCGGTTTTGTTGAACCAATAGTTCGTAGTATGCCGTTTGAGTACGCAGTTGAATTAAACAAGCTTATTGAATTAGAGGTTACTGGTCTATGATACACGATGTGAAGTATGGTCAAGGTTTATCATTTGATTATTCTTGGATAGACTCAGTTGAATGTGATGAAGCAACTTATAATGTTGATACAGAACGTTCAGAACGTATGGTTGAACAAGACTTGTTAGCTGACAAACACCCTTTGTTTAGCAAGGTTACTGTTGATAGTGACACAGAAATTATTGTGGGTGGATCATTAGCCTCATTACATGTTGTAGCAAACAAGGATTGTACCATTATTATACGGCACACTGGCAAATTTACAAGTTTACGTTTACACTGTGATGTTAACCAATGTACTGTTAATTTAGTGGTTATTCAAAAAGGTGAACGTTGTGTACAATATAAAACGGTGGATTGTAAAGGTACAATAAATATCTATGACTGTCTTGACCAAGAATGGTCACAATGTTATAATGATGTTAATTTACTTTCTGAGGATGCAAGTTCTGTACAAAAAACGAGTACTATCGGGGCCTATGCAAACGTGTACACTCGTGTTTACCATCATGTTTCTGGTACAAACAGTATAATGTCTTCACGGAGCGCGGTATCTAACGAGTTAGTATACAGGGGTCATATCTATATTCCTGAACAAGTGTCTGCTGTGAGCCATCAAGATTGTGACATTATACTTCTAAACGATGATTCTAAAGCGGTTGCATTACCTATCCTTGACGTTACAAGTCAAGATGTGGAATGTAGTCATGGAGCAAGCATAAGCACTTTTGATGAAACTGTTGTACGCTACATGTCAAGCCGTGGCGTTAACCAGCATGCTCAAAAAAAATTATTAGTACAATCAATTAAAGAGTGGGGCATGTTACCATGATTATTGCAGGTGAGAACATTGTTTATGTTGACAATGCAAGCACAACACAAAAACCTCAGTGTGTTATTAATGCTATCGTGGACCATTATAAGGGTTCGAACGCGAACGTGCACAGGGCAGGATACGAATTGGCTAACCGTGCAACTTTAGCTTATGCAACAGCACGGTCTCGTGTAGCTGAACTTGTTAATTCTGATGTTAACGAAATAGTGTTCACCCGGGGGTGTACTGAATCAATAAACTTATTATCGCGTAGTATCAAACTTAAGCCTGGGGATGAAGTTGTTGTTTCTATGATGGAACATCATGCAAACATTGTACCGTGGCAAGAAGCGTGTAAACGTAGTGGTGCAACCTTGAAGTTTATCCCGTTGAACGGTTACCGCCTAGACCTAGAAGTTGCTAAAAAAATTATTACTAAGAAGACCAGAATAGTGAGCGTGGTACATATAAGCAACGTGCTCGGTGTTATTAATAATGTAAAACGACTAGTGGATCTTGCACGTAATGTTGGTGCTTACAGTATAATAGACGCTGCACAAAGTGTACCGCACATGAATGTGGACGTGAAATATTTAGATTGTGATTTTTTAACATTTTCATCACACAAAATGTGTGGGCCGACAGGTATAGGTGCATTGTACGGAAAATTCCATGTTCTCGAAACACTTGATCCTTTCCAGTATGGTGGTGACATGATTGACACGGTAACTTGTCAAGATAGTACTTGGAACCGTGTACCTCACAAGTTTGAGGCTGGTACACCGGCTATCGAGGCAGCAGTAGGTTTTGGGGTGGCTGCACAGTATGTAAAGGAACGTTATGATCCGTCGAGAGAGAACGGTTTAATCAAACATTTGTATGGTCAGATCGAAACTATGGTTAACTTGGTAGGTGAATTAGATTCTAGTATACTCAGTTTCACTGTAGACAATGTGGACATGTACGATCTTGCAACGTACCTTGGATTAAAAGGTGTGTGCGTACGTGTGGGCCACCACTGTGCTATGCCTTTATGTGAAAGTTTAGGTGTTAAAGCAGTGTTACGTGTAAGCGTTTATATGAATAATACTAAAGAGGAGATGGACTATGTTGCGGATTGTATTCGTGAGGGAGTAAAAAAATTATGTTAACAATAAATTGTAGTGTGAGTGTAAAAGATAAGAAAATTCTTGATAATGTATCTTTGTCTGTTAAACCTGGGACAATCCATGTAGTCATGGGGCCGAACGGTGCTGGTAAGAGCACATTGTCACACGCCGTAATGGGTGACGATCGGTACACCGTGGAAGGTAGCATTAAAATGGACGGTGACGAATTAATATCTTTACCAATGGACGAACGTGCTCGTAAAGGTTTATTCATGTCGTTTCAATACCCTGTAGAAATACCTGGGCTTAGTATGAAAAAGTTTTTGCGTGCTGCCTATAAAAGTGTGCACGGTGACATTACAGTAATGGACTTCAAAAAAGTGTACGATGCTGCAAGCAAAAATCTTGGTGTTCACACAAAATATGTGAACGATGGTGCTAGTGGTGGCCAGAAAAAGCGTAATGAGATGTTACAACTTAAAGTGTTAAACCCGAAATATGCACTTCTTGACGAGACAGACAGTGGTCTTGACGTTGACGCATTAAAAGTGGTTGCACAGACTGTTAAAGATGCAGTCCGAGGGGGTTGCGGAGTTTTATTGATAACCCATTATCTAAAATTTTTAGAATATTTACAACCGGATGATGTAACTGTTATTGTCAATGGTAAAGTTGTGGAGCAAGGCGACATTAAACTTGCCCAGAAAATTGAAGTGGAGGGTTATAGTGGCTATTAGTGAAAGTGATTGTGTTGAAGTGTTCCAGAATTATGTTGACCCTGAGCTAGGGATTGACGTGTGGACGTTAGGATTGATTTATGAGTGTAAAGTTCAAAATAATGAAGATGTTAATTTGAAAATGACGTTCACAACACCTTTGTGTCCGTTCGGACCTCAGATGGTGAGCGAGATTGAACAGGAGCTTAAACAAAAGGGTGCAGTGAACGTTTCTATCGAAGTTGTTTTTGAACCACGTTGGGAACCTTCTGAAGAAGTAAAGGAGTTATTATTATGATAAAAAAAGATTGGATTATAGCTGACGTTATTGCTAAGTACCCAGAATTGATTGAAGTAATGGAAGCGAACGGTATCCATTGTGCTGGGTGCGGCGCGAGCAGTTTTGAAACGTTGGAAGAAGGTGTTTCAGGTCACGGTGTGGACGTTGACAATTTTGTTGATTTGTTAAACAAGAGTATACTTGACAAAAGTGAACCGCTCATAATTAGTGATAGTGCTGCGAAGATGGTGAAAGAGTTGTGCACAGCAGAAAATAAGCATGCACTACGTGTACAAGTTCTTCGTGGGGGGTGTAGTGGGTACAAATACGATTTTAGTTTAGTGGACACAGCGGTCCCGGGCGACAACTGTTATGTGAACGGTGACGTTAAAGTTTACGTTCCAAAAGAAAGTATGGATAAATTGGGTGGAGCTATCCTTGAATATAAGCATGCTCTTAGCGGTGCAGGGTTCATTGTGAGTAATCCAAACGCTTCGCGTAATTGTGGTTGCGGCAAAAGTTTTTCGTAACACATTTAAACTTTGAAATATTTGTTGTTGTATGCATATTAAGCACCGGTACCACTTTTATCTTTTGTCTTCGCTTGTTCTAACTGTGTTATCAGGGTTATTAATAGACGGTCCATTATACGTGTTAACCGTTTTTTTATTACAATTAATACTTGCTTCAACAATAACCATTGTTCGGCACCGTGATATTGATGAATGGTTTTATCATCATACTGAGTCAACATATTTTTTAATATCTTTGTTTGTCTCAACCTGTTTATTATACCTTAGTTTTGTACCTTTCATGTTTAATTCTTATTTAACGAATGTTCAGGCACTACTATTTTTTGTGTTTCCTTGCGCATTATTAGCAACGTTTATCACTTGGTACGCAGCACGACATATGCATCATAAAAAATTGGTGAAATGTGATTATAAAAGTATACTGCAAGTAAGCATACTTTTTACACTTTTAATTTTTGCTTTTAACATGGTTATGATTGACCGTATGGTTCCTGAACCACATCACTTTGGATCTTATGATGATTATGACACATCAATGTTATTACTTAATCAGCAAGGGTTACAAGAGACAACTTTTATGCAAGATGTAACAGAAATTTTTGAAGTAGAATATGAACGCTTAGACCAAATGTATATTGATGATGCAGCGTACGACCCCTTATGCGTGTTTCACGATTGTCTTCTAGCTAGGGTTCAAGGGTACAGGTTGCATCGTCAATTAACTGGCTTACACTATTTTGTGGAGGGTGCTGTTATCACAGTTAATGATGTTGACCAAAAAATAATTGAAAGTAATCTTAGCACGGTTCATGCAGACATTATGTCCGGGTATACTGAATTGGGGTATAGTCACACAGATAGTTGGTGGCGAACGGTATTTGACCAGTATGATGAAGCAAACTCTTTCGTGTTACGCGGATATGTAAAATTAGTACGGAATTCTGAGTACGGATCATACTTGTTTGGCATAACATTTGGTGATACTACGTTTGATTATAAGAAAATGATGCAACTTAATGTTAATGAATCAATGCAAAGTCAAGCGTACCGTTACCACTTTTTATCAGGTGACTTTTATTAAGTACGTTCTTTTATTAACATCCTATGCAATTAGACAAGTTGGTTATTGACCCAACTTTACAAGATGTGTATGTAAGGGATATAAATGAGTGTGAACAAGTTTTATTTCATTCTTCTAAGTTAGAAGGTGACCATCACCGATACGTGAGCATGCAGGTTGGATCAATGTACAGTGATTATGCTTTGGCTCAATACGCTGTAAATTCTGGTTCAGACCTTCGTTCTACCATAAACAATATTGTTGGGAAGCCAGATGTTACAGTAATGTCTCACCTTCTTGGTGCTGAGTATGAAAAGTTTGCAGAAAAACCTGTGCTTCCTCGAGAAAAAAATATTATTCTTCCATGGCAAACAATAGGTTTTGTTGCGGGTATAACTGCTGTACCTTTGTACATTGAATACTTTAGAAATTTAAGTCCTGAGATTGAGAAGGTTGTGCATCATGGCGACATGTTTATGACTGAGTACATTGTTGGTTTATTACTAGAAACACATAAAAATAAGTGAGGGTTAGATATGCTATGAAACAATATAAAGTTGTATATGACCGCGAAGGTTGTATTGGTGTTGGCAGCTGTGTTGCCGCGGCACCTAAGGTATGGGATTTAGACGACGAAAATAAGGCTGTGTTCATAATAGATTTTAAAGGTGATGAAAAGTTGCAGACAGCCATTATTACGCAGGACCAGTTGGAAGCTGTGAAAGAGTCTGCCATTGTGTGTCCGGTACAAGTTATCAAAATTTTTGATCTTGAAACGGGTGAGCAGGTCTATTAAGATAACAATGTTTAAATACACTTTTTAGTACCTTTTTTGTATGAAAATTTTATCACGAACAAAATTACCGGATGTAACACAAGTACTAGGCCGTTTTGAAGATGAAACGTTTGATACTGACGAACTAATTTTTTTGAAAAAGCAAGGCCGCATGGAAGGAAAATTTTGTCAGTTGGCAACTTCTGGTGTTCGACCTGACAGATTATATGTTGGTCTTGGAAAACGTGCTGAGATAACGCATGAACGGTTACGTAAAGTTGTTTCTGTGTCTCACAAAGCTTTAATGAAACTTAAAGTGAAAGAGTACCGTACAAACCTTCACACCGTGCTTGACGATGCTGTCGAGACAGTGGCTGAAGCCATGTTCTTGTCAAATTATACGTTTGAACAATTTAAAGCGGAAGGAAAACCTAGTACTATTAAGTCTGTGTACATTCAAACAAATGATAAAAAAGCGTTAGCACGTGCAAGGATTAAAGCTGAGTCTACATGCTACGCACGCGATTTAATTAATATGCCTCCAAACATTTTGTATCCTGCATACATGGTGAAGGAAGCTAAAAAGTTGCAAGGTGGCAAAGTAAAAGTTACAGTGTTCGATAAAACTGCACTGAAAAAAGGGAAGTTTGGCGGTATTTTGGCGGTTGGCCTTGGTTCAGCTCGTGACCCTGCATTCGTTATCGTTGACTATAACCCTGGAAAAGGCAAAACTGTTGCGTTCGTAGGTAAAGGTGTAACGTTTGACAGTGGCGGTGTAAACGTGAAACCTGGAAGTTATATGGAAAGTATGAAGTGTGACATGAGCGGTGCTGCTGCAGCACTTTCTATTGTTAAAGCTGCGTCTGAACTAAAAATTTCTCACCGAGTTATAGCCGCATTACCTTTAGTAGAAAACATGCCGAGCGCGACAGCGTATAGACCTGACGACATTGTTCGTATGTACAGTGGTAAAACGGTTGAAATGATTAATACTGATGCAGAAGGTAGAATGATTTTAGCAGACGCTTTAGCGTACACTGAAAAAACGTATTCACCAGACGTTATGGTAGACTTTGCAACATTGACTGGTGCTTGTGTTGTAGCATTAGGTTATTACCATAGTGGTTTAATGACTAATGATGAAACGTTAGCAACAGACCTATTAGCTGCAGGTAAAAGTTGTGGTGACACGTTATGGCGTTTACCATTAGGTGAAGAGTATAAAGATAGAATGAAAAGTGATATTGCCGATGTACGAAACTGTGGTAAAGGCCGTGATGCAGGAACTGTTACTGCTGGTATCTTTTTATCACACTTCGTAAAATCTGTACCATGGGCCCACATTGATATTGCTGGGACCGCTTTTTTGCCAGAAGCACAAGGTTACAAACCAAAGAATGGTACTGGTGCAGGTGTACGGTTAGCCATTGAGTATCTTCAACAACTTTAAGACAAAAATTTGTTTATTGTCTTAATTACAATTTCTTCTTTATCAGTATTATCGATAGTATTCAAACTACCGATTGTATGTATCGTGTTTGGTGTATTCATATTAATTTGAACATGATCTATATGATTGACTGCTTCATTATTCATATCAATACTATGCTGCCATGACGGTTGTACATGATCTTTAGTACCTTGTAAAATAATGAATGTATTAATGTTCCAATCAGAAACAAAATTGATTGCTTCACGTTCGTTCCAGTATTCATCATCGTTGCATGTAATACCTTCTTTTACTGCGCCACCTGTACAGTTCACGGTTACATAGTATCTGTCGACTGGACCCTCCCATTCAATATAGTATTCCGGCGTAACATTGTATCGGCCAAGCATACCTGATGCCATGGCAACTCCATAACTAAAACTGGCAATCCCCACGCTTCCTTTAGATTCTGCATACTCGTACACCGCGTACAAAGCGTCCTGGCTAATATACCCATTATAATCTTCTTCTCCCTCACTTTTACCACGACCGTCCGGGTTAAATATTAAGACGTTGTATCCTGCATTGTTAACAAGTTGTACCATTGAAGGGTTTGGTCCCTTTCCAATTTGGAACGATGCCATTGACCCGGTCCCACCTTGCACCAAAATAACGGTGTGTTCTGATCCGGCATCATAAAACTGTGCTTCTAAT
>MDTB01193172.1_pt1 | contig 12766 bp, 13 predicted proteins | sample 811161 | NCBI WGS metagenome assembly MDTB01 (sample SAMN05326650, study PRJNA326480) | marine metagenome | isolation source: seawater | place: Mediterranean Sea | collected 2009 | reverse complement strand
GGACATATATCGTGCAACCGCCGCCAGAAAACAGCCTAGTCGTTTTACGAGCAGATCTGACTCCTTTCAGAGTTAAGCCAGCTGAAGGCACACAGGCAACTATTCCCAATCAGGATTCAACATTTATGAACCTTATTGACGGAAATGCTGAGACAAACCAAAACTCTGAGGTTATATCACTTTCTGATCCGGCTCCAGAGCCCCCACCTGTTGCTGTGACAAAGCCAAAAGACGAAAAAGTTCAGCTTGAGAGCGAAAATAATTCCGTATTACAGGATACTGATGTGCAAAAACAACAGTTAACCCAAAGGGCTGAAACTGACAATAAGCAGTTTGCAGATGAGAATGCTAGAATTACTGATGGTCAATCGGATACGGGCAGCACTCATGAAAATGTTACCAGCCCGGAAGTTGAACAAAAAAAGTTGGAGGCTGTCGATTTAACTGCGGCGCTGAACGCGCCTGCCATGCCAACCCCACGCCCAAAGATTACAAAGTCCGGTCAGGTTGAGTTGATGGTTCAATTGGCGGCCTTTCGTAAAGAAGACAAAGCCAAAACTGCGGCAGCTCTTTTAAATCAGAAACATGCGGCCCGTTTGAGGGGCCATCAGCTCGATGTCCGGTCAATTAAATCCACAGATGGCCAGCTGTTCTGGAGGGTCATCACGGATCCTATTCCTAAACAAGACGCTTTATCAATTTGTGATGGGTTGAAGCGGGCAGGGCAGGATTGCATCATCAGGCAAACAAAGGCGCAAAAGCCATGAGTGATGACTTTGAAGAGGATGTTTCCGCCTCTGCCTCAGATCAGCAATTATCCTTATTTGTAAATTTGGATGGATTTGAGGGGCCAATCGATTTACTTTTGTCACTGGCACGTGAACAGAAAGTGGATTTGGGTAAAATTTCTATTCTTCCCTTGGCAGAGCAATATCTCTTGTATATTGACACCGCCAGAGACCTTAATCTTGAAATTGCAGCAGACTATCTGGTAATAGCGGCTTGGCTTGCCTATCTTAAATCTCGACTGTTGTTGCCTGATCCAGAACCAGAACAGGCAAGTGAGTTTATTGATATGACAGATGCGTTGCGCTATCAGCTTGTCAGGCTTGAATCTATGCAGTCAGCAGCCAAGCGGTTGACAGGTCTTCCGCTTCTAAATCGGCATCGTTTGGTAAGGGGTCAACCGGAAGAGTTTGAGCGCAAGGAACAGATCGTTTGGCAGGCGCGCTTATATGATCTCTTGTCAGCTTATGGCGGAATGATCTCATCGGAGGAGGCAGAAAAACTGACGATTGCGGCGACACGGCTTTATTCTGTTCAGGAGGCTGCAGGCCGTTTGCAAAATTTATTGCCTCGCGCACCGGGCTGGTCTGAGCTGTCTACCTTTTTGCCAGCCAATCTTTCGCAGCCACTTGACCGGCGGTCTGCTGTAGCTTCTCATTTCGTTGCTTCACTTGAATTAGCCAAGGATGGTGTTGTCGCGTTGCGGCAATCATCTGCTTATGCTCCGCTTTTTATCCGATTAAAGGAGTCAGTAAAATGAGCGATTCAGCTGATTTACCCAAAACGGATGCGGTTCAGGCTGCCCGTATTATAGAAGCACTGGTATTCGCTTCGGCAAAGGCTATTCCAATTAAATCTGTTTTACCATTTTTACAGGACGAGGCGCAGTTGCCGGAAATTTTAGAGCTTATTCAGTCACGCTATGATGAGCGTTCAGGCCTGAATTTCGAGGTCAGCGGGGACCAGCTTGCCTTTCGAACGAAAGCTGATATTGCTCGCTATCTATCCTTGGATAAACCTGTTCAGAAACCCTTGTCTCGTGCAGCGTTGGAAGTTTTGGCAATTATTGCTTATCATCAACCCATAACACGTTCTGAGATAGAAGAAATCAGAGGTATTAGCCTTTCGCGTGGTACATTGGATATTTTGCTGGAACTGGAATGGGTCAGGCCACGTGGTCGTAGGCGGACGCCAGGTCGACCGTTAACCTGGGGAACAAGTCCAACATTTTTGGATCATTTTGGTATAAAGACTACTGATGATTTGCCAGGAATGGAAGATCTGAAATCAGCTGGATTGCTTCGTAAAGGTCAGGTTTTAGGAGCGCTTGCGGAGTCTAGAAATGAGGAAACTGCTGAAGATGAGGAAGAGAGTGCTTTGGATGAAGCTGATTTGCTCAACACAGATTTTGAAGACCGGTTTTCAGGCGAATTTGAAATAGAAAATGAAGATACTTAGAATTAACAAATGTAAATATGTGGTCTGTCAGGAGCGGAATTGTGATCACGTTTGAGAATGTATGTCATACTTACGGCCGTCACCAGTCTGTGACTGATATTTCCTTTCAAATCGAAGGTGGACAAGTTGTTACCCTTCTTGGACCGTCTGGATGTGGCAAAACAACACTGCTTCGCCTTGCTGCAGGTTTTGAAATCCCAATTAGTGGCCAAGTTGCGCAAGATGGGAATATTCTCTCCAGTCCAACAATTCTAGTTGCGCCTGAGCGCCGGCAAATGGGGCTTGTCTTTCAGTCTTATGCCTTATTCCCGCATATGACAATTGGTGAGAATATCCGATTTGGGATGAAACAAACAGATAGCGAAGCTGAAATTTATTTGGCTGAGCTTATGCAGGAAATGGACCTGTCTGATATGGAAACAAAGTTTCCACACGAATTATCCGGTGGTCAGCAACAACGCGTTGCTCTTGCAAGGGCACTTGCGCCAGCCCCGCGCCTGATTCTGCTCGATGAGCCATATTCTGGCCTGGACAGCCGTCTTCGCGAGCGTGTACGCGATAAAATGCTTCATATTCTCAGACAGACAGGAACAGCAGCTCTGATGGTCACACATGATGCTGAAGAGGCTATGTTTATGTCTGATAAAATCATTGTGTTGCGTGATGGAAAAATCATGCAACAAGGTCGTCCAATTGATTTGTATTGTCGCCCAGAAAATGCTTTTGTCGCCGAATTTTTTGGCGAGTTAAATCACATTCCTGCCAGAGGTCGAAATGGTCAGGCAGAAAGCGTGGTTGGCAATTTTACCTGCACAGGAATTCAAGATGGTCAGGCCGCAGATGTTCTTATTAGGTATGAAGGATTACAAATCAGCCTGCAGGAAACAGGCCTAAAAGCAAGGGTTATGGAAAGTCGGTTGTTGGGAGGCTCATCTTTGTTGCATTTGAGTATGACTTCTGAGAATGACACCAGTCGGGAACTGCACCTTCATGCTCGTATTCCGGGCCTGAATTTTATGGCAGAGGGTGAAATCGTTCATTTGGATGTTGATCCTGCACAAGTGTTTGTCTTTTCACAGTTGGAAAAAAATGCAACAGATTCAAGCTAGCTGTTGCCGCCAACGATAAGCCTAGCTATAGTCAGGCCTCAATTTAACAAAGCCTATCTGGTAGCAAGTCTGCACCAACGGCTCAGACCTTTTTTTTAAAGGGGATCAATTATGGGTTTTACGAGCATTTGGCATTGGATTATTGTCCTTGCTGTAGTTTTGATTTTGTTTGCACGCCCTGGCAAAATTTCAGGCATTATGGGTGATTTTGGTAAAGGGCTTCGTAGTTTCAAAGAGGGAGTTAAAAGCCCTGAAGACCCTGAAGAAGATGAGGCTGGTACAATAGAAGCAGCGCCAACCAAGAAAGCCACGCCTAAGAAAGTGGCCAAAAAGAAAACTGCCCCAAAAAAGACTGCGAAGAAAAAATCCTCTGCGAAAAAGGCTGCAAAAAAGAAAGCTTAGTTTGACGGTACTCCTAACTTTGCAAGCAAACTTTAATCTTGGCTTCTTTTTGCTTTGCTTCAGATTGGGGCTAAACGACCTTTTAAGACAAGGAGACTGAAATGTTTGATTTCGGTTGGCAGGAATTTATGATGATTGCCTTCGTTCTTGTTTTGGTTGTAGGACCTAAAGATCTGCCAAAAGTTTTGCGCGGGTTCACAAAAGTTACTGGTCAAGCCCGTCAAATGGCAAGAGAATTCACCCGAAGTCTTGAAGATGTCGCTGCCGACAGTGACATGAAAGACGTTAAAACAATGGTGTCAGATCTGAAGTCAGGTAATTTAGATAACGTAGCACGTGTGGTAGACGATGCTGTGAAGCCTGAACTTACTTCAGCTGGCCAGGAAAGCAATCTTTCCACACTTCGTGAAGACATTGAAGCGGTTAAATCTGCTGGGCGCAAGGCGACGAATGTTGAAGCTGAAAAAGATGCTCAGGATAAAAGTTAATGGCAGAGACAACCCATCAAGATGATGGCTCTATGAGCCTTCTCGATCACCTTACCGAGTTAAGAAATCGGTTGGGTATTGTTATGATTGGGTTTGTTATCATTTTTCTTGTCTGTTTCATCCGACCGTTTGGCAGTGGCAGCCACAATATTGCAGATATAGTCTATCTATTTTTGCAGGCGCCTCTGGCAGAGCGCCAAGAAGTCAGTCGTATGATTTTTACAGGTTTGCATGAAGGTTTTTTTACACAGGTAAAAGTTGCTTTTTTTGTTTCAATATCAATAACTTTTCCGTTGATGTTATTGCAAATATGGAAGTTTGTTGCACCTGGTCTTTACAAAAATGAGAGACAGGCTATCTATCCATTCTTGCTTGCTACGCCTGTGCTGTTCGCACTAGGGGCTGCGATGGTCTATTACATTGTTATTCCGTTAGCGTGGGATTTTTTCCTGTCCTTCGAAGTGCAAGGTGGGGCAGGGGCATTACCTATAGAGGTTGAACCCCGAATTTCTGAATATCTAAGTCTTGTCATGCGCCTTATGTTCGCTTTTGGTCTCTCCTTCGAGCTTCCGGTCATTTTGTTATTGCTTGTGCGCGCTGGATTAATGACGGCGGACGGACTTGCCAGCAAGCGTAAATATGCCATTCTTTTTGCGTTTATCGCTGCAGCTATACTGACACCACCTGATGTGATTTCGCAGGTGTTGCTGGCAATTCCTGTTATTATGCTTTATGAATTATCGATTTTAGGTGCACGCCTTATACAGAAGCGTAGTGGGGTCGAAACGGAAAGCTGACCTTGGCCAGAGCTGTCCTATTCTGACATAAAGACATACTAATTCTTAGAGGCTGAGAGGTGTAATTCTCATGCATGATATTCGATTTATTAGAGATAATCCTGAACAGTTTGATGCAGCTTTAGCGCGGAGGGGCTTGCCTGCTGCCGCTCAGCAGATCTGCAATTTGGATGCGCGCAGACGCAAATTACAAACTGAGCTACAGGATAAACAGGCGCGGCGCAATGAGGCAAGCCGGGAGATTGGACAGATCAAAGCACAGGGTGGTGATGCTAGTGAAGTCATGTCTGAGGTTGCCTTACTGAAAAAAGCTGTCCCTGAACTGGAAGCAGAGGAGGCCAAAATTGCTGCAGAGATTTCAAGCAAATTAATGGGGCTGCCCAATATTCTGGATGAACGAGTTCCTGATGGTGAAGATGAGGATGAGAATGAGCTTATAAAAGTAGTCGGGCAGAAACCGTCTTTTGATTTTACTCCGCGTGATCATGTCGATTTGGGTGAAAGCTTGGCTGAAATGGATTTTTCGATTGCAGCAAAACTTTCTGGCGCGCGCTTTGTTGTCCTGAAAGGTCAGCTAGCCAAACTTGAACGTGCCTTGGCTGCCTTCATGTTAGATATACATACAAAAGAACATGGCTACACTGAAATTTTGCCACCGGCTCTGGTGCGCAGAAAGACAATGACAGGAACTGGGCAACTGCCCAAATTTGCAGAGGATTTGTTTCATACTAATGATGACAGGTGGCTGATCCCTACCGCTGAAGTGCCGCTGACGAATTTGGTTGCAGACAGCATTGTTCCTGCTGACCAGCTACCTCTGCGGCTGACAGCATTTACACCCTGTTTTCGAGCCGAGGCGGGTTCTGCAGGCCGCGATACCAGAGGCCTTATCCGTCAGCATCAATTCTCAAAAGTTGAGCTTGTTTCTATTGTCGCACCTGACCAGTCAGAGGCTGAGCTTGAACAGATGACGGCCTGCGCAGAGACAATCCTGCAGAGACTAGGTCTGTCCTTCAGAGTATTGCGCCTGTGTTCCGGAGATACAGGATTTTCTGCACAGCAAACATTTGATCTTGAGGTGTGGCTTCCTGGTCAGGATGAGGGCAGGGGCATGTATCGTGAGATATCATCCTGTTCGAACTGTGGGCCGTTTCAAGCGCGCCGGATGAAAGCCAGAACCCGCAAGGATGGCCAAAAAAATACAGAATTTGTCCATACGTTAAACGGATCAGCACTTGCGGTTGGCCGCTGCATGATAGCCATTATGGAAAATGGTCAACAAGTAGATGGTACAATTGCGTTGCCTGAAGTTTTGCACAGCTATATGGGAACAGACGTACTTGTTCCACCGAAAGGTTGAGTTGCGTGCGTGTCTTAATCACAAATGATGATGGATTAGATGCAGAAGGATTGTATCTTCTTGAGGAGCTTGCGCTTCAGTTTACAGATGATGTCTGTGTTGTTGCTCCCTTGTCTAACCAATCAGGTGTAGGTCGGGCAATTAGCCTACACAAAGATATTGAATTTGTGCGCCGTGATGAGCGGCATTATGGTGTCTCTGGCACGCCAGCGGATTGTGTCATGATGGCACTCAACCTGCTTTACGCCGATCAAAAGCCTGATCTGGTTTTGTCAGGTATTAATCATGGGATGAATGTTGCAGATGATGTGGGTTATTCAGGCACAATTGGTGCGGCAATGGAGGCGGCAATTGTTGATGTGCCAGCTGTTGCTCTCTCACAAAGATTCTTTCAGGGCCAGATTGATTTTACACCTGTGAAGTCAGTTGGTCCGCAAGTGCTGGCTGCCGCATTAGACATACAGATACCACCGCGCACCGTTCTGAATATCAATTTTCCTGAAGCCCGCTTAGGGCCGGTAAAAGGCATTAAAAGAGCAACCTTGGATGAGCATAAGTTTTCTGATGAAATAATGCCCGGGCATACACCTAACACATACCGGATTGGGCCACTTGTGATGCGTGAAAAAGTTAATCAGGGTTCTGACAGATGGTGGTTGAATGAAGGATTTGTTACCTTCACGCCATTACATATGAACGCGACTGACCTCAAACTTCTGGCCAAATTTCCTGAGAAAGATTTTTGAACTGGCGTAATGGTGACAGCACAGACAGACGAATTTCTGCCTCAAAAAGCCAAATTGGTCATGACCTTACGCGCGCAGGCGGTAATGAACGCAAAGATATTGTCAGCTATTGAACAGACACCCCGAGAAAAATTTGTCCCTGAACATCTCAAAGCGCATGCTTATGAAAATGCTTCATTGCCCATTGGTAATGGGCAGACTATAAGTCAGCCATATATTGTCGCCAAAATGACTGAATGTCTGGAGTTAAACAAACGCCACAGCGTTCTGGAAATCGGGACCGGAAGCGGGTACCAGGCCGCGATTTTGGCCTATCTTGTCAGGCGCGTTTACACAATGGAACGACTTCGTCCCTTGTTAGTTCAAGCTGAAGCTAGATGTAAACAGTTGCAATTATCAAACATAATTTACCGTCATGCTGATGGTAATAAAGGTTGGCCCGAAGCAGCTCCTTTTGACCGTATCATCATCACCTGTCAGACAGAAAAAATCCCCACTTTTCTTCTAGACCAGTTAAAGGTTGACGGGATCCTTGTTGCACCTGTAGGCCCATCTGGTCAGGAAGAATTGTTTCGTGTAAAACGAAAAGAAAATGGGATTGAGACGGAGTGCCTTATGCCCGTCAGGTTTGTTCCTATGGTCGATGGAACAGAGAGGTAGCAGCGGGAAGTCAAACATATGACGATGCACATCCATGCAGATTTTATCAAAGCAGCCGCTTTTGTGCTGTTGGGCAGTATTGTTGCCGGTTGCCAGTCTCCAAGTTTGGTAGGGGCCAAGAACGTTCTTACACTTAAAAGTGACACACCTGCAAATGTCGAGAATGCACCTCTTCGTGAAGCCAGACAGACCATACCTGTATCTGGAACAGTAGTTGTACAAGATGGTGATAATCTATATCGCATTGCTACAAGATATCAGGTTACGCCACAATCTATTATCAGGGATAATGACCTTGTCGCTCCTTATAACCTTTATTCTGGTCAGGTTTTGCGTGTAAAGCCATTAAAGACGCATGTTGTAAAGATTGCAGATTCACTGTTCAGCTTGTCTCAACGATATGCGGTCAGCCAGTTTGAGCTTGCCCGGTTAAATCAGTTATCAGAGCCATATGCGTTGACCGTTGGGCAGGTTCTGCTGTTGCCGGAAACACTTGATTTATCAGTGCTTCAGATTGACGGGCTGGTCCCTGATAAAGTAACAACGACCACTACCGCAGCACCTTCTTCTGCGCCCGTTTTGCAATCCAAAAAGCAGCCAGTAAAGACATTTGTTGCGCCATCGCTTGGTAAGTCCGGCTTTACTTGGCCTCTTGAGGGAGAAGTGACGACAGAGTTTGGTCCTGCAGAACGCGGGGTGCATCATGATGGGGTGAAAATAAGCGCTCCCTTTGGAACTTTGGTCACGACATCTGCTCCCGGGACAGTTGCTTTTGTCGGCACCGAGTTGAAACGGTTTGGTACACTCGTTTTGGTGAAGCATGAAGGAGGTTATATAACCGCTTATGCACATCTGGACGTGTTGTCTGTCAAAGAAGGAGACGTGCTCAGTGACGGTACGGTTATAGGGCAGGTAGGAACAACGGGTTATGTTGACACACCGCAGCTTCATTTTGAAATTCGCAAAAGCCGAACTCCGATTAATCCGCGCGAACTCATTTCTTAATTTTTAAGGGTCACAATTTGATCTGATGTTGCATGGCTAGATTTAGGATATATTGAAACGCTGTGCGACCCGAACGGTTACCGCGTCCCATTGCCCAGGCTAAAGCATCTGGTCGGATGTCTTCAAAGTCAACAGGGATATTATAATAGCTGACATACCACTTTATCATCGCTAGATAGGTGTCCTGATCGACAGAATGAAAGCCAATCCATAAGCCAAAACGGTCAGATAAAGAGATTTTCTCTTCTGCGGCCTCTGATGGGTTAATTGCTGTTCCTCTTTCATTTTCAATCATTTGTCGGGGCATGAGATGGCGACGATTAGAGGTTGCGTAAAACACAATATTTGAAGGCCGACCTGACAGGCCGCCTTCAAGCACAGCTTTGAGTGATTTGTAAGAAATATCATCCTGTTCGAACGCCAAATCATCACAGAAGATGATAAAGGGGCGATTTGTCTGTGCCAGAAGACTCATTACATCTGGCAGATCATTCAAATCTTCACGCTGTATCTCGACTAGACCAAGATTATGTCCCTGTTCCAATAAATGGCCATGAACCGCTTTCAGCACAGATGACTTTCCTGTACCTCGCGCGCCCCATAACAGAGCATTATTTGCCCGCAGGCCTTCAGCAAATTTTCTCGTGTTTTCAAGCAGAAGTGCTTTTTGCTGATCAATGCCTTGTAAGCTGTCAAGAGGCAGCCTGTTAATCTCATCTACAGGACGAAAAGCCTGTTTTTCTGTCTCCCAGATATAGCCTTCATGTCGGGTAAGATCAGTCTTTTTTGGGGCGGGAGGGGCCAGTCTTTCCAATGCATCTGCAATACGGGTCAGAAGGGCTGTATGTGTCTCATCTGTGCTCATGCTACCTGTCCACACAATCCATAAAAATTAGGCCAAAATATTCTGCTAATATACAAGACCTTATCCATAAGACGCAATCAATCATATAACTGAAATTGACCTGTTTTGCTGTTGCCGCCTGCAAGACAAACAGGTATGATTCAGCGGTAATTTTACAGCTGGGAGCAAGGTCATCCTGTGCTGTTAAATCAGTCGATATGATAGTGCAACGCACGTCATAGCTTAGGAGAAAAATATGATTATCAGCCCAGCCTTTGCACAGGCATCCGGTGGTGCCGGAGGATTATCGTCACTGCTGCCCTTTTTACTTATCTTTGTTGTTTTTTATTTCTTCCTGATACGACCTCAGCAGAAACGTGCAAAAGAACATCGTGAAATGGTGAATAATGTGAAGCGCGGTGACAAGATTGTCACTTCTGGCGGTCTCTTGGGCACTGTCTCAAAATCTGTTGAGGGGCAGGAAACAGTTGAAGTTGAAATCGCTAAGGATATAAAGGTAAGTGTTATGCGTACAATGATCGCTGACCTGCGGGACAAAAAAGATTCTTCGAAAGCAGCTAAGGCAAAAGAAGACGCCCCGAAACAAGGGCTAGGCGCATTATTTGGCAAAAAGAAATAATTGAAGGAAGGCTGTTCCTTAATCTTGGAATTCCCCAAAGATGGGAGCTTCTGCTTGACAGTTATATCGCTTCATTTTCAGATCAACGGTGAAGAACAGGTTCTCCATGCTACAGTTTGAAGGTTGGAAAAAAACACTTGTTTTGTTTGTTATCTTGCTTGGCTGTGCTTATGCTGTGCCAAACCTGTTGAATGGAAGCCGTGGTGACCAGTCCAGTGCAGGATTGATGCGCTTTTTGCCGGGTGAAGCGATTAATCTGGGTCTTGATTTGCAAGGGGGTTCACACCTTCTGCTTCGTGCAGATCTTCCTGCTGTCCGCGAAGAGCGTCTTGAGGGGATTGCTGAACAATTGCGTCTGTCTTTCAGAGATGAAAAAATCCGCTTCAAAGGGTTAACGGCCTCACCTAAAGCGGTAACATTCACGCTTCGTAAAACAGAAAATGAAACAACTCTTCAAAACATTTTCAATGAATTGGGGCGCGAGTTTCAAGTTGTTAATAAAGATCTAAAATATAATGTTAGCTTTTCTGAAGCTGGCTTGCAGCTGATGGCTGACAACACTGTTGAACAGGCGATTGAGATTATCCGACGTCGTCTTGATCCCGATGGAACCAAAGAGCCAGTTATTCAACGCCAGGGTCGGGACAGGGTTTTAATACAGCTGCCAGGGATCGATGATCCCGAGCGGATCAAGCGCCTGTTGGGGCAAACCGCCCGCCTAACTTTTCAGTTGGTTGATACACGCACTACCGCCGATGAAGCAAAGCGCACAGGACGTGTACCGCCAGGCAGCCAGCTTCTTGAAAGCGTGAATAAGGGCGAGCCTGATTATATAGTTGAGAAGCGCGTCATGGTTAGCGGCGAAATGTTGGAAAACGCCAGCGCAGCCTTTGATCAGAATGGCCGCCCCTCGGTGAATTTTCAGTTAAATGCTGCTGGTGGGCGCAAATTTGGCCGGGTTACGGCTGAAAATATAGGCAGGCCTTTTGCTATCATTCTTGATGGTAAAGTGGTTTCCGCACCTGTTATTCAGGCACAGATTTTTACTAATGGCCAGATAACGGGAACATTTACTGTTGAGGAAACACAAGAGCTGTCATTGATCTTACGTGCTGGGGCGCTTCCAGCCCCACTTATAGTACTCGAGGAGCGTTCTGTTGGCCCGGGCCTGGGAGCTGATTCTATTGCGGCTGGCCAGATTGCAGCTGTAGTTGGCATGATACTAGTCATAATTTACATGGTCGCAAGCTATGGCCTTTTTGGCATCTTTGCTGTTGGGGCATTGTTTGTAAATATCATTTTGATTTTAGGCGCTCTAAGTGCATTGCAGGCTACGCTTACACTGCCTGGTATTGCCGGTATTGTGCTTACGATGGGGATGGCTGTTGATTCAAATGTTCTGATTTTTGAGCGTGTGCGCGAAGAACTCAGAGCTGGACGAAAGGTCAGAGCTGCTATTGAAGCAGGTTATAAGCGGGCCATTTCAACAATCATTGACTCAAACCTTACCACTTTGTTTGCGGCTCTGTTCCTCTTTATTTTTGGAACAGGCCCTATCAAAGGATTTGCTGTGACCTTATCCCTTGGAATTCTGACCTCCATGTTCACAGCGATTATGGTTACACGCTTATTTATTGTCCTCTGGACAGATGCAAAAAAGCCTAAAGGGCTGGTGTTGTAGACAGGAAACAAAGGATGTTTAGATTAAAACTTGTCCCCGATAATTCGGCTTTTGATTTTCTGCGTAAAATGCGGCTGACAGCTGCCTTTTCTGCAATGTTAGCACTCGTTTCGATAGGACTTTTTTTTGGCAAAGGGCTGAATCTGGGTATCGACTTTCGAGGTGGCATCCTGATTGAAGCTCAATCACAGAAGGCCGTTGAGGTTGCTAAAATTCGTTCAAATCTCAGCCGTTTGAGCCTTGGCGATATTTCAATTCAGAGCTTTGGAAGTAAACGTGACATTCTGATCCGAGTACAGCGTCAGGAAGGTGATGAAAAAGCGCAGATAGCGGCTATTCAGCGTATCACAAAAACACTGGGAGAGAACTTTGATATCCGCAGGACTGAGTTTGTTGGTCCGACAATCGGGGCTGAACTTGCTGAGAAAGGTATGCTGGCAGTAGGCTGTGCTCTTCTGGCAATCATGATTTATATCTGGTTCAGATTTGAATGGCAGTTCTCAATTGCCGCTGTTATTGCTCTTGGCCATGATGTGATTTCCACAGTGGGACTGTTTGCCCTGGCTAGCTTTGAGTTTAATCTGGCCACTGTTGCCGCGATTCTGACCATCGCTGGTTATTCTATCAATGATACCGTTGTCGTGTTTGATCGAGTCCGCGAAAACCTGCGCAAATACAAATCATGGAATCAGGCTAAAATTCTCAATAAATCCTTGAATGAGACTCTTTCGCGCACAGTGATGACTTCGGTCACCACCTCACTTGCCTTGCTGGCGATCATCATTTTTGG
>MDTB01083156.1_pt1 | contig 12766 bp, 5 predicted proteins | sample 811161 | NCBI WGS metagenome assembly MDTB01 (sample SAMN05326650, study PRJNA326480) | marine metagenome | isolation source: seawater | place: Mediterranean Sea | collected 2009 | reverse complement strand
TCTAGGAATACCAATAGGATCTCTAACTATTTTAAATTTAGGTACAAATTGAGCACCAATTCCTGTAGGTACTTTAGGATAGACTGATCTAACATTAATTTCAGGCCATTCAGTAAATCCACTTAGAGGTTGTGTGGGTGGTCTTATTATTGAAGGTTCTTGTGGGTCTACATCTCTAGTTTCGTCTGTTGGTGGTGGAGGGGGAGGATCTCCTCCAGGAGGTGTAACTTCTCCTGGTCCAAGAGGAACCTTAGTTATTTGACCAAAAGGACCAAACTCAGGTTCAAAACATTGTTCTTCACCAGTAACAGTATTCTTAATACATACAACATCTCCTGGTCCATAATTAATTCCACCTGTGTCAGTTGGAATAAGATCAGTCAATTCCAAATTAACAGGATAAGAAGGTGTTGTATCTCCAGGTGAGACAGGAGGTGTCCACCCATTACCAGGATCATAGACAACCACATCAGTAACAATACCAACTCCAGATATTTTCTTTGGGCATGGAGGTGGAATAAGAGAAGCAGATATTCCCATAGGATTATCCGTCCAAGGTTTAGCAACTCCTGTTCCTAATTTAGTTTTCTTAGTAATTTTAATTGCGACAACTGCAGGGTTTTGACTAAAAGGTGCTTGAAAATCCAAATTAGTTAAAATTACTTCTATTTTATGTTTTCCTCTTGTAGCTTGAAACATATGAATCTGCATACCATCTTGCACATAATGACCAGCTTTACATATCTCATGACCATCAAGTTTAACAATTACTGAATCATCTGCTGCTGCTTGTATATCATAAGTTCCCCTTTCAGGAAAATCAACATCCTCCCATATAAAATTCCACGTCTTACCATTAAAATTAGCTATATACTCTTCATCGGTGTTCCAAGTAGGAGTAATAAAAGGACCTAAAGGACCATTTGAATAAGTGCTTATTGGAGGACCAGAATAAGAAACTCCATCTTTTACTGATCCACCACTCAATCCTCCACCCAATATAGTCTCAACTGAATCTTTAGAAGGAACTTTAAACTTACAAAATCTTCCTTGCATACCATAAAACTTTCCATCAGAAACAGAACATATAAGATCATCAAAAGAAGTATCAGTCCAATCTTCCATCTGAACCACTTGTTCTCCTTTGTTTCTTAATTTGATATTTGAATTATTATTTTGATTTTCAGATGCATTTGGTGGATATATGTAAACATCTTTTGTTACAGTTCCACTTCTACCTGTTCTAGTCCAAACTTTATCACCAACAGCAAATTTATTAATAGCAACACCAGCAGTTCTTGGATTATCATTCCAACTTAAGGTAATAGTTGTTCTAACTCTTTCTGCTGAAATACCTCCTATAACTTTAAATCCCTTACCATCATCAGTAAATTTAACTGTACCACCAACCGTTTTAACAATTGTAATTGTAGCATTGGCATCATTACCATCACCATCTTTTAATTTAACAGTTGTTCCATTATTAGTTACATTTATAGGAGAATTTGCTGGATGCAACCCAGTATATACAACAGGAACATTACTACTTTTAGCTTTTTTACTATTACTTGTAAATTCAACCTCATATTCTTTACCAACTTCCACATTTACCGTTTTAGTATCATTAAATTGGTTGCTATCTCCATACGCCTTTCCAGCAGAATATAAACCTTTTATATCAATATTATTACCATATAAAGAAGCTGAAGAAGATTTAATAATAACATCTACATTAGTAGCTCCCTTAGTAACTTTTTTAGTTGAACTTTGTTTTTCAGCCCAATCTGCAGTGCTAAAAATCTTTTTATCAATAAAAGACCAATTCTTTTTCTGATCATTACTTACTTCAATTCTTATTTCATGCTGACCTGCTTCTAAGAATTTTTTACCCATAACAGGAGATGCTGAGTCATATAGACTAATTCTCGGTTTTGTACTTGGTCCAATAACTTCTTGATCATCAATAAAAACCTTACCATTATAATCTACACTAGCCTTCACTCCATAAAATCCTTTATAAGGAGCATCAACTGTCCATTTATTTGAATATGCAACTCCAGCACCATCACTATTATCAGTTCCTAAAGGAGGAATAGGAGAAATAGCATAACGATTCATAAATTTAGCCCATCTAGAGTTTCTAACTGGATACCAAGAATGGTCAATATTCTTAACGTCTCTAGTAGTCCACATGGGATTATTAGGGCATCTACCTTCTTGCAATTGAGGTGGTTCTTTAAAATAATCTTTATCAGGTAAAGGAGCATCAATTGACATTGCCACACCCATCGGATTTTGATTCCAAGACTTAGCAGAAATAACCTCTATATGATTAATAACAAAAGCAGTCTTAACATCCACAGCAAGAGCCATAGGATTTCCCTTTGCCAATGGCTTACCTGGAATCTGTTCTAATTCAGCTTTTAAACTATAAGTACCATGTCTAAAATACATAACCTCAAATGATTTTCCTGTTGCTGTAGAACCATCTCCACGAATTTTAAATCCATCCTTTCTTATTACAATATCTTCTCTTCCAGGATGACTAAATGTAAGAACTACATTATCATCAACCATTATTTCAACCGAATAATTTCCATCTTCAGGAAATTTAAGATTACTCCATGCAATTTCATGAGTTCCTGCATAATCATCATTAGAGGCATTTGGATAATCAGGATATCCTAATACATTTTCACTAACCTTCTCAATCATATCAATTGGAGTAACTCCAGTAATCTTTAAATTACCATTCTGATCATATCCATTATCATAATCATCATCATAACCAATAGTTGTTTTATCAACACCTATTAATGAACCAGCTCCACTACTAGCTCCAATAGTTTTGACTCTATATTTTTGTCCTGCAGTAAATACACCATTACCTTTATCATTAGCATATCTTCTATTAGGATCTCTTCTTAAAACAATATCATCACTATCTGTTTTTATTTTAATTTCAGTTAATGCCAAAGAAGATATTCCTGGTCTATCATTTACATTCAACTCAAAGAAAACTTTCACCTTCCCAGTTCCAGTTACTTTCATATAGTTTTTACCACCTTCCCTCAAAAACTTAACAGTAGCTTTTGACTCTGTAACAACATTCCTAGTTACCTTCTTCTCAACTTTACTAATAGGAGTAGGATCAAATGGAAGAATACCAAATTTATTTAAAAAACTAGCATCTTTACCTGCTCCAGGATTTATCTTCCACAACTGTCTATTTGCTTTTTGAATCCAATCAGCAGTATTAAAAACAGTAGTAACACCATCACTTCCTGTAGAAGATGGATCCTCAGAGGGACGATTAAGTGTAAACTTACAAGTGCTGCCATTTATATCATAAAACTTTCCTTGAGAAACAGAACATACAACATCATCATAAAAAACCTTTTGATCTTGTACATGAGGAATGTCTTCCATCTGAAGAACGGTTTCCCCCTTTGTTCTCAATTTAATATTAGAAGTATTATTATACAACCCATCAGATGAAGGTGGTGATAACTCAATAGTATGACTTTGACTTCCACTTCTCCCAGATTGAGTCCAAGTTTTACCTCCTATTTTAATACTACCAACAGCTTGTCCAGCAGTTCTAGGATTATCACTCCAAGTTAATGAAAGGGTAGCTTTACCATATCCCTCAATACTCTTTCCATCATCAGTAAATCGTATGGTCCCTTGTGTAATTACAAAAGAAGCATTGCAATCACCACCATCACCATCTTTTAAACATAATCTAGTATTATTATTAGTAACTTCAACAGGATCATTTGCACTATTCAAACCAGTAAATGAGATTTGACTAGCATTATCAGGTTGATTAGATCTATCAACCGCACTACTTTTTAATGTTACTTGATATACTCTTCCAAACTCAACAGTTTTTTCAAAACTTTCTTTTACATCCTTACCATCACCATATGGTTTTTCTACACTAATCCCTAAATCAGTAATCTCAAATAAAGCACCAAAAAGACTAGCAGTAGCAACATTAAATTTTACTTTATTAGAAGTTACTTCTTTTACATTTTTAACTACCTTTTTCATCTCCTTGAAAAGGAAATTCTCAACATCTATTCTAATTTTATGAACTCCTGAAGGTATAAATCTTTTAATTACTGTGGGTTTAGATAAACTAGGACCTTCTGTAATGGCAGATCCAAGTTCAATTTTTGGACCTAATGGTTTACTATCAATAGAAAGAACTGCTTCATTATCAGCTTGAACCCTAAAGACATAATCACCATCCCAAGGAAAATCTTCCTCCCACTCAAATGTGTATGGTTTTGCTGCCATATCACTTCCTTTCACGTTAGATGGTGAAATTGGTGATATTGCAAATTTATTCATAAAATTATTTTTATCATAATCATAATATTGCCCAAAGAGATAAGTTTTAGAAGGCATGACAGGAGTTCCTTCTATCTGAACTTTTCTCCATTCAGGCATGGTCTTCATTTCTTCTTTAATCTGTGATAAACTCGATCCACTCGATTGCTTCTTTTTCCAAAATTGTAAACCTTCTGGATCGGGATCTCTTCCAAATAATTCTAGATAAAGATTAGCTATAGGATCATTTGTACCTGGAACTGCACCCCATGCCCAATGATATACATCATATTTTGTTCTAGTTGTTGCTTCAGGAGCAACCACTCTAAGAGGGGGATGTTGTCTAGTTGTCCACCATTCAGTAATTTTTTTATTATCTGTATCCCATTTAGTTCCACCACCAGTTTTTATAGATGCTAAAAGTCTTTGGTAATTATCAATTCTCTTAGCCATTGGATCTCTTGATGATCCAATATACATTCCTGGATCCCAATCACCTATTACTTTTCCATCAGGACCATATAGTTTTCCAAAACCTACACCTTCTAATGGGGGAATACATTGATCCAATATATATTCTTCAAAATCATTTTCTGAATCATATTCTTCTATAAGGTAATCCGTCCCACCAACTCCACTCTTAACAAGTGCCAAAGCAACAACACCTGAACCAACTCCACGATCATCTCTAATATCAACAATGGGAGAATACTGATATCCAAATCCACCATGAACAACATCCACAGCCATTAATGAACCATCAGCACCTACTACAGGATTAGCTTGAACTCCTACACCACCTCCACCATAAAAATGGACTCGTGTGGTATCACGTTCCAGTGCTTTACCAGTAAGATCATAAATGAAAGAATCATCAACTTGAGTGCTGCCACCTACAGCAGGAGCAGGAAGTCCTAACGAATCATCAATACTCTGACTACTATTACCTTCCCCATTTAAACCAACAATACCTCCACAACTACCATCTGCTCCAGCGTTAGCTTTAGGAAGCATAGCATCTGGTTGTAATTTATTAACATCATTAATATTAAGATATTGTACTTTTTCCCTATTTCTAAATACAAAAATTGTTCCTGGATTTAATTTGGCGTAGTGATTCGCATCATACAATCCAACATTATCTACAAATCCTCTATCGGTTGATATATAACCGACTCGGATGTCACATTTAGTTGCTGGTCCAAAAAGATCGAAAGACATATATTAGTTCTCTATAACAGTTATTTATTAGTACATATTAAACTCAGATTCCTGAGCAGCATTTTCTGCAACTGCTTCAGCTATCTCATCAGCTTCAACAACCCCACCATCATTTACAAGATCAACATCTGGTGTTGCTTTAGTGGGTTCACCAAATGGAAGTTGTGGTACTCTTGGAGCTATAGAATCAATATAATCATCACCAACTAAACCACCATATCCGTTTGTAATTCTATCAAGATGTTTATTAGCAGAAACCTCTACTGCTTTTGCACTAGGTAATGCAGTTTGTGCTTGCGCTCCACCCCCATCACAAAAAGTATAAAAATCAGATACAGCTGAATTGGGAGGAACTTCAAAAGGAAAAACATTCATTTTAATATTTTCAAAATTAAGAGCAGATGTAAGACTTCCTTTAATATTTCCCAACTTACTAAACAAAGATGACATTCCTCCACCTATATCTGCTGTATCACCAAAAGCATCTCTCAAAAATCTATCAATGCCACCAACTAAACCATTATTTGTCTGTTCAATTAAATCTTTATTAACAGCTAAAACAGTAGATATTACATCTTCAGAGGTACACATAGGAACTTTAGGTAATGCCTTTGGTTTATCATCAATACTTGTATTATTTGCTGCTCTTGCTTGAAATTGTTCTGTCAGATCATCTATTTTTAAAATCTTAGATATAATTCCTTCTATCAATCCAGCATTACTATTTGACATTTTATTATATGTTGATAAAAGATTTTGACTCAACCCATCTTTAACATCAAGAAAATCCATTCTTTTATAAGCAGGTAAAGCAGAAACTGCCTTAGTCATCTCTTTATTCATTGCTTTTTCAGTATATTCCATCATCTTATCCATAACAACTTTCATATACTTTGATTGTCTTTTAGAAGACTCAGATACCATCTTTTTCATATTAGTGGTTCCTTGTGTCATTGATACTGCATCTGTGTAACTTTGTAATGCATTCATTCCTTTATCAATATCCTGAACCAAATTATCCATATCAGTCTGCATTGCTTTATTAGAAGATTCTACAATATTATCTGGTTTTAATACAACTCTCTTAACTGTGCAAACATCATCTCTCTTAAGATCAGCCGCAGTCTGTATCATTATGGCTTCACCCTCAATGGTGGCACCAGGTTTAACAGGTGATCTTGGAGAGTTTGCCTCTTTAACTCTAGAGTTTATTCCTGATCTAACTCTTTTTCTAACTAATCTCTGTGATTCTTCGGTTCCTAATTGTTTTACTTCTGCTTCTGCCTTTGCACTCATAATATCTGCCATTTGTGCAGGAGTTATATCCAAATTAGCAGGTAGTCCAAATTGATTTAAACCAACTCCAGGTGCAGGTTTAGCTCTTTCTTGCTCTGATATTTTATCCGTTGGTTTCTCTACTTTTTTATCAGTATCAGGTGGAATAGGTTTAGTTTGTCCACTATAATCTTTAGTACCTTGAGAATATCCACTAACACAAACAGTTTTTCCAGAAGTAGTATTCGTAACTTCATCATCACCAATAGTAGTTCTTGTTTCAGTTTGAGAATTATTTCCCAATACTCCCATAATAACAGGTTGTTGTTGGGATTTGCCATCTAAGAAAAATCCAAAAACAATATTACCTTGTCTGATCATTGGGGTTTGACCAGAGTTCTGTAAATATGCTCCCGCTGTTATGGGATACATTACATTTGCCCAAGGAAGATTTTCAGATTTAATGGCAGTCTCACCCAAATCATGAAGACCAAAAATCCTTACTTTGTATCTGTACCCCCAACCCTTAATAGTTTCTGGAGAAGGAAATTTACCAGGTATAATATTATCGCGCCAATAAGAATCATCAGCGACTTGTCCAATCCACCAATAAAAATCTTGACCTATAAATCCTTGGTTAAATCCTTCTGCCATAGTTTAATCGTCGTATACCCTACACTCAAATGAATCAGGATGATTATCACAATACACCTCTAGGTGCTTATCCTCATGTCGTGTGTGCCAATCATTAATCTTAGCATCACCAGGATTCTCTTCATTCTCTTCATGAGCATGAAAAGCATCATTGTGCATCTCTAAATCTTTTTCACTATATTCAATCATGCCATGATTAACATGTTCTTTATGATCCTTTGGATCAATATAAGACTCATGGTTCAAATCGTGTTCTGGAACTTTAGTTGTCATGGGTTAAACTCCTGGGGTGTCTCGAATGACTTTCAAAGCAGTAAAGGATCTATTTGCACTAGTAAAGTGACTTAGTTCCTTAATCATATATAGACCACTTTGAAGAGTATCGACCTCATCGTCTGCGGAAACTTGAGGAAATATACACTTTATTATATCACCTGCCTGTAATTCTACATTCATTGGTGTTGATAGTGTCACGACTTGCTTAAATATGGAAGCATATCTAGATATTGCCTGACCAGAATCTTCAAGAGTTTCTTGGTTAATAGCAGTGGCAGCAATACCAACAGGAGTACCTTTAAAGTCTACATTCTCTTCCAAACATCCAACACTATAAACACCACTAATAATTCTATGTGCCATCGATGGACCAGGAATCTGATCTGGATCAGACTCTTCTGATACTTTAGATTCTTCTGTACCTAAAGTCTCTTGTGCTTTATCATTTTTAGGTTTAAAAACAGAATAATTAGGTTGAGTAAATTTAAAATTATATGGATTAAAATATATTCTATAAGTAGAATATTCTCCCGTCTTCTGAGCTGCCATCACATCATTATTATTTGCAACAGAATACTGTAGAATTTTTGAGAAAGAAGCCTCAGCACTCTCCATCGCTTCATTCTTACGATTGAATGTATATTCTTGAGCTACTTCTTTATTCTTAATAATAGTTTCTATAGATTTAAATTTAATACCAGTTCTTGTTTGCCATAAAAAGAAACCAGCAGTTTTACTATTCGCACCTTCTGGAACTGCTCTAGAAGCTAAACTAGGAATAAGAGAAAATGGTTTTCTCATGTTACCAATAAAATTAACAACTGTTGAAGATTTCTCAATATCTGCATCATCATACTCACACTCAATAATATCAAGAAAATCCTTTATAACTTCATCAATTCTCTTTGCCTTATACTTTTTAATGACTCTCTTATTTAAATTAGTAATACCTTCTTTAGAAACTAGATGTAATGTAAAAACTTCCTTTTGTTTCTCTTGTATATAATCAGTAACTTTATTAACATACATCGTAATCTCAAATATACCAGGAGATTCTTCCTTATGCTCCTCCATAGGAGATGTAATATGTATTTTCACCTCTTCACCACCCTTGAGTGGAAGACCATTATAAATTCCCTCATGATTAATAGTGTTACCAGTATTTGTTATACCCATAACAGCAGTAATAACTGGAGACATTAAATCTTCAAAGTACTGAAAGGATGTAACACCTAATCTTAGGTCTACACTATCAGACTTATCAAGATTGAATATCTCAATCTTTTCATATGTCGAACCTTGGGTTGGTGCTGCCATTATGTGTATGCACTATTAATTGTCTTAATTGCCTTCACAAGACTCATTGTACTACCAACTGTTTCAAATTTTGGCATTCCAAAAGAATCATTTGAAGGTGGTGGTGACATTTGTTTCGCAATGCTATTTATTGGTATAGGTATGACGGTTTTCTTAGTTGTAGTAGTAATAGACGAAACTTTTTCACCAGTTTTAAGATTTCCCTGCATCCAATCATTTCTTCCTGGTTGCATCCAATGAGTATTATCTTGAGCACCCTTCATATAATCAAAGTGAACTGGATCAGCCTCACCTTGCCATCTCCATCCAAATTTAGGACCATTTGCCTTCAACCACTTCCATTCAGGAGTGTTAGTAGCAAGGTCAACTGCCCAACCCTGAACATGAGGAGATAAGTGAACAGGAGCAGGTGTAATAACATTAACACCATCCTCTTTTGCTATCAATTCTTTCTGTTTTTCTGGTGATCTGTAAGATGATGTAACTGCCTTAGTCAAATCTATACCATCTTTAGCTGCTTCAGTAAGAAGTTTCTTCCATCCTCTTGCAGCATCAGGGTTAAGTATAATCTTTCGACTATACATATCCATTCCTAATCCTTGAGGTGTAACTACTTTAGCACTGGCAACACCATCACCAACTGCTTCAGACGAAGATGATGTATCAGTTTGAACCACTGCTGGTGGTGGATCTGGTATCATTTTAGTATCAGATTTAGTCTTTGTCTTTGATATTGTAGCAGCTTTTGGATTCCATTGCTCTGGTTTAATCTTAGCAAGATCAGCAGCAACAGTTTTACTCTGATTATTATAATCTAGTCTTGGTTTTGTGGTAGCATCCTTTGCATGAGATTGTGCAGCACCATCTTCTTTTAACTTATTTGCTCTTGCTTCTTTATCTGCCTCCTCAGGTGCAACATAACCTGGTGGATGCATTGCCTTATCATGTTGAGAAGTATCTAATCCGTCTGGTATTCCATCTTTCTGGTTTGCATGAAGATGTTCATCAGCTTGACCAAGTGGACTTTTTTCTGGATCTGCTACATTCTTTTTAGCATTATCTTTAGCAAACTTATTAATTGAATCTTTAATTTCACCAAAAGTATTATCAAGACCGTCTCTTTCCTTTTTTAAATCTTCATCTAATGCTTCAAATTCTTTACCTACTTTATCAGTATCCTTAGGTATCTTATCTAGTTCGTCACCACCAAGAAATCCTTCAGCAGCTTCAAATATGCCTGACATGGCTTTGAATAATGATTCAAAGACAGTTCTAACTGCTTTAATAAAAGGTTTAATCGCTTTTACTGCATTTGTAACCCATGCAAATATCTGGGGAAGTTTGTCTATGAGCCATCCAATAACAACAGATGAAATTGCTGTCATTATTCTATTAAATATTCCACCTGCTGATCGTTTAACACTCTTAGCCATACCACCAGCACCAGAATCTTTTGGTGTAGCCTCTAATGCTTTCTCCTTCTCTGTATTTTTCTTCTTATTCAACAACCTAGCAGCATCAATCTTTTGATCCTTCTGTATATTCTTCTGTTGCTGTATTCTAAGTTGCATGGACTTCTTAAGTCCCTGAGAAGTCTCTTGAACTGCCTTTACCCCAAATGATATAATATCAAATGCTTCCCCTGCAGGTATTAATTTTTTGGTATCAATTTTATCGGCCATTAATCATTACCCTGCTGATAAATGTGAGTATAAAAATAACGATAATCATTGGAACTATTAGATGTCATTAGTGCTGGTATCTCTGCTGCTGATCCACGATTAAGTGGTTCTGATTGACCACTCTGTTGAGTCTGTCCCATTACAGGAAGAACTTCAATGTTAGGTTGATCATCAGTTGATGAAGAAATTGATTGGAGTTTCTGTTCATTATTATTTCTACTTACCTGTTTTGAAGGTTGTAAGATACCATCTGGTAAAGGAACAGTTGTTCTCTGTCCTTCTAAATGACTTGGACCATCACCCTTAGCATTCTTTTGTAACTCTTTAATATCTGCATCTAGATCTGTATCTGAAAGTTCACCTTCTGCAAGCATAGCCTTATGTCTTTCTAATGCCATATTATCTGTCTCTTCATCACTCTTTGCCATGAAGACATCATCTGGGAAGGTAGCACCAGCACTAGTACTTGGGTCACCATCAAAGAACTCAGGGAATGTTGTTTTCAACTCACCAGCATATTCTGCCCTAATTTCTAAGTGTCTCTTCTTCCACTTCTTATCTTGTTTAGCCCACCATCTACCAGCAGAACTATCCATCCACTGTAATGGATCAGTCCAACCCTTAGTAGTATTCCATCCACCTATTTTACCTTTATCACGAAGTTTCTTTTCTTCTAGTCGTCTTTCAGCATAGAATAGTTTCTTCTCTTTCTTCAACATTAAATGCATTTCATCTTTAATATCATCCTTTTTCTTCATCATAATCTTATAATCATCAAATGCTTTATCCATTGTTGCTAATTTATCTGCACCCATATGCTCTTCAATCCAAGCACGATGTGCTTCATCTTTAAGATTTAACTTTACTCTTCTATTTTCACTATAATTAAGATCCTGCATCTCCTCTTCTGTTGCATCTCTACCCATCAAACCATGCTCACCCCAATAATCAATACGCTTATGAGACTTTCCATCTTCCTCTAATATATGTGCTCCTTTTTGATTTGAGTACATATCAATTCCTGACGCTTTTGTCTTAGCTCTCAGTTGTTTATCAAAGTCTTTAAAGGATCCTCCACCAGTAATTCTCTTATCTAATGCTTTAATACCAAAGTACAAACCTGTTCCTACACCCAGTACAACCCAAGTCCAAGGGTTTGCTAAGAGTCCAAGAACCATTGGTACACCTACCTTAAGACCACCAATAAGCAGCTTCATACTAGCAATAATTGCACCAATATTAGCTACAGCAAATATACCACCAACAACTGCTAATGCTCCTATTATCTGATTTTTCATTTTATTAAATTGTTCCGTATCACCTTCCGACCATGCTGTTATTAACTTACCACCCTTATCAAATAACCATCCAGCAAAAATACCAGTCAAAGCATCAAATAACCTTTGGAATACACTCTTTGTATTTTCGGCCACTTTAACTGCAGGTTTGAGAAGTTTTGTCTCTTGTTTCTGCTCAAGGAACTTCTCTGCATCTAATTTCTTTTTACTATCTGCCTTTCTACTATCATCCTTCTTCTTATCATCTGCTGCTTGCTGTTGAGCAAGTAGATCTGCATCTATAAATTCTTTAATAGAACTTAAGTTACTATTAATTGCAGCAATACCTTGATTAATCTCAGAAAACTTATCAGGATCAATACCACCTTGTCCATCTGCTTCTATCTTATCTACTCTCTTTTCTAGACCAATAACCCTTGCCAAAGTCTTTCTTTGCAATCCAAAAGACTTGGACATGACACCATGAGAAACCCCTCCTTTTTTGGAATCGCCTTCTCCTGGTGGTGTGGGTAATTTATCTTTAATGTCAGCCATTTTGTTGCTGTGCCTTTAAATTCTCCTCTTCGATATGCTGTTTCAATAAACTAATGTATATCTCCCGTTCCCACGGGATCATATTTTCAATATCACTTAAGCTATATTTATGATGCTGCATGAGAGCGAAGTTGATCTTGTAATAGGAAACAAGATCCTCATGCAACATCG
>MDTB01065910.1_pt1 | contig 12766 bp, 9 predicted proteins | sample 811161 | NCBI WGS metagenome assembly MDTB01 (sample SAMN05326650, study PRJNA326480) | marine metagenome | isolation source: seawater | place: Mediterranean Sea | collected 2009 | reverse complement strand
AATAGACTTACCCTCTTTAGAGTTTAATCTTCTTTTTATTACATTTTCATCTACATCGCAGACCGCAACTAATTTAACACCAGGTACTTCCAGTGCTTTTTGGACATTTCCCCATCCCATACCATTAATTCCAATCGCACCAATATTAATTTGATCACTAGCGCTATTACTAACAGTTGAATATCCTGATAGAGTAGGCAGAAACATGCTTCCAGTACCAAAAAAAACAGACTTTTTCAAAAATTCTTTCCTTTTCATTTTTGTTAATTAACATTGACTTTTTTACTGAACTTCTCCTCAAACAATTTAATTGGATCATAATCAGATTTGTTATATAGTTTTTGTTGCCTAGGAATCCTACTGTATGGGTAGTAATCAAAAATCTCACCTTTACCCAGAATTCTAGGATCCTGATGCTCAATCAATTTAGTTTTTAAACTAAACCATAAGCTGTCTTTAATTTTAGAATAAACTGAATTACTTGCTAAATTAACAACACAATCTGGATCATTTGTAACATTATATAATTCTTCCTTAGGTCTTTTTCCGAAATTCATATAATAATAATCTCCATTTTTTTTATCATCCTTCAAATTTATTAAGTGATTTTTAGTAGGTGAGTTGTCACAGTTCAACAATCCGTATTCTGGGTTCCCTACGGGCCAACGAGAGGGAATAAAATTCTTCACATACAAATATTGGTCGGTTTTAATTGCCCTTACTGGATAAGAAACAGATAATTTATCCCCCTCGACTCTTCCAATGTCGTGCCTCTCCTTTCCAAGAAGAGTATGGTTTCTAGCTGGATCTATCCTCCCGTTATTATCAGCAAGAAGTTGTTCTTTAAAACTTTTTCCCGTCATTTGATCTATGATTGGAATTCCTGTTATATCTAAAAGGGTAGGGGCTATATCAGGAAAAGTAACAAAGTCTGTTACTGTTCTACCACTTTTTATTTTATTTTTCCAAACGACAATTAATGGAACACTAAAACCCTCCTCATAAATTTGCCCCTTAACTCTTGGAAAAGGCATTCCGTGGTCAGATGTTACAATAATAATAGTATTTTCCAAAAGTTTATTATTCTTTAAATGGTCAACGGCTTCTCCCACGTGCTTATCATACCACTCTACTTCAATATCATAATCTGCAATGTCGCCAACTATATCTGAGTGGTCGGGATAGAATTTCGGTACTTTAATTTTGGATGTATCCCTTTGTTGCTTTTTCCATGAATCTTTTTCATATGATCTGTGAGGCTCATGTGTTCCAAGCCAAAAACAAAATGGTTGATCTTTTGGAACTGCTTTTAAAAAATTACCAAAATTTGCTGAATAATTTTTTTTACTTATTCCATCATACGGTCTGATTAATTTTTCACCTTCAAATAGATGACCAGCAGGATTTAATTTTGTCTCCGAAATATCTATTCCTTTATATACACCAGGGCCCCATCCTTTTCCAGTGTAACCAATAAAATATCCCTCATCTTCTAATATAAAGGGATAATATTTCCATTTTTCACTCAGATACGGTCTATGATTTGCTGCTTCCTCCAATTGCCATGAATATCTTCCAGTTAATATTGCGGCTCTCGCAGGAGAGCATTTTGGGTTATTATTGTATGCATTTGTAAAAAGAACTCCTAGCTCTGATAGTGCATCAATTGCAGGAGTGTTTGCTGATTTTCCACCATAAGTTCCAAAACTATTTTTAGAGGCATCATCCGCAATTATAAAAAGTATATTTGGTCTCTGATTTGCTTCATTTTGAGTACAACTTAAGTGGATAATAATTAGAACACAACAAATAATAAATGGTCTAAAATCAGATGACATTCTGTTAATCAAAATTGTAACTAGAAATTTACCAATAAATTCAATTTTCATAATTATTTCTAATTTAATTTAAGTCTAAAAATAATAAAACCTTAGTTAAATAAAACTTATTAAAATTTCAAAATCACTATATTGAAATTTATTAATCATAAATTATTTAAAATGAAAAAAATTTATTTCTTATTATCAATTTTGTTTTTGGCCCAATGTCAGGATGAAAAAGTAAACACCTCCCAAAACGAAAATGCTATAGTTATTATTACAACTAAGGTAAAGGAAGGAATGATGCCTGATTTGGTAAAGTTTATGGATAGCGAAAATGTACTTCCAGTTACAAGAAGCTTTGATGGTTGCAAGAGTGTAATTCAATTTATTAATGAGGAAAATAACATTCACGTTATATATGAGGAATGGGATTCCGTTGAGTCCCATCAGAAATATGTTAATTACAGAATGAATGAGGATAAAACTGGAGCTGCTAAAAAACATCTAACATTTGCCATTGGAGGTCCAGAGGGATTAACCTTTCTTGTAAATAATACTAATTATATTTATTACTGATAATTAAATCATAGGCATATCCTCCTCTTAAAGTTCTTGTACTTTAATCCCCTTTTGTAGATTTTGTTATATAAATAAAAGGAACATAATCTTCAGATTTTATAAAACAAGGTGGAAACCCCTCCCACTTTACACTTAAATTATTAAATTCAATTTCAATAATGTTATATTTGCCCACTGTAAGAATGGTCGTTGAAATAGTGCTGTTTTGGAAAAATACGTATATAAATACGTTAATACCTTTTTTAGTTAGTTTATATTTTAATCAAAAACACTGTTAAACCCTATTTACTGTAATCGGACGCGTAGCTCAGCTGGATAGAGCATCTGCCTTCTAAGCAGACGGTCACAGGTTCGAATCCTGTCGCGTTCACTTAAAATCTGTGGTTTACTCAAAAACAAATAATTGAGAAAAAAAATATTAAAGTTTAATCTCTATACTTTTTTTAATCTTCCCTCAGCATGGTGGTCTGGTGTTCGAGTAACGAATTTTGACGATAATTTTGCTGAGGTTTCTGTTAAACACCGTTGGGTAAATCAAAACCCTTTTGGATCAATTTTTTGGGCTGTTCAAGGTATGGCTGCGGAACTTTCCACAGCAATTTTTGTAATGAGAGCTATAAAAAAAACATGTATCCCAGTATCAATGTTAGTTATAAACAATAATGCTACCTTTAAAAAAAAAGCGAGAGGATTGATAAAATTCCACTGTATTCAAGGAATAGAAGTATCTGAATTGGTTCAAAATGCAATTAGCAGTGGTGAGGCAAAGAAAATCACCTTAAAATCAGTAGGTAAAGATATGAATGGAGATGAGGTATCGGCTTTTGAGTTTGAATGGACAATTAAAAAAAAATAAAATGAATAAAGACTTTTACAAATCATTAGACCTACCTTTAATTGCCGCACCTTTATTTCTTATATCAGGACCTGAAATGGTAATTGAATGTTGTAAGAGTGGAATAGTAGGTACTTTTCCTGCTCTAAATCAAAGAACAACAGAGGGTTTTGAAGACTGGGTAGTTCAGATTAAAGACGCTTTAGAATTATTTGAAAAGAAAACAGGTAAAAAAGCCGCTCCATTTGGAGTTAATTTAATTGTTCACCCTACTAATATAAGAGTTAAAGCTGACCTTGATGTTTGTGAAAAACATAAAGTTCCATTAATAATAACTTCACTTGGTGCTGTTCCTCAGATAGTAGACTTAGTACACAGTTATGGTGGACTTGTATACCATGACATTATAAAGAAAAGACATGCAGAGAAAGCATCAGAGGCTGGAGTTGATGGGCTTATATTAGTTGCCGCTGGTGCAGGCGGTCATGCTGGTACTTTACACCCAATTCCTCTTATTAACGAGGTCAAGAAAATTTTTACTAAAACTATAGTTCTTTCAGGTTGTTTAAGTAATGGTAATGATATTGCAAGCGCTCTACAAATGGGTGCAGATATTGCATATATGGGTACTAGATTTATTAATGTTATAGAAAGTCAGGCAGAACAAAATTATAAGAATATGATAATGCGAAGTAGTGCAGAAGACATTGTATATACTGCAGCAGTTTCAGGTGTTAATGCAAACTTTTTAAGGCCTAGTCTTGAGGCTATGGGTATTACTGAAGAGCAATGGAAAGACACTAAAAAAATAGATTTTGGAAACAACTCTGATTTAGCAGAATCAGAAGCAAAAGCATGGAAGACAATTTGGTCAGCTGGTCAGGGTGTCACATCAATTAAAGATTCACCCAGTGTTTCAGAATTAGTTCCATTGTTAAAAGAAGAGTTCATTTTTGCTCTTGAAAAACAAAAAAAGCTAATTGACACCTTCTCAGTTAATTCCTCAAATTAAATATTCTTTGTTATAGACTTAACGATTTTATAATCAAATAAAAATTCCTTTAAAATTACCTTTAGAGAAGTGTATAGTGGGATTGCTACAATCATTCCAGTAGTTCCCATCAGAGTTCCCCCAGCAAGAATTACTATAAAAATTTCTAATGGATGAGATTTAACCGAATTTGAAAAAATATAAGGCTGACTAAAAATATTGTCAATTATTTGTCCAATTGTAAAACCTATTAATACATATATTGTTTTTGGTAAAATAACAGTGCTAAAATCAGCTCCTATATTACTTGTCATAGTTAAGAACATCATTAGAAAAACACCAATTAGAGGTCCTATATATGGTATTAAGTTTAAAAGCGCACACAAAAAGGCGATTAAAAATGCATTTTCGATACTAAAAACTGACAATACTATGGCGTAAAAAACTAGTAGAATACTTATTTGTAGGAGTAAACCTAAAAAATATCGTGACAATAAGTTTTTTATCTTTTCGATAGATTTTTCAAGTTTTTCTTGATTTTCATCATTAACTAGCAAAAGGATTGTGTCTTCAAGAATTCTGCTGTCTTTGAGTAAGAAAAATGAAATAAACATTACTGAAAACAAACCTACAGTGAAACTGCCCAATAAACTTAAAAGATAATTAAGAAAATTAGGTATAGCCTCCAAGTTTTCAATATTTAATACACTGTTTAGATTTCTTGAATCGTTAAGGGTATCTAGATTGAAATAATTTGATATCTCGATCATTAATTGATTAAAATTACTCTCTAAAGCTTTTAAATTGAGTAATGATAAATTTTCTCCCTGTTTTAGAATTAGTGGTATTATTAAAGAGATTAGACCAAAAATTAAGCTAACTAAAAAGAGTAAAGTAAATAAGGCTGCGAATAGTTTTCTGAATTTGAGTTTTTTCTCAAGAAAAATAACAATTGGTCGACCTATAAGGGATATAATTGCTCCTACAACAAAGTAGATTAGTACAATATTGAGTTTTAAAAATATGAAAACCCCAAAACCAATTAACGAAAGTTTTAAAACTGCATTAACTATACTGTTGGATATATTTTTATTTTCCACAATTCAAAGATAAGTAAAATTAGGACCTCAATATCTCAAATAACCTTCCTAAGTGTTGCTATAGAATTACATGCAACAATTCCAGCAGTTTCAGTTCTGAGTCTTTGACCACTTAAAGAAATTTCAGTGTAAGAATTTGCTTTTGCAATTTCAATTTCCCTTTTTGAAAAATCACCTTCTGGTCCTATCAGGACTATAAGCCCCGATTGAATATTACTTATCTGGTGTAGCCATTTTTTCATTCCACTCCGGCAATGAGCAATCATTTTAACATCCGAATATTTATTTTCTATAAACTGTTTAAATGTAGAAATCGCATTTAATTTAGGGAGATGAAACTGATTTGATTGTTTAATCGCGCTAACTAATATTTTTTTCATTCGAAAAGGTTTAATAAGTTTTCTTTCCGAGTTATCACAGATTATAGGTGTGATTTCACTTATACCGATTTCTGTGGCCTTTTCCAAAAACCAATCCATTCGATCATTACTTTTTGGAGGCGCTATTGCGATATGAAGATTAGCTTCATTATTTTCATGAAAATAATCACTAATGTTCTTTACGATTACTTTTCTAATATCTGAATTGGTAATTTCACCAACCCATTCAAGTCCTTTTCCATTGGTAATATGAATAGAATCTCCATTTTTTTTTCTTAATACTTTTGTAATATGCCTGCTTTCGTCCACGGAAAATTTCACTTCATTCATATCAGAACTAATCGTTTCCAGATAAAATAATTCCATAGCTAAAAGGATAGTCTTGCATTAACGGGTTGATTCATTTCTCCTAGTTTATTTTCCTTAAGTCTATGATAGCCAACGATTCCAATCATAGCCGCATTATCAGTTGTGTATTGAAATTTTGGTAAAAAAACTTCCCACTTTTCTGTTTCTGACTTGTCTTTTAACACCCTTCTAATTTCTGAATTTGCTGCAACCCCACCACCAATTACAATAATGTTTATTTTTAAAGACTTTTGTGCTTTTTCAATTTTTTGAACAATAATTTTAACTAATGTTTTTTGAATCGAAGCACATAAATCGTTTAGGTTATTTTTAATAAAATCTGAGTCTTTAGAAATTTTATTGTTTAATAAGTTAATAAATGCCGTTTTTATACCACTGAAGGAAACATCGAAGTTCTTAACTTTTGGAAGAGGTAATATAAAAGCATCAGGATTACCCTTACTTGCTAACTCATCAATTTCTGGACCAGCAGGATAATTAAGCCCAATCTTTTTACCACATTTATCGAAAGCTTCTCCTATGGCGTCATCCAAAGTAGTTCCTATTTCAGTCATTTTAAAATAATCTTCGACCAATATTAGCTGTGTATGTCCTCCAGAGATAGTAACTCCAATAAAAGGAAATTTTGGAGGCTTTTTCTCATCATTTTTAATAAAATGACAAAGTAAATGAGCCTGCATATGGTTTACATCAATCAATGGAATGTCTAAACTCATGGAAAGAGATTTAGCAAAAGAGCTCCCAACAAGCAATGATCCAATCAATCCAGGTCCACGCGTATACGCAATTGCATTTAGCTCTTTTTTATCGATATTTGCAATAGCTAGTGCTTTTTGGACTACAGGAATTATATTAGCCTGATGAGCTCTAGATGCTAATTCGGGAACTATCCCGCCATATTCTTGGTGTATTTGTTGATTAGCAATGCAGTTAGAAAGTACTTCATTGTCCTTTAAAACTGCAGCAGCTGTATCATCACATGAAGACTCAATAGCGAGTATATAGGATGATTTTTTTTTCATAATAAAATGCCAATGTTCAAACAAAATTAAAGTTTTATCATTAAAAAGTCACATAAAATACTTGCCACATTATTGCTTTCTTTTTTGGGAATAATAATATTTGCTTTTATTTTATTGAGCACACCCTTTGTACAATCAAGAGTTGCAGATGGACTCGTAACTAAAATAAATAAAAATTATAATACTGATATTAGAGTTGAAGAGGTGTCAATTGGAACTGGTGGATCAATTTTATTAAAATCTTTCTTTATTGCAGACCACCACTCTGATACTTTATTTTTTGCGAAAAATTTTCAAACAGATCTCTATAGTTTTGGTCAATGGGTTGATGGTAACTTATTCTTTGAGACCTCAGAATTTGATGAGGCATTTTTAAAAGTTACTCAATATGAAGAAGAATTACAAAACTCCTTTTTTCATTTTTATGATAAGTTACTTTCTCATATACCTCCAGGAAAAAGGAATCCTATTTTTGTTAGATTAAATCAATTAAAAATTAATAGCGGTAAAATTTCATTTAATAATATATCAAATCAAAAAGAGTCTTATATAGTAGAGGGGATTAATCTTTTAGCAAATGATCTCTTTGTTGTTAATGACCAAGTTCAGGTTGACTTAAATCAGTTTTCATTTAAGTCTGATGATTTTGGAAAATTAAGTTCATTAAAAGCAAAAATCAATATTAATCCATGTGAGATACAGTTGGTATCATTTAATCTCGCAGCTGAGGGAAGTGTTTTAAAAGGTGGCTTGGAGTTAGAAACTCAGAGTTCTTCATTAGGTTTTTTTCATAATCATTCTATTCTTAATTTAAACCTTAAGGACGGTAATTTAACTAAAGAATTATTAAATAAATTTATTTCGGTTCCAGATGGCTTTGAATCACTTGATTTAAGTTTTAATGCATCCGGTTTATTTTCAGATTTGAAATTAACAAACTTAATTGCTAAGAATAATTATCTAGATTTTGCCGCAAATGTGAGATTAAAAAAGGACCTTTCTAGTAATTTATATGCTGTTAACACAAATATTGAAAAATTTGATTTTTCTCCTAAAAACCTAAACCATTTTTTAACTAAATCCATTTACGAAAAAATACCAGAAGATTTTTTTAAATACGATGAGATTAAAATTATAGGTGAAGCTAGTTATCAAAATAAATCATTTATTACAAATCTAAATTGTACAATTGATGATGGTAAAGTATTTCAGAAAAGCATATTAAGATTTAAGGATAATAATCCTGATGGTTTTAAGGGAAATTTTTATTTTGATGAATTTAACTTAAAACCATGGGGGGATAAACTTGGAGTTTTAGATGCTGATCTTGTCGTATCGGCAAATAATCTTCTAAGTGAATCAATTGATTTTAAATATAATCTAATAATAAGTAAATTATTTATTGGTCAAATACCAGTTACTAAACTATCATTTGAAGGATATTATAAATTTAAGACTTTTACATCAGACATTAAGATAGATGATAATTTATTATCAGCTAAATCAGCATTTAGTTTTTCTTGCTCCGATTATCAAAAAAAATACCAACTCGATTTAAATCTAAATAACTTAAATCTTCATTCTCTCAATAAAAAATTAGGTAATGGAAAAGCTATTTTTTCTGGTGATCTAACAGTTTTTTTGGTTGGAAATTCATTTGATGAAATTCAAGGTAATTTATTATTTAAAAACTTAAATTTTGAAAATGTAAACGAAACTTTCAGCTTCAATGATTTTATAATTGAAACAAAGCTTTTGAATGGATTTCGATCACTAAAAACAATTAACTCTGATCTCATTAATTTTGACCTAGAGGGAAATTTTCTTTTATCTCAGTTTCCTTATTTATTCCAAAATGCTGTTGCTGAGGTGTATTCATTTATTCCAAAGAAAAAAGTTATGTCTGGCCAAAGCCTAAGTTATGACCTTAGTTTTCCAAGTGGTAATTTAAATGCATTTTTTCCAGATTTATCAATTTATGACAGTGCATTATTTAGAGGGGTGCTATCTGATGATGAGAAAATCTCAAAATTAGCTATCAGAATACCAAAAATAAGCTATAAAGGTATTTCATTCCAGGATATTGACTTTCAGTTAGATAACCAAAACCCTTTTTTTAACAATTATATATCAGTTGGTAGTGTTATTTCAACCAGCTTTGTATTTAATGATTTTAATACCATAAGTAAAGAATCAAACGAGGGAGTCTTATTTAGGACTGAATTTTACGGAGGAGCTAATAGTGACAGTAAGTTTGAGCTAAACTACATTTATTCCATAAAAAATATGGAGTCAGTTTTTGAATTGAAAAAGTCGGTTGTGTCTATCAGTGGTAACCAATGGTTAATTAATCCAATGGGTAAATCAGATCACTTGTTTTCATTTGATAGACAAAGCAATAAATTTAATTTAAATAAGTTTGAGGCGATATCTAACAAAGAGAAAATTCTTTTCTCAATGAACTATTTGAATTCAGATGATTTTAACTTTCAATTGATAGCAGATAAAGTTTTAATAGATCGATTGGATATTTTTAGTGAAGATTTTAAGATGGGAGGGACTCTTGATCTAGATGTTTCCTTAGAACGATCTTTGCATAACAATAGTTTGAATGTTGATGGAAATATTTCAGGTTTTAACCTCAATAAATTGTTTATGGGGGATCTTAGTTTTTTTACTGAGGGAAATACCGGAAATAACTCACACGATATAAATTTATTACTCTCAGATGGCTTAAATGAGACTCTTATTGGAAATGGTAATATTTTTGGGATTGATCAAAAATCTAGTTTAAATATTGATTTTAACTTCAATGATTTTAATCTATCTTTTCTGAACCCAATAGGGAATGGAGATATTGATAATATTCGAGGTAAGGTTTCTGGTGTCTTAAACCTTTCTGGGTCAATTGACAATTTATCTCATGTAGGGAAGTTAATCCTTGATGATGGTGGTTTATCCATATCTAAAGTTAATACAGATTATAAAATTAGATCTGGAACAGTGGTAAACTTGAAAAATCAAACTTTTAATTTTCAACCTACAACTTTCAAAGACACCAAGTTTGGAACCCAAGCTCAACTAAACGGAAAAATTGATCACAATAATTTTAAAAATTGGAGCTTTTATTTTAACATAATATCAGATAGAATTTTGATGCTTAATATTGATGAGAAGGATGGTTCAGTTTTTTTTGGTGATGGGTTCTTGGGAGGAGAGATCGATCTTTATGGGCCCTCAAAAAATCTCACTATTGATGTAGTTGGATCGACAATGGAAGGAACTAATATAAAAATTCCTTGGTCAAACGATTACGGCCTGATTGATAGTTCTTTTATAAAATATATTGATAAAAAAAACGTGAGTGATTCAAAAAATAACTCATCTAAGATTGAAGAACTTATTAGAGGAGTTGAAATGAACTTTGAATTGGATGTTGATACAAATGCTGAAATTGGACTTGTAATTGATAAAGAAACGGGTAGTAATCTTAAAGGGCGCGGTGCTGGAAACATTTTGATGGAAATTGATACAAATGGAAAATTTAATATGTGGGGCGACTTTATAACTTTTGATGGTATTTATAACTTTAAAAACTTAAGTTTAATAGATAAAAAATTCAACCTTAAACAAGGAGGTACAATTGTATGGGAAGGAGATCCTCTTTCTGCTCAAATGGATCTAGAGGCACTCTATGTTGTACCTGGAGGGGCTAACCCAGCTTTACTTTTGGATAATCCAAACTTTAACAGAAAAATCCCTACAGAGGTTTTAATTCGCCTTCAGGGTAATCTTTTGAAACCTGATGACCCTGTTTTTGAAATTGACTTCCCAAACACCAATGCTGTAGTTACCTCAGAAATCAATTATCGTTTAGCTGATCCTCAAACGAGTCAACTACAGGCAATATCGTTACTCTCTCAGGGTATATTTATTAATGAAGTGAGTTTAAGTTTTGAGGGAATTACGAATAACCTTTATGAAAAAGCCTCTGATATTTTTAGTAATATCATGGGGAACGATCAAGGGAAACTTGAGGTTGGCTTAAACTACCTTCAGGGAGATAGAAGTCAAATTTTAGATGTAGATTCTGAGGATAGGCTTGGTTTAACAATTTCAACACAGATAACTGATAAAATTTTAATTAATGGCAAAATAGGCGTCCCTGTTGGAGGTTTAGAGGAGACTTTAATTGTTGGGGATTTGCAAATTGATTTTATTTTAAATGAAGAAGGAAGCTTGAAGGCGAAGGTTTTTAATAAAGAAAATGAGTTTAGATATATAGGTGATGAGTTGGGGTATACTCAGGGTCTAGGATTATCCTATCAGGTTGATTTTGAAACCTTTAAAGATCTTATATATAAAATAGTAAATGGCAGTGATTTAGATGGCTTTAATTCAAACCAGAATGATCCAGATAATCCAAATGATTCAGTTATAAATTTTATTAATAAAAATTAATTTAAAAAATCTTTCAACTTGCTAGTAAACGTTGGATTAATACTTAAATTTGATTACTTATTTTAGATAATGTCCATTCATATCAAAAAGGTTGGTGTTCTTACTTCTGGAGGTGATTCCCCCGGAATGAATGCTGCTGTGAGAGCGGTAGTAAGAACTTGCGCTTATCATAAGTTGGAGTGCGTGGGGATTTATCAGGGTTATCAAGGGTTAATTGATAATAATTTAACCCCTATGAATGCAAGAAGCGTAAAGGATATAATAAATAAAGGTGGCACCTTTCTTAAGTCCGCTAGATGTCTTGAGTTTAGAACTCCAGAAGGAAGAAAGTCTGCCTTTGAAAACGTAAAGAAAAATAATATTCACGCACTTGTAATTATTGGTGGGGATGGCTCTTTTACTGGTGCGATGATTTTTCAGAAAGAATTTTCAATTCCAGTAATTGGAATCCCAGGAACTATTGATAATGACATAGGAGGTACCCGATTTACGTTAGGTTATGATACCGCACTTAATACAATCACAGATGCAATTGATAAAATCCGAGATACAGCCAGTTCTCATAACCGTCTATTTTTTGTAGAGGTCATGGGAAGAGATGCTGGGCATATTGCTTTAAACGCAGGAGTTGGCGCAGGTGCTGAAGAGATCCTTATCCCTGAGGAGGATATGGGCTTAGACCGGCTTTTAGAATCTCTTAAACGAAGTGAAAAATCTGGAAAAACATCTAGTATTGTTGTTGTAGCAGAGGGAGATAAAACTGGAGAAAATGTTTTTGAAATAGCTTCATATGTAGAGCAAAACTTGCCATATTATGAGGTTCGTGTCTCTGTAATGGGTCATATGCAAAGAGGGGGTGCGCCTACTTGCTTTGATCGTGTTCTTGCCTCTAGAATGGGGGTTTTTTCCGTTGAAAGCCTTATGGGAGGAAAATCCAATGTTATGGTAGGTATTAACGACGACCAAATGACTCTTTGCCCATTAGAGAATGCTATCAAAGGAAAATCTAAAATCGATGAAGACCTAATAAGGGTCTCTGACATATTATCCATATAAAATAATTTAATTAAAACTGATTATAAAATGTCAATAAAAATAGGAATTAATGGTTTCGGAAGAATTGGAAGACTTGTTTTTCGTTCAGCTATGAAACAATCAGATGTATCAATTTTAGCAATAAATGATTTACTGGATGTGAATCATCTT
>MDTB01148960.1_pt1 | contig 12767 bp, 12 predicted proteins | sample 811161 | NCBI WGS metagenome assembly MDTB01 (sample SAMN05326650, study PRJNA326480) | marine metagenome | isolation source: seawater | place: Mediterranean Sea | collected 2009 | reverse complement strand
TCAAGAACAGCGCGACGGGGATCTATAACATATCGGGTTCAGAAAAATTTCGAATTTCTGAACTTATTATACGAGTGGCCGAGCACGGTAATTATAATTTGAAACTCATAAAGGAAATTAAAACCAAGGAGCTTGGTCAAATAGCACCCCGCCCTCTTATTTCAGATCTGGATATTTCAAAGGCAAGGAGAAATATAGGTTTTAATCCTCACAGCTTTAAGGATGTCTTGGATTCAATGCCTTATATTTGATTTTTCAGTCTAAAAATTTCTAAACTTTGTATTCGAAGAAATGAAAAAATTTCTCATAATCATATTTTCTTTTGTTCCGTCTCTCGTATTTTCAAGTGAAAAAGGGTTAGATAAGAAAATAGATGAGGCTTTTACTCCTGTTTCAGATTTCTTTTCTCAATTGGTTTTTTTTGAAATTTTGGGATACCCTTTTGTTATTTTACTTTTAGTTGGTAGCGCCCTTTTTTTTACAATATTTTTTGGTTTTCCAAATTTGAAATATTTCTTCACGGCAATTAACGTTGTTCGGGGAAGGTTTGATGATCTAGATAAAAAGACACTAGAAAATAAAGAAGGTGAGGTTTCACATTTTCAAGCATTGGCAACTGCTGTTTCAGGGACTGTCGGTAATGGTAATATTGCAGGGGTAGCTCTTGCAATTGCCCTCGGTGGCCCAGGAGCAACTTTTTGGATGATAATTTGTGGTTTGTTAGGAATGTCTACAAAGTTTGTAGAGTGCACTTTGGGAGTGCATTATAGGGATGTAGGCGAAGATGGTACTGTTTATGGAGGTCCCATGTATTATTTGAGTAAAGGATTGAAAATTAGAGGATGGGAAAAGCTTGGAAAAGTATCTGCTATTTTATTTGCTGTATTTTGTATCGGAGGCTCATTTGGTGGCGGTAATGCAGCCCAATCAAATCAAGCAACAATAGTGCTAAAAAATTTATTAGGTCTTGAAACGACTTTCTCCGGAGCAATTATTGGTTTGGTTTTGGCAGTTTTTGTCGGAATCATTATTATCGGCGGGATTAAAAGAATTGCCTCCGTTACCGAGAAGATTGTTCCTCTGATGGCTGCTCTATATATTTTGGCCTGTATCTATATAATACTAATAAATTTCAGTTATGTAGATGATGCAATTTCAATGATTGTAAAAGAGGCATTTAATCCAACAGCTGCAGGGGTTGGTGGAGTTATTGGGGTTTTAATGGTTGGTTTTAAAAGGGCAGCGTTTTCAAATGAAGCCGGCGCAGGCTCAGCATCAATCGCTCACTCTGCTGTAAAAACAAAATATTCAGCATCTGAGGGGTTAGTGGCTTTACTTGAACCTTTCATTGATACTGTAGTCATTTGTACAATGACAGCTTTAGTGATAGTTATCTTTAATATGAATGGTGCTTTTGTATATGGAGGAGATGGCTTAGGCGGAGTTACTATTGATGGAGTATTGTATGAAGGAGCTGGTATTACCTCAAAGGCATTTGCTGAATATATACCTTATTCTTCAGAATTTTTGACAATAGCTGTGGTTCTTTTTGCGGTATCTACTATGATCTCCTGGTCTTATTATGGTCTTCAATCATGGAAATATTTATTTGGTAGGGGATATATGGCAGATATGACATACAAAGTTTTATTTCTAATTTTTGTCATAATTGGAGCGGCTGCAAGTATGAATTCTATTTGGGCCTTCTCGGATGCAATGATTTTTGCTATGGTATTTCCAAATATGATAGGGTTGTATTTCCTTTTCCCTCTGGTAAAGAAAGAGCTAGAAAAATTTCTAAATGCAATTAAGTCAAAATAAAAATCTTGTATTTATTTCAGAAAGTACAGATTTTCATCAATTATTTATTTACATTTGCCAACCAAAATAAATATATAAGCGTATATGTTAGTAATTCAAATTAAAGAAGGAGAAGGAATTGATCGGGCTTTGAAACGTTTTAAACGTAAGTTCGATAAGACCCAAACGATGCGACAGCTAAGAAAACGTCAGGCATTTATCAAGCCTTCAATTTCTCGTAGAGATGAATTTATTAAAGCAAGTTATGTCCAGGGTCTTAAGATGAAAGAGGCTGAATAACTTTGAAAGATATTTGATAAAAACCCCAAGAATAACTAACTTCTTGGGGTTTTTTGTTTCATGACTTCTAAATATCAAGAATACTTGCTCTTAGAGCGTCGATTGTCTGATTCGACAGTAATAGCATATTTAAAGGATATTAATCAGTATTTATTTTTTATTGAGTTTCGACTCGGATTACTGCAACCTATAGAAGCCAAAAAATCTCATATCAGATCATGGGTTGCATCTCTAGTTGATGAGGGGTTAGATCATAAATCTGTTAATCGAAAATTAAGTGCTATCAGAGGTTTTTATAAATTTCTTGAAGAAGCAAAAATGGTTGAGATAAACCCTGTAATTGGAGTTCCATCGCTCAAGGAAAAAAAAAGATTAGTAAGGGCTTTAACAAATGATGAAATAGATGCTTTACTCAATGAGAATTCATTCGCCCCCAATAAAATAGGCCGGAGGGATAGGTTTATATTATTTACCCTTTATGCTTTTGGTTTGAGACGATCAGAACTCTTAAATCTGCGAATTGATTCTGTGGATATAAATAATCAAACAATCCGAGTCTTAGGAAAACGAAAAAAGGAGAGAGAGCTACCCTGCCTTCCAGATTGGATAAAATTATTTCAATTGCACTGCTCTGAATGGTCAGAATTAAAACCTAATGATAAAATATTTACGAATGAAAAAGGAAATTCTTTAAACCCAAGAGCTCTATATTCCATAGTTAATTCGTATCTTAAAATAGCGAGCAGTATAGATAGAAAAGGTCCTCATGTGTTAAGGCATAGTTTTGCTACTCATTTATTAGACATGGGGGCTGATTTGTCTTCAATTCGGGAATTATTAGGACATGCTAATTTATCTGCAACCCAAATCTACACACATGCATCAATAAAGCATTTGAAAAAAGTTTATTTGAAATCGCACCCTGGAAGAAGGTAAGATTAAAGGCAAAAAATATGAATATATCAATTAATGCAATCCATTTTAGAGCGAGTTCTCGGTTAATTTCATTTGTCAAACACAGGGTAGCTTCATTAAAAAAATACAATTCTCACATGGATTCGGTAAAAATTTTTTTACGTTTAGAAAATAATCATCTAAAAAAAAATAAGATTTCTGAAATACATGTGCGTCTTCCTGGAAAAAATTTAATTGTAAGAAAACGTTCTGAAACCTTTGAAAAATCTACATCTTTAGCAAAATCAGTTATTGTAAAAATCTTAGCAAAGAGTAAACAAAAACTAAAGTCTTTGAAAAAGGATTAAAAGTTGCTTGCGGAGACCCTTTTATTTTCTACATTTGCAGTCCGTTTGAAAAATCGGAGAAGCTGGTGTGCAGCAACGTTCTTTATTTAACGCTCTTCAAAAGAGATAACCAACTCTTTACAAGCCTCCATAGCTCAGTTGGTAGAGCCACTGATTTGTAATCAGTAGGTCGGCGGTTCAAGTCCGTCTGGAGGCTCACTCTTTTTTTTGAAGTGCGTTAATGTTTTTTGGCAAAAAAATAAAAATGGGAGTGTCGCATAGTGGCTATTGCAGCAGACTGTAAATCTGTCACCTTACGGTATCGATGGTTCGAGTCCATCCACTCCCACAGCGTTTATTAATTTAAGCGGAAGTAGCTCAGTTGGTAGAGCATCAGCCTTCCAAGCTGAGGGTCGCGAGTTCGAATCTCGTCTTCCGCTCAAGACACATCAGCCGATGTAGCTCAGGGGTAGAGCGTTTCCTTGGTAAGGAAGAGGTCACGGGTTCAATTCCCGTCATTGGCTCATAAACAGTTTCTTTTTTTTCTTTGGAATCAATTCATCTAATAAATTAAATATCATGGCTAAAGAGAATTTCGTGCGTAACAAACCGCACCTTAATATTGGAACCATTGGTCACGTTGACCATGGTAAAACAACCTTAACTGCTGCTATTACAACAGTTTTAGCAAAGGCGGGGTTATCTGCTCTGCGAAGTTTCGATTCAATCGATTCAGCGCCAGAGGAGAAAGAGCGTGGAATAACTATTAATACTGCCCACGTAGAATACGAAACAGCGAACAGGCATTATGCTCACGTTGACTGTCCTGGACACGCAGACTATGTCAAGAATATGGTTACCGGTGCAGCACAAATGGATGGAGCTATTTTAGTAGTTGCGTCTACCGATGGACCAATGCCTCAGACTCGTGAACACATTCTTCTAGCGAGACAAGTAGGAGTGCCAAGAGTGGTTGTATTCATGAATAAAGTAGACATGGTAGACGATGAAGAACTTCTTGAGTTAGTTGAGATGGAAATTCGTGATTTACTTTCATTTTACAAGTATGATGGGGATAATACTCCAATTATTCAAGGCTCGGCATTAGGTGGTCTTAATGGAGAAGAGGCCTGGGTTGCTAAAATCATGGAGCTTATGGAAGCTGTTGATACATATATCGAAGAGCCTACCCGTGAAGTGGATAAGGACTTTTTGATGCCAATAGAAGATGTATTTACTATTACAGGTCGAGGAACTGTTGCCACGGGTCGAATCGAATCGGGTTTAGGTCTAACTGGAGACGTTGTTGACATCATTGGTTTTGGAGATGAAAAACTTTCTTCTACCATTACTGGAGTAGAAATGTTTAGAAAAATTCTTGACAGAGGTGAAGCTGGAGACAATGTTGGATTACTACTTCGTGGAATCGAAAAATCAGATATACGACGTGGTATGGTTATTTGTAAGCCAGGTTCTCAAAAGCCTGCAAGTAAATTCAAAGCTGAAGTATATATTTTGAAAAAAGAAGAGGGTGGTCGTCACACTCCTTTTCATAATAAATACCGTCCGCAATTCTACCTCAGAACCACAGACGTAACAGGTGAAATTATTTTAGGGGGCGGAGTAGAAATGGTTATGCCAGGCGATAACCTGTCTATTGAAGTTGAGTTAATTGCACCTGTTGCAATTAGTAAAGGTCTTCGATTTGCAATCCGTGAAGGAGGGCGAACTGTAGGAGCTGGACAGGTGACAGAAATTTTGTAATTAAGAATTTAAACACCGAAATCGGATATGATTTTCTGGTTCTCCAAAAAATCACATCCTAATTACGGGTGTAGTTCAAGGGTAGAATAGTGGTCTCCAAAACCATTGATGGGAGTTCGAATCTCTCCACCCGTGCTAAAATTGTTGAATAAATAAGTGATGGAAACAATAACTAAATACTTAAAAGAATCGTATGTTGAATTCGTTCAGCGTGCGACATGGCCTTCATGGGTTAGTCTTCAACGAAGTACAGTTGTTGTTATTGTTGGATCATTAGTCTTTGCTTTAGCAATATTTGTCATGGATAAAGTAATAACTCAGGTTTTGGATTTTATATATAAACTTTTTGCATAGGATGAGTTCGACTCAAGAGATGAAATGGTATGCTGTCCGCTCGATTAGCGGTAAGGAATCTAAGACAAAGCATTATATCGAAACAGAGATGTCTCGAATGGGAATGTCTAATCTTCTTGGTCAGGTTTTAATTCCAACTGAAAAAGTATATCAAATTCGAAATGGGAAAAAAATTCTTAAGGAAAGAAATTTTTTTCCTGGTTACATAATGATAGAAGCAATACTAACTGGAGAATTTGCTCATACTTTAAAAAATGTGACAAATGTCATCGGATTTCTGAGTGAAACTAAAGGGGGAAAGCCCACCCCTCTTCGTCAGAATGAAGTGAATAGAATGTTAGGCAAAGTTGATGAATTAGCTGAATCTGCTGACCATGTCTCAATACCTTTCGTTCTTGGGGAATCAGTCAAGGTTATTGATGGCCCATTTAGGGACTTTATTGGTTCGATTGAAAAGATAATAGAAGATAAGCGAAAGTTAGAGGTGATGGTTAAGATTTTTGGTCGTAGAACACCTCTTGAATTGAGTTTCATGCAAGTTGAAAAAGAGAATTAAAAAATGGCAAAGGAAATAAGTGGACTATTAAAACTTCAAGTTAGAGGTGGAGCAGCTAATCCATCTCCTCCTGTAGGTCCGGCTTTAGGGTCAAAAGGAGTTAATATCATGGAGTTTTGCAAACAATTTAACGCGCGAACACAGGATAAAGCAGGAAAGCTTTTACCTGTGGTAATCACAGTTTACTCTGATAAATCATTTGATTTTATTATTAAACAACCTCCGGTTGCAGTTCAATTATTGGAGGCTGCAAAATTAAAAAGTGGTTCAGGTGTTCCAAACTTAGAAAAAGTCGGTAAAGTGTCTTGGGCTCAGGTTCAAACGATTGCAGAAGATAAAATGTCAGATTTGAATTGTTTTACGACTGCATCTGCGATGGAGATGGTTGCAGGAACAGCCAGGAGCATGGGATTAACTGTTAGTGGATCAAAACCTAGTCTAAATTAATTAAGATGGCAAAACTTAGTAAGAATCGTAAAATTGCTGAAGAAAAGATACTTCCGGGTAAGTTCTATTCTATTTCTGAAGCTTCAACTTTAGTTAAGGAGGTTAGTACCAGTAAATTTGATGGTTCGATTGATTTAGCAATTCGCTTGGGCGTGGATCCAAGAAAGGCAAATCAGATGGTAAGAGGAGTTGTTAGTCTTCCCAACGGAACGGGAAAATCAATCAGAGTGCTCGCTCTTGTAACCCCAGATAAAGAAGCGGAAGCCAAGGAAGCTGGAGCAGACTTTGTTGGAATGGATGAATATCTTGCTAAAATAAAGTCGGGATGGACTGATGTCGATGTTATAATTACGGTTCCGGCTGCAATGGGCAAGTTAGGTCCTTTAGGGGGGTGCTTGGCCCAAGGGGATTAATGCCGAACCCTAAATCAGGGACTGTGACTATGGATATAGGAAAGGCAATAACAGAGGTTAAAGCGGGAAAAATTGATTTTAAAGTCGATCGTTTTGGTATTATTCACACTGCAGTGGGAAAGGTTTCATTTACTGCTAAGCAAATTGAGGAAAATGCCAATGAAGTCATAAACTCAGTTATTAAGTTGAAACCTAGCTCGGCAAAAGGAACGTACATTAAAAGCCTTACGATGAGTCCAACAATGGGACCTGGTATTGCTATGGAAGTGAAAAACGCATAAGATCAATAGAAAATGACACGTGAAGAAAAAAATAGCTTGATTGATAGTCTTACAGAAATTCTAGAGACATCTCCTTCTATATATTTTACTGATATAGCAGGACTTGATTCAAAAAATTCCAGTGATTTACGGCGTGCTTGCCACAAGGCAAAAGTGAAAATGACTGTTGTCAAAAATGCGCTTTTAAACAAGGCAATGGATCGTTCATCAAAAGACTTTGGTGACTTATCGACAATACTAAAAGGAAATTCTAGTATAATGATTTCGGAAGCTGGGAATGCTCCGGCTAAAGTAATTAAGGCGTTTAGAAAAGATAGTGAGAAACCTATTCTCAAGGGAGCTTACGTTGAAGAATCAATTTACATTGGTGACAACGAGCTCGAAATGTTAACTAGCTTGAAATCTAAGAATGAACTCATTGGGGATGTTATCCTGCTTTTGCAGAGCCCATTGAAAAATGTGATTTCTGGAATTCAAGCCGGCGGTGGTCAGACCATATCTGGTTTGATCAAGGCGCTTGAAGAGCGCAACCATTAATTCAGCTTCAATATTTGAATATAGTTTATATAAATTAATTTAAAAATCAACCAAAATGGCTGACATAAAAAACCTCGGAGACTCTTTAGTCAATTTGACTGTAAAAGAGGTCAAAGAACTTGCTGACTACTTAAAAGAGGAGTATAGCATTGACCCTGCTGCCGCTGCTGTTGCAGTTGCTGCTGGTGGTCCTGCTGCTGGCGATGGCGCTGCAGCTGAAGAAAAATCATCTTTTGATGTTGTTTTGAAGAGCTCAGGCCCTTCGAAATTGGCAGTAGTAAAAGTGGTTAAAGAATTAACTGGCCTTGGTCTTAAGGATGCAAAAGATGCAGTAGATGCAGCTCCAGCTCCAATTAAGGAAGGTGTAAGCAAAGATGAAGCTGAGGCTCTCAAAAAACAACTTGAGGAAGCTGGAGCAGAAGTCGAGCTTAAATAATTCTTTCAAAGCACACAGGTTTGGGTTCTTAGAACAAGTGTTTTAAGACCTGAACCTTTTCGTATTTTAATTAATATTCATCATTTAGTCGATTTTTATGGCCCACGTTCAACCGCGAATCAACTTTACTTCAACCTTTGCCCAGGCGGATACTCCTGACTTCTTGGATATCCAAATTAAGTCTTTCCGAGATTTTTTTCAGATTGATACTAAACCGGAGGATCGTTCCGATGAAGGTCTTTTTAAAACATTCAATGAAAATTTTCCAATTTCTGATTCCCGAAATCAATTTGTCCTAGAATTTATTGATTATTTTGTAGATCCACCGCGCTACCACGAGCGAGAATGTATTGAGCGTGGTTTAACATTTAGCGTTCCCTTAAAAGCTCGTTTGAAGCTTTATTGTACCGATCCTGAACATGAGGATTTCGAAACTATAGTTCAAGATGTTTATTTGGGCACTATCCCTTATATGAGCCCAAGAGGTACTTTTGTTGTGAATGGTGCAGAGCGTGTCATAGTCTCACAACTTCACCGATCACCAGGAGTGTTTTTTGGTCAGAGTTTTCATGCAAACGGAACGAAATTATACTCGGCGAGAGTTATCCCATTTAAGGGTAGTTGGATTGAGTTCGCTACTGATATTAATAATGTCATGTACGCTTACATTGACCGAAAGAAAAAACTTCCAGTAACTACTTTATTCCGTGCGATAGGATATGAAAGAGACAAAGACATTTTAGAAATATTTGATCTTGCAGAAGAGACAAAAGTTTCTAAAGCCGGCTTAAAAAGAGCTGTCGGTCGAAAATTAGCTGCTCGGGTATTGAAAACTTGGATAGAAGACTTTGTTGATGAAGATACAGGCGAGGTTGTTTCAATCGAAAGAAATGAAGTGATCTTGGATCGAGATACTATCATAGAAAAGGATCATGTCGCTATGATTATGGAGGCAGAAGTTCCAAATATACTTCTCCATAAGCAAGATGTTATAGAGGGTGAGTTTTCAATCATTTACAATACTCTTCAAAAAGATCCAACAAATTCGGAAATTGAAGCTGTTGAACATATTTATAGACAGCTTCGTAATGCTGAACCACCCGATGAAGAGACGGCAAGAGGAATTATTGATAAGTTATTTTTCTCTGAGCAGAGATATAGTCTTGGTGAGGTCGGGCGCTATCGTTTAAATAATAAACTTGGTTTAGATATTGAAAAAGATCAGCAGGTATTAAGCAAACAGGATATTATCTCCATCATTAAGTATTTGATAGAGCTTATTAATTCGAAGGCAGAAATTGATGACATCGATCACTTATCAAATAGACGAGTTAGAACTGTAGGAGAGCAAATGGCAAATCAATTTGGTGTTGGTTTAGCCCGAATGGCAAGAACAATAAGAGAAAGAATGAATGTAAGAGACAATGAGGTATTTACTCCTATTGATCTTATAAATGCCAAAACATTGAGTTCTGTGATTAATTCCTTTTTCGGAACTAATCAATTAAGCCAGTTTATGGATCAAACTAATCCATTAGCTGAAATAACCCATAAGCGTCGTTTGTCTGCCCTTGGACCTGGCGGTTTGAGTCGCGAGAGAGCGGGTTTTGAGGTTCGTGATGTTCATTACACTCATTATGGTAGATTATGCCCAATTGAAACTCCTGAGGGGCCAAATATTGGTCTAATTTCGTCGCTTTGCGTTTACGCCAAGGTAAATAGTATGGGCTTTATTGAAACACCTTATCGTTCAGTTGATGAAAATGGAAAGGTTAGATTAGATTCGGACCCTGAATACTTTGCTGCTGATGAGGAGGAAAATAAAGTTATCGCACAAGCCAATGCTCCTTTAAAATCAGATGGAACTTTTGTAAATGACAAAGTAAAAGCGAGGGATGAAGGAGATTTTCCAGTTGTTGATCCAAAGAAACTAGATTTGATGGACGTAGCGCCAAATCAAATAGCTTCAATATCTGCATCCTTGATTCCATTTTTGGAACATGACGATGCGAATAGAGCATTGATGGGATCTAATATGATGCGTCAAGCTGTTCCGCTCTTGCAACCAGAAGCACCCATCGTAGGAACTGGACTAGAAAGACAAGTTGCTCATGATTCAAGGGTCTTGATTAATGCAGAAGGTGCTGGTACAGTAAAATATGTTGACGCAAAAGAAATCCAGATTGAATATGATCGAACGGAAGAAGAAGAATTGGTAAGTTTTGATTCTGCTATAAAATCATATCCGTTAACAAAGTTTTTAAAAACTAATCAAAGCACGACTATTAATTTAAAGCCCATTGTAAAAAGTGGTGAGCGTGTGAACTTGGGTCAAGTACTTTGCGAGGGGTATGCAACCCAAGGTGGGGAATTGGCATTGGGTCGCAATCTTCTAGTATCGTTTATGCCCTGGAAAGGTTATAATTTTGAGGATGCGATAGTTATAAATGAGAGAGTAGTGCGAGAAGATATCTTTACTTCCATTCATATGGATGAATATACTTTGGATGTAAGAGATACAAAGTTAGGAATGGAGGAATTGACCTCAGATATTCCTAATGTAAGCGAAGAGGCGACAAAGGACCTTGACGAAAATGGAATAATTCGTGTTGGAGCAGAGGTTCACCCAGGTGATATTTTAATCGGAAAAATTACCCCAAAAGGTGAAAGTGATCCATCTCCAGAGGAAAAGTTATTGAGAGCAATTTTTGGAGATAAAGCTGGAGATGTAAAAGATGCTTCTTTAAAAGCTTCTCCTTCTTTACACGGTGTTGTAGTCGACAAAAAATTATTTAGTCGTAGCGTCAAAGATAAGCGTCAACGCTTGAGAGATAAAGATGAGCTGCAGGTTTTAGAGAAAGATTTTAATTCTAAGATATCTGATTTGAGATCAGTTTTGATTGAAAAACTTGCCAAATTAGTTTCCGGGAAAACTTGTCAGGGTGTGACTAATGATCTAAATGAAGAAATCGTGCCTAAAGGAACGAAATTCACTTTAAAGATTTTAAATAGTATCTCTGACTACACTCACCTTACGGGTGGAACATGGACTACGGATAACTCAAGAAATGAGGCTATTGATAACCTTTTACACAATTTTAAGATTAAAGAGAGTGATATGGGAGGTGTCTACAGACGCCAAAAATTCACAATATCCGTAGGTGACGAATTACCAGCAGGAATTGTAAAAATGGCAAAAGTTGTTATTGCCAAAAAGCGTAAGCTTAAAGTAGGGGATAAAATGGCGGGGCGTCACGGAAACAAAGGCATAGTTGCAAAAAATTGTAAGGGAAGAAGACATGCCTTTCCTGGAAGATGGTACTCCTGTAGACATTGTTCTTAATCCCCTTGGTGTGCCATCCAGGATGAATATTGGCCAGATTTATGAAACTGTTCTTGGTTGGGCAGGGTTGAAAACAGGAGAAAAGTTTGCTACGCCAATTTTTGATGGTGCGACTCTTGATGAAATCACAAATCATACCTCAGCAGCAGGTATACCGACCTTTGGTCACACTCAGTTATTTGACGGTGGAACTGGGGTTGCTTTTGATCAAAAAGCTACTGTAGGAGTTATTTACATGCTCAAATTAGGGCACATGGTAGATGATAAAATGCATGCCCGTTCGATAGGTCCATATTCTTTGATTACCCAACAGCCACTTGGAGGTAAGGCTCAGTTTGGTGGTCAGCGTTTTGGGGAGATGGAGGTATGGGCACTTGAGGCTTTTGGAGCTTCAAATATCTTAAGAGAGATTCTAACTGTAAAGTCTGATGACGTTATTGGTAGGGCAAAGACATATGAATCCATTGTAAAAGGGGACCGAATGCCTGAGCCAGGTATACCTGAATCTTTTAATGTATTACTGCATGAATTACAAGGTTTAGGTCTAAAAGTTAATTTGGACTAGTTAAAATAATTGATAAAAACACTGACATTAAAGTAATGAGAAAATCAGAGACAAATACAACAGGTAGTTTTCAATCTATAACCATAGGTCTGGCATCACCAGAATTTCTCCTTGAGCGATCAAGTGGAGAGGTTTTAAAGCCAGAAACAATCAATTACAGAACGCACAAGCCTGAGCGAGACGGATTGTTTTGTGAACGTATTTTTGGACCAGTAAAGGATTTTGAATGTGCTTGTGGAAAATACAAACGAATCCGATATAAGGGAATAGTGTGTGATCGATGTGGTGTCGAAGTTACAGAGAAAAAAGTTCGTCGGGAGAGAATCGGTCACATTAATTTGGTCGTTCCAGTTGCTCATATTTGGTATTTCCGATCGCTTCCAAATAAAATTGGATACTTGCTGGGAATTCCGACAAAAAAGTTAGATATGATAATATATTATGAGAGATATATTGTTATTCAAAATGGGGCAGCTCAGGATTCTGAAGGGAATGAATTCGCTCATATGCAATTCTTGACTGAAGAAGAGTATCTCGATGCTCTCGATCGTCTTCCATCAGAGAATATGTATTTGGATGATACGGACCCAACTAAGTTTATTGCCAAAATGGGTGCTGAGGCTTTATTGATGCTTATTCAGCGCTTGGATTTGGATCAAATGTCCTATGATCTAAGAGATAAGGCAGCTAAAGAGACATCTCAACAACGAAAGCAAGAAGCTTTGAAGCG
>MDTB01050685.1_pt1 | contig 12767 bp, 14 predicted proteins | sample 811161 | NCBI WGS metagenome assembly MDTB01 (sample SAMN05326650, study PRJNA326480) | marine metagenome | isolation source: seawater | place: Mediterranean Sea | collected 2009 | reverse complement strand
TAGGGGTTATCCACTAACTTAAAAAGCGTTTAACAACAAGCGTTTTATAAGCATTTATGTAATAATTGCAATAAATCATTTTACCATAAAATATGCTAATAAATAGTCAAATTAGCCGTAAAAAACATGAAAAAATCCACCTTTTTAATCTTAGGAAAGCACGCTGTTTTAGAAGCTTTAAAAAATCCATCCAGAAAAATTGAACGTATTTTTTTAACTGAGGATGCTCAAAAAAAAATTAATAAAGAAAATCAGAATTTAAATTTATTTAAAAATGTAAATGTATTTTATAAGTCTAAAAGAGAATTAGATAATCTATGTGGTAAAGAAGAAACTTCTCATCAAGGGTTAATAGCGGAAGTTGAGCAGTTAGAGGAGATTTCTTTAAAAGAATTTATTGTTGAAAATAAGAAAAAAAATTTAAATTTAATTGCGTTAGAGGAAGTTACTGATCCTAGAAATATTGGATCAGTAATAAGAAGTGCGGTAGCTTTTAACATCGATGGAATAATAGTAAAGGACAGATCTTTCCCTTCTAAAAGTAAACTTTTACATAAAAGTGCAAGTGGAGGAATGGAGCATATTAAAATTTTTAAAGTAGCAAATTTAAATACAACATTAAAATATTTAAAAACAAAAGAATTTTGGATAAGCGCTTTTGATGCGCAGGGTGAAAAAAATTTTACTAAACATAATTGGTTAGGTAGAAATGTTTTGTTATTTGGATCTGAAGGTTTAGGTTTAAGAAAATTAACACTTCAAAACTCAGATTTTATTTTTAAAATTAAAATTAATGAGAAAATTGAAAGCTTAAATATATCAAATTCAGTTTCTGTGGTTTGTCATTTTATTAGTAATTTTAATTAATGAAAATAAATACTTTAAATAAATCTTTATATCTTATTTTATCACTTTCGTTATTTTTTGATTTATACTTTAATATTGACTCCGCAGGAAGCGGGGGATTTATCATTGATTTTAAAAGTACATGGCCAATAGTTGAAAATCCTTTAGGATACAAAGCTGTTAATGATATGAAGTTTCCACTCCATTATTATATCGCTGGAGGAATTTATAACATAGTTAATGATAAGGAAATTTTGAGAATTATATACTGCTTAATTTCATTACCAATTCCATATTTATTTTATGTGTGTCTCAAGCTAAAATATCCAAAAATAGACATTAATAATTTATTTTTATTTTCGTTAATTATATTTTTGTTACCCTCTGTAAGATCAGCTGCTGTTTGGCCTAATACTCAAATAACTGCAATTATTTTTTTTTTAGTTTCTTTATTTTTTTTTTTAAAATGGGAAACAAAAAAAGAATTTAATGTAATTAATAAAGAAATTTTATTAACTATTTTTTTTATGTCTCTAACTGTATATACAAGACAACTATATGCAATGATTTTCGCATATTTTGTATTAATCTTCTTTTTAAATTTGTCTAGAACGGTGTTTTTAAAAACAGTTTTATTAATATTTTGTTTTGCAGTTCCAGGGATTATTCTTGTTGTGGTTTGGCCAAGAATACTTCAAGCAACTTTTGAATTTAAATTATATAATAGTCTTTTAGTTAATGCTTCAATAATTTCTTTTTATTTACTACCTTTCTTCACAATTTTATATTTTTTTGAAAAAAAATTACTTTCTTTTAACCAATTTAAATTTACATTATTTTTAATTGCATTTTTAGTTTTACTATGTGCTTTATTTTTTGATTACAATTATTTAATGGGAGGTGGGTACTTTATTAAACTTTCAAAAATTGTATTTAACAATTTTTATTTATTTTACTTATCGTCTATAATTGGTTTTTTTCTAATTTATTTATTATCAAAAGAAAATATGCTTAATTTAGTTTTACACTTAATAATTATATTATCTATAAGCGCTTATATAATCTTCATGAAATATTTTGAACCAATGTACATATTAATATTATTTTTAGTGATGAAAACGAGATATACAAATATATTTTTAAATAATAAAAAGTATATTTACTTATACCATCTTTACATTGTTCTATATTTATCTTCCGCTATAATTAATAACTTTTTTTTATTTTCAAAAAGTATATAAAGCAATTTAACGATTATTTATATTAGTAGTATTTTATGCCCTCATAGCTCAATTGGTAGAGCAATTGATTTGTAATCAATAGGTTCGCGGTTCGAGTCCGTGTGAGGGCACCAAATTTAATTAATGATGGATATGCAGCCAAAAGTTTATATTTATATAAGATTTATTTTATTTCCAATTATATTTGTTGCAGATTTTTTTCAAAACTATTTTACAAAATATTTTACACCTATGAATATGGGACCTGTTTCAACTAATAAATTTAAAAAATTTTTAAAAGGTTGTTTTAAAAAAGATTCATTTATTCTAGATTTTGGTTGTGGTGCAGGATATTTTTCTACTTTATTTGATCCTAAAAAATATGTTGGAATCGATATTAATAAAAGCTTTATTAATTTAGCAAAAAGTAGATACGCTAATTATAAATTTTATAATTTCGATGAAAAAAAATTATTAAAAGAATATAAAAATAAAATTAACTATATTTTAATAAATAACGTAATACATCATTTAAATAAAAATCAATTAAAGGAAAATTTTTTATTTATAAAAAATAATTGTAATGAAAATACAACACTAATAATTATAGAACCTCTTATGCCAAAAAAAATTCTTTCTTTTGAGTTTTTTATGAAGGTTCTAGATATTGGAAATTACATTACAAATCAAAATGGATATAAAAATAGACTAGAGAAACATCTAAAAATCAATAAAGCAAAAGTTGAAAAATTTAGTATAGGGTCAACTTTAATTTTAACTTGCAAATTTAAAAGATAATAAATTTTTTGGTTTAAAAATTAATTCTTTCTTTTTCAATTACTAATGGTAATTTTCTTGTATGTGTCAAAATATACATTACATATTCTCCAATTAAACCTAAAATTAAAATCTGAATAGATCCGAGAGTAAATAATCCTATTATAATTGGAGCAATACCTAAATCGAAAGAACTCCAGTTTAAAATTTTTCTTAAGAAGAAAATAAAAGCCACAAACATTGAAACTATACTTAAAACAAAACCGACTAACGTGATCATTCTAAGAGGTAATTTTGAATGCTTGATAATGGCCAAAATTCCAATATCGTATAATGTATAAAAATTATTTTTTGAAATGCCTGATTTTCTTTTTGGTTGATGAAATTGTATTAATTTTATTTTATCTGTAACCTCGGTTATAAGTCCTCGAAAATAAGGATAAGGATCTTTAAAATTTTTTAATTCTTGAACTATCCTTTTACTATACAAACCTGATCCCGTAGTGTTTATAAGTTGTTTTTGCTCAGAGAGCTTATTTATAAATTTATATAACTGTCCTTTTAAAAAATGTTTGAAAAAATTTTCCTCTGAGGTATTTTTTTGAGCCATCACTACCTCACTTCCATTTTCCCACTCTTTAACGTAATCTTTAATTAAGCTTATAGGATCTTGAAAGTCAGCCATCATTAAGATTATTGCATCACCCGAGGCTTGAAAAATAGCATGCACAGGTGATCTTATATGTCCATAATTTTTTTCATTAACTATAACTTTAATTTTTTTATCTTTTTCAATAAGTTGTTTTAATATTTCAACAGTTTTATCATCTGATGAATTATCAATAATTATATGCTCATAATCATATGAGAGCTTTTTCATTTCTTCCGAAACTGCCAAACATAATGCTTCAATATTATTTTCTTCATTAAAAGTTGGTGTAACTATACTTATTTTTTTATTCATGTTTATTTTATAATTGAATGTAATGAGGTTCTCAAATTATAATTTAATTTTAGATTAAGTTCTTTCTGGGCTTTTTTGATTATTGGAATATATCTTTCAATTTTTTTATTGCTAGGTTTTTTTATTTTTACTGTTGTTTTTAAAATTCTACCAACTAATTTAGCTAAATTTTGAATTGAAATACTCTCATTCGAACCAACATTATATATTGGACATTTTGAGCTAGATTTTGAGAGAATTGTCAAAATCCATCTAATCATATCATCACTATGCATGTAACTTCTATAAATCTTTGACCTTGTTTTTACTTGAATTGGTTTTTTCTTTAAACCAGAATTTATAAATTGTGATATAGCATAATTATTGTCATCTAAAATTCTTTTACCAATAAAAGTGAACATTCTTGCTATTGAAACGTTATAACCATTTAAACCTAAATCAATAAATATTTTTTCAATAATTTTTTTTGTTTCTGCATATCTTTTTTTATTTTTAATTTTTCCATAAATAGCTCCTGAACTAGTAAATAAAACTTTAGTTTTTTTAGGCAGTTTCTTAATTAATAAAACAAATTTTTTTGCTGCCTCAATATCATTTATCTTATTATTTGTATTTACAGCAAAAATAACTAGATCTGTTTTGTTCAATTTTTTTATTCTTTTTATATCTGCTTTTATATATTTTATTTTTGTAAAATTTTTTTTTCTTTTTAAAGAAATTTTTTTCCTACTTACGCAAATTAGTTTGTTAATTTTCCATCTTAACAAACCTTTTTTATTTGAAAAATCTATTAAAGATTTTCCTAAAAATCCACTCCCGCCAATTATTGTTAGTGTTTTCAATTTTATTTACTAATTAATTTTAAATAATAATTTTCCAATAAATATTTTTCTGATCCGACTTTGCCTATTACTTTATTACTTAAGCTTTTTGATATTATATGGGTTTTAATTTTATTATTATTTATAGATTCTTTTATCCAGGAACCAAATCCACCATCTTCTAAATGATCTTCTAATACAACTATTTTATCCCAATTTTTTATTTGGTTAAATTGTGCTTTTTTATACTTCATTCCCCATAAAGGTAAAGAATAAATAGAATAATTATTAAAATTTTTATTTGTTAAAAATTTTTTAGCTATACTTGCAACATTGCCTGTTGTTAAAAAAATTTTTTTACTGATCCGATTACTTTTGAAAATGGATAGCCATTTGCCTGGTTTTAAATTTGGAATTTTATTGTGAAGAGGTTTCGTATTGCTTTTAGATAATCTTAAATATGATGGCTGTGGCTTTTTTAAAATATATTTCATACAAGCTTTTGTTTCCATCTCATCACCGGGTGATGCAATTAACATATTAGGAAAAAGTCTCATCAAACCATAATCTTGCAAAGAATGGTGGGAATACCCTAAGTTTCCATAGCTTAGTCCTGCTCCAACATTCACTATTGTTACTGGAAGATTGTGATAATCAACATCATTTCTGATTTGTTCTGAACATCTAAAAGTTGGAAAATTTCCGATTGAATAAACAAATACGTGATATCCCTCTAAGGCCATACCTGCGGCAATACCCATCATATTTTGTTCAGCAACTCCTGCGTTAAAAAATTGACTTGGAAACATTTTAGCAAATTTTTCTACAACATTATATCCAAGATCATTTACTATTAAGATAATTTTTTTATTTTTTTTTGCAGCCGCAATTAATTCTTCTATAAAAATTTTACGCATTTTCTATTTCCTTCAAAGCTTTATTTAATTCAAGAAAATTTGGTGACTTATAATGCCAAGCAATATTATTCTCCATAAAACTTATTCCTTTACCCTTAATTGTATTGGCTATAATTACTTTTGGTTTATTTTTTGACTGAAACTTAAATGCATTAATCAATTGATTAATGTTGTGACCATTAATACTTTTTACAAAACAATTAAAAGATTTCATTTTATTAATAATAGGCTCTAGTTTAATTGTTTTAGACACAAAAGTTAAACTTTGAAGCTTGTTATAATCAATAATGACACAAAGGTTATCAAGTTTGTGATGTGAAGCAAACATAAGAGACTCCCAAGTTGTCCCTTCGTTTAATTCACCATCACTTAGCAAAACATAAATATTTTTCTTTTTTTTCTCTTTTTTTGCCGCTAATGCTGAACCAATTGCAACTGGTAAACCGTGACCCAATGAACCTGTTGAAAGTTTAACACCTGGCACATAATGACTTGCGTGGCTCATTAAGAGAGTATTATTTTCACCATAACCAAATAAAGTTTTTTTTGATAAGATTTTTTTTTCGTATAACATGCAATATAAAGCAAGACATGCATGGCCTTTACTTAAAATAAAAGTATCTTTAAAAGAGCTTTTTCTATTTGCGGAAGTTTTTAATATATCGTTAAATAAAACGGTTAAAATTTCAACAATCGATAAACATCCACCAACATGTGAGGACTTTGCTTTATGACTTAGTTTTAAAATATTTGTTCTTAAGTTTTTTATTGTTTTTTTTTGTAAATTGTTCATCTTAAGAATTTAGATATTATCCTATGAATATAACTAATATCATTCTTGTTAAGTCCCTGATGACAACCAATAAGTAAACCATACTTCATAATATAATCTGAGTTTTTAAAGCTATTAATTTTATTTTTTTTAGATATTAGATTTTCAAAAGCGGGGTGTCTTAAAGTATTGCCCGTAAATATTGGTCTTGTTTGTATTTTGTTTTTTTCAAGGAAGGTTTGAAATTTCTTTCTTGAAAAATTTAAATTATTTTTAAGAATAACTGGATAAGCTAAAAAATTCGTTTTCACATTTTTGCCTATTCTTGGCAAAATGAAATACTTGTTGAATTTTTTAAAAAAATTGTAATGAAGCATAAAATTTTTATTACGTACTTTTGAAAAAGCATTAAATTTTTTTAATTGTTCCAGCCCGAAAGATGCACCAATTTCTGATGGTTCAAAATTATAACCTGCTTCAGAAAACACAAATTTTCTATCATAACTATATCCTTTAAGTTTTATACCAAGTCTCTTTTTAATATTTTCTGAATCTTTAATTAAGGACGACATTCTTCCCCAACTTCTTAATACTTTTGCTTTTGAAAAATAATTTTTATTATTTGTAAGCATTATACCGCCATTTCCTGCGCAACTAATAACATGAGAACCATAAAAACTTGTTATTGAAATATCACTATATACTCCAGTAGGTTTATTATTAATTTTTGCTCCCAATGTATCGGCAGAGTCTTCGATAACTTTTAGATTGTATTTCAAAGCTAATTTTTTTATTTCTATCCAATTCGGGATATTGCCAATAAGATTCGGTATAAGCAATGCTCTTGTTTTTTTTGAGATTTTTTTTTCTATTTTTTTAATATCTATCTGTAATGTGTCGACCTCGCAATCGACGAAGATAGGTTTTAAATTTGATAAAATAATCGATGAAATTGCTGTTCCAAAATTAAGACAAGGGGCAATGATTTCACTACCTTTGGGAAAGTTTAAAATCTTTAAAGCTAATATCAAAGCTGACGATCCAGAATTTACCATTAATCCATATTTTTTTGACGATAGCTTTGCAATTTTTTTTTCAAAATTACTTACTGAAACTCCCATTTGAGTTGATTTTTTAAGAGTATTAAGAACAGCATTAATCTCTTTTTTATTATAAACATTTTTGCCGTAAGAAATTCTCATTTTCATAATTTATTTTAAATAATTTTTTATTTGTTTTTCACAAATAGTTTTATAACCTTCTTTTCTTGAATCTTTATTCCATTCTATAATTTTATTCAAAGAATTATTTAGACTCCATCTTGGACTCCATTTTAAAAGCTTTCTAGCCTTAAAATTACTTAATCTTAAATAACTTGTTTCAGGTTTGAAATCCTTAGATTTATTTTTTGCAATTTTAATTTTTAATTTTAAAGATTTAGCAAAATAGTTCGCAATGTATTTTACTGATTTGCAATTAGAAATATTTGGTCCAAAATTCCAATTTTGAGAAACTTTTAAAATTTTGTTTTTGGCTAATTTTTCCGCTAAAAGTAAATATCCACTTAAAGGTTCAAGAACATGCTGCCATGGACGAGTTGAATTAGGATTTCTTAAAATAATTTTTTTCTTATATTTTGCAAATCTATAAATATCAGGAATTAATCTATCTTCAGAGTAGTCACCACCCCCTATAACATTACCTGCCCTCACAGTAGCTAGTCGTTGTTTTGATGATCGCTTAAAAAAAGAGTCATGATAAGATGAAAAAAGATGTTCCACACAGACCTTTGATGAACTATACGGATCAATTCCTCCTAATCTGTCAGTTTCTTGAAAAATTTTATTTTTAGAATTATCGTAAACCTTATCTGTAGTAATTATTATTGTAGACTTAATTTTATTAATTTTTCTTACACACTCTAAAATATTAAGTGAGCCAACAACATTTATATCAAAAGTTTCTTTTGGCAGTAAATAAGAGTATCTCACTAGTGGTTGCGCTGCTAGATGAAATAAAATCGTAGCATTTGAATTCTTTATTTCTTTAAAAAGCCTTTTATAATCCCTTACATCGGCAATTATAGATTTTTTTATAACTTTATCTACATTTGCTAATTTATATAAACTTGGTTTTGTTAAAGGTTTTAATGAATATCCTGTTACTTCTGCGCCTAAATAATTTAAAAATATAGATAACCAACTACCTTTAAAACCTGTGTGGCCTGTAATAAAAACTCTTTTTTTAGCCCAAAATTTTCTATTAATTCTATTAATCACAAAATTATTTTTTCATTGATTGTTCAGACTTAATTCTCTTATCCAAACTTTTATTTTTGTCATACAATAATAAAAAATTCAAACTTTCACATATTTTTATTTGTACCTTTTTGACATTTCTAACTTCAATATTGTCTGCTACTGCTGCAATTGGCCTTTTTTTGGTATCTAAATTAATAATATCTACAACATTATTTTTTTTAACAACTCTTCCTTTCCATCTTCTAGGTCTAAAAGGACTTATAGGTGTTATTGCAAGTTGACTAGAATTTAATGATAATATCGGACCATTAACTGATAAATTATAAGCGGTGCTACCAGCTGGTGTGCTGACAATTAATCCGTCTCCAATTAATTTTTTAAGTACTATCTTTTTATTTATTTTTATACAAAGTAAAGATGTTTGTTTGCTTTGTCTAAAAAGTGAGAGCTCGTTGATTGCTAAAAGTTTTTTTATATTTTTATTATTTTTGATTGTAATTTCTAAAGGTTTTAAAAATATTTTTTTTGAGGAGATAATTCTTTTATTTAAATCAATATTTTTATTTTCATTCATAAGAAATCCAAAACTTCCGCAATTAATTCCAAAAAAAGATTTTTTATATTTCACATATTTTTTTAAAGTTTGAAGCATAAAGCCATCACCACCACCAACAATAATTGTATCTGCCTTAGTGACTGGTAAATTAATATACTTTTTTAAAAATTTTTTTTTTAAAGCTTGTGCTTTAGGTGTTTTGTCAAAGGTAAAAAAAAATTTATTCATAAGTCATTTTTTGGTGCCCTCGGCCAGACTCGAACTGGCACTCCGCAAGCGGCAAGGATTTTAAGTCCTTTGTGTCTACCAATTTCACCACGAGGGCACATAAATTTATGTATATGACGTTTATATTATTATTTAAATCTTATAAAGTATATTTATTTCATGAAAAATATATTGGTTTATAATTCAGGTGGTGGTTTAGGAGACTCAATCCAGCTAATTCCATTAATCCTTAGTCTAAAAAACCATTATAGAAGATCAAAAATTTTTTACATAGGAGCTCATCAAAATCATTTTGAGGGAAGGTTGAAAGAGTACAACATAAATGTTGAAACTTTAAATTTAAATCTTGAATTCTTTGGATTTAGATGGTGGCACTATTTTTATGTGAAGAGAAACCTTAAAAAAAAAAATATAGCTAAATTTGACTTAGTAATTGATTTGCAATCTAAATTTAGAAATTCGTTAATATTAAAAAGAGTTCCTCATGTAGATTTCTATTCGACTACCTTTAATAACCTTTTTTCATCAAAGAAAATAGAATTTAAATCTAAAGACCATATTGAAAATTTAAACATTTTTTTAGATGAAAAAATAAAAAAAATTAATTTTAACATTAATAAGCTTCCTAAAAATCTATTAAATGAGGCCAAAAGACTACTTCCAAAAACTAATTACGTGGGATTTTCAATTACACAAGGAAACAAATATAGAAAAAAAAGTTGGTCAATTTATAAATTTATCTCTTTAGCAAATAAATGTTTAATAAAGAATAAGATACCAGTTTTTTTTATTGAGAAGAATCAAGAACAAATAATTGATAAAATCAAAAATCAAGTTCCGTCTGCCCTATTTCCAGAAACTAAATCTGAATTATCATGTCCTGCCTTGGTGACTGCGTTAGCTGCAAGATTAGATCAAGCAATTACGATTGATAATGGAGTGATGCATATGATGGGGCTAGCAGAAATTCCAATGATTATTTTATTTGGGCCTACTAACTCTGAAAAATTTGCACCAAAAAATAATTATGTTAAAATTTTAGATAGCAAAAAAATTCATAAATCTTCCGACATTGATACTATAAGTGTCGATGAGGTATATAATCTAATCTAAGTTTTTAAGATTTGGATTTTCTTTAGTTTTACTAATTTCATTAATTCTTTATTAACACTTTTTAATTGTGGTAAAGAAGTAGATCTTGTAACAATCGCTACTCCAATTTTTCCAAGTCTAAAAAAAGGATAACTTCCAATATCAACAAATCTTTTATATTTTTTTTGAATTTGTCCAAGCTTTTTAGCAATATTACTTTCGACTGTATAAAGATTAACAGTTTTACTATGAACTTTTAAACCCTTGATTAAATATCTTTTACAATTTTCAATCATTGAATTTAATATTGAAGGCACCCCAGGTAGCGATAAGACATTTTTAATAATGAAACCAGGTGCTGCACTTGAAGGATTGTATATAAGTTTTGCTCCTCTTGGCATTTTAGACATTTTTTTTCTTCCATCATTAAATTTTTTTTTACCATAGTATTTTTCTAAAATTCCATATGCTTCTTGATGAAATTCATATTTTACCTTAAATGCTTTTGAAATTGATTGAGCGGTAATATCATCATGTGTAGGACCTATTCCACCAGTTGTAAAAAGATAATTAAATTTTTTGGATAGTAAAAGTACGTTTTCAATAATTATTTTTTCATTATCCGGAATTATTCTCACTTCTTTTACTGAAATTCCACATTTTGAATTAAGCCAACTGGAAATAAAGGCTATATTTTTATCTTGTGTCCTGCCAGAAAGTATTTCATTTCCAATAATTAAAATTGCAGCATTTACTTTTTTTTTCATAAAGATAATAAATATATATGGACTTTAAAAATAAATTAATATCAGGACTATTCATAAAAAGATATAAGCGTTTTTTTGTTGATATAAAAATAAATAACGAAGTAATTACTGCTCATTGTCCTAATACTGGGTCAATGTATGGTCTTTTAAAAAAAGGTAATAAAGTATGGGTAAGTAAATCTAATAATCCTAATCGTAAGTTAAAATATACGTTAGAAATTATTGAAGATCAAAAAGCAAAAGTAGGAGTTAATACTCATTCAGCAAATAAAATTGTTTATCATGCCTTAAAAAATAACCTGATAAAAGAACTACGAGACTCTATAGAAATAATGCCAGAAAAAAAATTCGGTAAAAATACAAGATTTGATTTCCTGATTGTTAATAAAAATAGCAAAGCCTTTGTTGAAGTTAAAAATGTTACTTTATCTAGAAAAGGAAAAATTGCTGAGTTTCCTGATGCTATTACTTCTAGAGGTTTAAAACATATAAATGAATTAGTTAATGCAAGTAAGAAAAAATATAAAATTTATATTCTTTATCTGGTTCAAAGAGATGATTGTGATACCTTCTCTATTGCAAACGATATTGATGTTAATTATGCAGGAGCTCTTTCAAAAGCTGTTAAAAACAAATTAAATATACTTTGCTATGATTGTAAATTTTCTGCAAAAGGAATAAAACTCAATAAAAAAATTAAAATAAAAATATAATGAGAATTAATTATAATGAGGCGTTCGAAAAAACTAGAGCAGCTGGTTCTATTGCAGCTGGTGCTCTAGATGAAGTTAATAAAATAATTAAACCTGGTATTTCTACTAACCAAATAGATAAACTTTGCTATGAATACATTAATGATCATGGTGCCTACTCTGCACCTTTGTTTTATAGAGGGTTTCCAAAATCCTGTTGTACTTCAACCAACCATGTAGTGTGTCATGGGGTGCCTTCGGAAAAAATATTAAATGAAGGAGACATTGTAAATGTTGACGTTACCGCTCTAAAAAATGGCTGGCACGGTGATACCAGTCGAACTTTTAAAGTTGGTAAAGTTTCTATAAAAGCTGAAAAACTAATTAAAGCTACTTACGACTCAATGATGAAGGCTATTAAGATTATTAAAGATGGTACACATTTAGGTGATATCGGATCAATAATCCAAAATCATGTTGAACGTGAAGGATTTTCAGTAGTTCAAGATTTTTGCGGTCATGGAATTGGAGAATCTTTTCACAAAGAACCTAATATTTTACATTATGGTGAGAGAGGAACTGGAGAAAAAATTAAAGCAGGTATGATTTTTACAATTGAACCTATGATTAATTACGGAAATTATGAAACGAAAATTTTAAATGATGGTTGGACAGCAGTAACGAAGGATAAATCGTTGTCAGCACAATTTGAACATACAATTGGTGTAACAAAGGATGGTTGTGAAATTTTTACTAAATCAGATAAAATTAACTAAATGATTGAAAGATATTCAAGAAAAGAAATTAAAAGTATTTGGGAAGATTATAATAGATATTCAATTTGGTTAGAAATT
>MDTB01015567.1_pt1 | contig 12767 bp, 7 predicted proteins | sample 811161 | NCBI WGS metagenome assembly MDTB01 (sample SAMN05326650, study PRJNA326480) | marine metagenome | isolation source: seawater | place: Mediterranean Sea | collected 2009 | reverse complement strand
TTTCGCTTCTTCTGTTGGAGCTGTTTCTTTCGCTTCTTCTGTTGGAGCTGTTTCTTTCACTTCCTCAAGAACTGGTTCAAGAGATAACTTTGCTCCATCCTTTATGGAAGGAGTTACTTTTAAAAATGAACCAATTGATCCAGGAACTGCACCTTTAATCAAAAGCAGATTATCTTCTAAATCTATCTTTTCAATTTCGAGGTTTTGTACTGTTGTATTTTTATCACCCATATGACCAGCCATTTTCTTTCCTTTGAATACTCTTCCAGGAAATTGGCATTGTCCAATTGAACCTGGTGCTCTATGTGCAAGAGAATTACCGTGCGTAGCATCTTGTGTTTTAAAATTATGTCTTTTAACAACTCCAGCAAACCCCTTACCTTTTGAAACACCAGATACATCAACTTTCTTTGTTTCACTGAAAGGATGTAATGTAATTTCTTTTGAATCTTGTAAAAAGTTGAACTCTTTTTCAGATAGGTTAAATTCGGTTAAATAGCCTTTTTTCGCGTCATTATCTTTAAATTTTTTCTCTAGACTTTTCGATACATTTTTTTTAGAGCCAAAATTTACTTGAACAGCATAATATCCATCTTTTTCAGGTGTTTTTCTTTGAACAATCTTGCTCTTCGCAACTTCAATAACTGTCACAGGCACAGAAGTTCCATTATCCTTAAAGACACGCGTCATCCCAAGTTTTGTTCCAATTACACCAAGCATTTTAATTTAAGGTTATTTTTACATCCACTCCAGCAGCAATATCTAAACGCATGAGAGCATCAACAGTTTGCTCAGTGGGGTTAATAATATCGAATAATCTTTTATGTGTTCTAGTCTCATATTGGTCCCGAGCATCTTTGTCTTTGTGTGGAGATATGAGGACTGTAAGCCTTTCTTTTTTTACGGGCAATGGAATAGGGCCAACAACTTTTGCGCCGGTTTTAGTGACTGTCTCGAGGATTTCTTTTGTTGATTTATCTATCAACTTGTGATCGAAAGCCTTAAGTTTTATTCTAATTTTTTGCTGTACCATAATCCTCTTTTAGATTAGAAAGACCACGATTTTAAGGCTTTAAATAGGGACTGTCAAAGGATTTATCTAATTCTTATTAATAATTTCTTCTGTTAAATTTGAGGGTACTTCTAGGTATTTTTTGAACTCCATAGTATAAGTTGCTCTACCTTGTGTTGCAGAACGCAAATCTGTTGCATAACCAAACATTTCAGATAGTGGCACAAGTGCCGCAATCGCCTTACCTGACGGGATATCCTCCATATTTTGGACTTGTCCTCTTCTTCTATTTAAGTCTCCAACAACATCTCCCATATAATCTTCAGGCGTTACTACCTCTACGTCCATCATTGGTTCTAACAAAACAGGGTTAGCTTTTAATGCTCCATCTTTAGTAGCCATAGAACCAGCAAGTTTGAATGCCATTTCACTTGAATCAACCTCATGATAAGAACCATCATAAAGTGTGACCTTCACACCTTGAAGTGGGTAACCTGCAACAACTCCATTTTGTAGTTGTTCTTGAACGCCTTTTGAAACTGCAGGTATGTATTCTTTTGGTATCGAACCACCCTTTATTTCATCGACAAACTCAAATTCTTCTTCACATGGTTCCATGCGCATCATTACATGCCCGTATTGACCTTTACCACCAGATTGTTTTGCATACTTATGTTCTACTTCAACATGAGATTTTATTGCTTCTCTGTAAGCTACTTGAGGTTTACCAACATTAGCTTCAACACTAAATTCTCTTTTCATCCTTTCTACGAGTACTTCTAGGTGAAGTTCGCCCATACCTGAAATAATTGTCTGTCCAGATTCCTCATCTGAGCTTACTCTGAATGATGGATCTTCTTGTGCAAGTTTACCTAATGCTATAGACATTTTTTCTTGGTCAGGTTTTGATTTTGGTTCAACTGCTAAAGATATAACAGGTTCAGGGAATTCCATTCTCTCCAATACCACTAAATCTTTTGCATCAGATAACGTATCACCTGTTGTAACATTTTTTAGTCCTATGCATGCTGCTATATCTCCTGCTCTAACTTCTTTAATCTCCTCTCTGTTATTAGAATGCATTTGTACCATTCTCCCGATTCTTTCTTTATCATCTTTGACTGTATTTATTACACCATCTCCTTGAGACAAAACACCGGAATAAACTCTTACGAAAGTTAAGTTTCCAACAAATGGGTCGGTTGCAATTTTAAATGCCAAGGCTGAAAAAGGCTCATCATCACTTGAACTTCTTAAAGCAGGTTGTTCTGTTTTAGGATTTACTCCTTCGATGGCCTTTACTTCATCAGGTGCTGGTAAATATTCTATAACTGCATCTAAAACTGCTTGCACCCCTTTATTCTTAAAAGCTGAGCCACATAAAGCAAGGGTAATTTCGTTTGCTAGAACTCTTTCTCTTAAACCCTTTTTAATTTCATCTTCACCTAAATCTCCAGACTCAAGATATTTTTCTGTTAATTCTTCATTGGCTTCAGCAGCAGCTTCAACAAGTTCCTCTCTTAGCGTTTCACATTTAGAAACTAGACCTTCTGGTATATCTGTATATTCGAATGTTGAACCCTTATCAGACTCATTCCAAGTAATTGTCTTCATTTTAATAAGATCTATAACACCTTTGAAATCATCTTCAGCACCAATGTTGTATTGAATAGGGACAACTACTGCACCTAGTCGATCTCTGATTTGGTCAACAACTCTTTCAAAGTCCGCACCAGCTCTGTCCATTTTATTGACGAAAACGATTCTTGGGACTTCATATCTGTTAGCTTGTCTCCAGACAGTCTCAGATTGTGGTTGAACACCTGACGAACCACAGAAGACAACAACTGCACCATCTAGAACTCTCAAAGATCTTTCAACTTCAATCGTAAAATCAACGTGACCAGGAGTATCAATAATATTAACTCTATGTTCTTCAAACTGTTGCTCCATGCCTTGCCAGAAGCAGGTAGTTGCTGCAGAGGTTATAGTTATTCCTCTTTCTTGCTCTTGCTCCATCCAGTCCATAACAGCTGCACCATCATGAACCTCTCCAATTTTATGAGAAATTCCCGTATAGAAAAGCACTCTCTCAGTAGTAGTAGTTTTACCTGCATCTACGTGTGCACATATTCCAATGTTTCTATATCTATTTAATGGTGTTTTTCTTGCCATGATTAAAACCTAAAGTGTGCGAACGCTTTATTTGCCTCTGCCATTCTATGCATATCTTCTTTTTTTCTGACTGCTGAACCTTTGCCATCTTTTGCTTCTTTTAGTTCTGCTGCCAATCTAGCAGGCATAGACTTTTCTTTTCTACCTCTAGCAGCCTCAACAATCCATCTCATAGCCAGCGCAGTTCTTCTTTTAGCTCTAACTTCAACTGGAACTTGATATGTTGCTCCACCTATCCTTCTTGATCGGACTTCTACTACTGGAGCAACTTGGTCTAATATTTTTTTAAACACCTCGACTGGATCCTCTCCTTTACTATCTTTCTCTAATTGTTCAAACGCGCCATATACTATGCTTTCAGCAATAGATTTTTTTCCATCAACCATGAGCTGATTCATGAATTTTGCAATAATTTCACTTTCATACTTTGAATCAGGAATAATTTTTCTTTTTGGTGCGGCTCTTCTTCTCATTATTTACCTTTTTTTGCACCATATTTTGAGCGACCCTGTTTTCGCTCTGAAACACCTGATGTATCGAGAGCACCTCTTACAGTGTGATATCTAACACCTGGTAGATCTTTCACTCTTCCGCCCCTAATTAATACAACTGAATGTTCCTGCAAATTATGGCCTTCACCACCAATGTATGATGTCACTTCAAACCCTGATGTAAGTTTTACCCTACAGACTTTTCTCAAAGCTGAATTAGGTTTTTTCGGAGTTGTTGTATAAACACGTGTGCATACACCTCTTCTCTGAGGACAATTTTTTAATGCCGGAACGTCACTCTTAGAAGCTTTTGTTCTACGTGGTTTCCTAACTAATTGATTTATAGTAGCCATTTTTAAAAACTGAATGATAAAGCAGTGCTATTCATGGGTCAATCCTTACTGGAAGCTTTCCAATAGTTCTTTTTTCAATGCTTCCTCTATATCTTGAATTTCTTCTGAAGATACACTCGCTTTCTGATTGGCTGTATAGCCTGTTCCTGCAGGGATTAGCCTTCCCACAACAACATTCTCTTTCAAACCTTTTAAACTATCTTTTTTACTTGTAACTGCAGCTTCTGTTAAAACTCTTGTTGTTTCTTGAAAAGATGCAGCTGAGACAAATGAATCAGTTGATAGGGCAGCTTTTGTTATACCTAAAAGCATCCTGTCAAAAACTGCCGGCTTCTTATCGGATGCCACTAAATTCTTATTTGATGCTCTAACTTTTGTAAGTTCGACTATATCACCTTCTAAATATTCACTATCACCTTGATCAGTGATTGTTACTTTTTTCATCATCTGCCTGCTTATTGTCTCGATGTGTTTATCATTAATAACAACACCTTGTAGTCGATATACATCTTGAACTTCAGCTATTAAGTGTTTTGCAAGCTCTTCAACACCATGCATTGCTAGTAAACTATGAGTATCTACAGGACCATGACAAAGGGTATCTCCTTTTTCTACGAAATCACCCTCCAAGAATGACACAGCTCTATATTTTTGAATCATCATCTCGACTGGTTCACCTTTATCTGGTGTAATTACAATTCTTTTCTTTCCTTTAGTCTCTTTTCCATATGAAAGCACGCCTGATGCTTCTGCATAAATCGAACCATCTTTAGGCTTTCTTGCCTCAAATAAATCTGCAACTCTTGGAAGACCACCAGTAATATCTTTTGTCTTTGTTCCTTCAACTGGCACCCTAGCTATAAACTCACCCGTTGACACTTTATTTCCATTATTCTTCATAAGAATAGATTTGGATGGAAGTGAGTAAGATGCAATAACTTTTTTCTTAGTATCTAAAACAGTAATTGAGGGAGTCATGCCTTTCCCTTTTACAGGTCTATCATTGGCATCTATTACTTCCCTTGTTGTTGAACCTGTAAGTTCATCAACGTCAACTTTCATTGTTACATCCTCAGACAAATCATTGAATGAAACTGTTCCTTCAACTTCTGCAATAATAGGCAATGTTAACGGATCCCACTTAGCAATTAATGTGCCAGGTTCTACTTTTGTATTATCCGCATAAAGTAGCTCCGCACCGTAAGGAATTGAATATTTCTCTATGAGGTTTTCGTCGTCATCTTGGATTGTAAAATGAGCATTCCTAGATACAACAACCAACTCTCCATTTTTCTTGGCTACAGTTTTTATTGAGCTATCAAATACTATATTTCCGCCTCTTAAAGTAGTGACAGAATCATCTTCTGCTGTTCCTGATGCAGCGCCACCGATATGAAAAGTTCTCATTGTTAGCTGTGTCCCTGGTTCACCAATTGACTGAGCAGCAACAACACCAACTGCTTCACCTATATGTACAAGGTGACCTCTAGCTAAATCTCTGCCATAACATTTTGCACACAAGCCATGGCTTGCTTCACAAGTGATTGGCGACCTAATTTTAATTTTCTTTACACCTGAGTTTTGTGCTTCTACAGCAGTTTCTTCATTGAATAAATGCCCTTTCTCAAAAAGCACTTTCCCATCTTTCTTGATATCTTCTTGCAAGACTCTTCCCAAAATTCTCTCTGAAACTGTTTGAATAACTGAAGCACCGTCTATGATTGCTTCAACAGTAATCCCTTCTTCTGTGCCGCAATCATCTGTTGTAATAACCACATCTTGTGAAACATCAACAAGTCTTCTTGTTAAATATCCTGAATTAGCTGTTTTAAGAGCTGTGTCTGCGAGACCTTTTCGAGCTCCGTGAGTAGAAGTGAAATACTCTAGCATAGATAAACCTTCCCTGAAATTTGAAGTAATAGCACTTTCAATAATACTCCCGTCAGGCTTTGACATTAACCCCCTCATACCTGCTAATTGTCTAATTTGTGCAGGTGAGCCTCTAGCACCCGAGTCAGCATACATAAAAACGCTGTTAAACGAAGGTGTTACAACTTCATTTCCATCTTTATCAGTACTAACTTTATCGCCCAAAGCTCCCATCATTGAGCTAGCAACTTTTTCATTTGTTCTAGACCATATGTCAATGATCTTGTTGTATTTCTCCCCTTTTGTTAACAAGCCTGACTCAAATTGTTGCTCAATGTTTTGAACTTCATTCTCTGCATTTGAAATAATTGATGTTTTATCATCAGGTATTTCAAAGTCATTAACACCAATTGAAGCACCAGAAGAAGTTGAATATTCAAATCCTAGATACATGAGTTTGTCAGCGAATAATACAGATTCTTTTAAACCAAAATCTTTATATACACTTGCAATTAGGTCTAAAAGATCTCTTTTTTTGAGTGTTTTATTTACTTTTTCAAATGCTAAACCCTCTGGGACAATTTCATACATTAAGCATCTGCCAACTGTTGTTTCATACAGTTTCTTTTTGTCAGCTTCCTTGACTCTTACTTTTATCTTTGTGTGAAGGTTTATCTGCTTTTCAAGGAATGCCCTTTTAACTTCATGCACGTCAACAAAGGTTCTACCCTCACCAGGGAGATTAAAATTTTCTTTAGTTAGGTAATAAATACCAAGCACTACATCTTGATTAGGTTGAATAATAGGCTCTCCACTTGCAGGTGAAAGAATATTATTTGTAGACATCATTAATGTTCTAGCTTCTAATTGCGCTTCAATTGAGAGTGGGACATGAACCGCCATTTGATCACCATCAAAGTCTGCGTTAAATGCTGTACAAACTAAAGGGTGAAGTTGTATTGCTTTACCCTCGATCAATATCGGTTCAAAAGCCTGTATACCTAGTCTATGCAAAGTAGGGGCCCTATTAAGCATTACCGGGTGTTCTCTGATAACTTCATCTAAGCAATCCCAAACCTCAGGTGTTTCTTCTTCAACAAGCTGCTTTGCAGCCTTAATTGTTATAGTTATACCTTTTTGTTCAAGCTTATTAAAAATAAATGGTTTAAAAAGTTCTAGAGCCATTTTTTTCGGTAAACCACATTGATGTAGTTTAAGGGTTGGTCCAGATACAACTACGGATCTGCCTGAATAATCTACCCTTTTCCCTAGCAAGTTCTGTCTGAATCTTCCTTGCTTGCCTTTGATCATATCTGCAAGAGATTTTAGCGGTCTTTTATTTGTTCCTAAAATCGCTCTACCTCTTCTACCGTTGTCCAGCAGAGCATCAACAGATTCTTGAAGCATTCTTTTTTCATTTCTCACTATAATCTCTGGAGCTCCAAGCTCTAGTAATCTTTTTAACCTATTATTTCTATTAATTACCCTTTTATAGAGGTCATTTAAATCTGATGTAGCAAATCTACCGCCATCTAAAGGAACTAAAGGTCTTAAGTCTGGTGGCAATACAGGCAGTACATTCATAATCATCCACTCTGGTTTCTGACCGCTTTCTCTGAAAGCTTCCATAAGCTTTAATCTTTTTTGAAGCTTCTTAATTTTTGTCTCAGAATTACTAGTATTAAGTTCTTCACGAATCTGTTGTGTTTCTTTTTCAACATCCACGTCAGAAAGAAGGATTTGAACAGCTTCAGCACCCATCATTGCTGTGAAGTCATCATCATACTCATCCAGTGCCTCATAATATTCATCTTCTGTGAGTAATTGTCCTTTTTTTAGGTCAGTAATCCCCGCCTCTACTACCACAAAGCTTTCGTAGTAAAGAACTCTTTCAATTTCTCTCAGAGTCATATCTAGGAATAGCCCAATTCTTGAAGGTAAAGATTTCAAGAACCAAATATGTGCTACTGGGGATGCCAGTTCAATATGGCCCATTCTTTCTCTTCTGACTTTAGTAGCTGTAACTTCAACACCGCATTTTTCACATATTACTCCTCTATGCTTTCTTCTTTTATATTTTCCACATAGACACTCAAAATCTTTTATAGGGCCAAAAATTCTTGCACAAAATAAACCATCTCTTTCGGGTTTGAAAGTTCTATAGTTGATAGTTTCAGGTTTCTTTACTTCTCCCCAGGACCATGACCTAATCATTTGTGGAGACGCGAGGCCACAAGAAATCAAGTCAAAATTTCTTTTTGAGCTACGGTTTATGTTTTTAATTATATCTTGCATATTATTTCTCTTTTGAGTCCTCAAGTTCTAAGTTGATACCAAGCGCTTTAATTTCTTTACTTAGTACGTTAAATGATTCTGGCACACCGGATTCAACCTCATAGTTTCCATCTACAATGTTTTTGTAAACCTTTGATCTTCCAGCTATATCATCAGATTTAACTGTAAGCATTTCTTGTAGAGTATAAGAAGCTCCATAAGCTTCAAGAGCCCATACTTCCATTTCACCAAATCTTTGCCCACCAAATTGAGCCTTACCACCTAATGGTTGTTGTGTTACAAGACTATAGGATCCAGTAGATCTTGCATGCATCTTGTCGTCAACAAGGTGATTAAGTTTTAGCATATACATATAACCAACTGTTACTGGTCTATCAAACCTTTCACCTGTTCTTCCATCAAATAAATTAAACTGTCCACTTTCTGGCAGATCTGCGTATTTTAGTAATTCTTTAATTTGATGTTCATTTGCTCCATCAAATACTGGTGTAGCAAATGGAACCCCCTGTCTTAAGTTATCAGCCAATTCTCTTACTTCATGGTCTTTCAATGAATTAATATTATCTTTTTCATGAGGTCCAAATGAATAGATATTATTAAGTACTTTTTTTACGCTATCGATTTTTTGTTTTGATTTAAGCATTCCATCAATCTTGTCACCAAGACCTTTGGCAGCTAATCCAAGATGTGTTTCTAATATTTGACCAACATTCATTCTAGATGGAACCCCAAGAGGATTCAGAACAATATCAACAGGCTCACCTTGCTCGTCATATGGCATGTCTTCTACTGGAACAATACTTGAGATAACGCCTTTATTCCCATGTCTTCCAGCTAGTTTATCGCCTGCCTGAATCTTTCTCTTGACTGCTAAATAAACTTTGATTACAGATAAAACACCAGGAGCTAAATCATTTCCACCTTCAATCTTTTTCTTGAAGATTGCCATTTTTTCTTTATTCTCTGACTGATATTTTTTAAATTGGTCAGCAATATTTTTTTGAAGATCTGTAACTTTCTTATTTTTAATCTTCAGTTTCAGAAGAGCATCTAAATCCATTTCATTTACAGAATCCGAAGTAATTTTTCCTTTAGTTGTAATGAGATTTTCTTTCTTCAATGCTTGTACGAAAGTATTTTTAAGAGAATTAGTTACTATTCTCATTTCATCATCTGAATCTTTGCTAAATTCTGATGTCATTAAAGATTCATTACTTTTGGCTCTAGGATTTTTTTCAGCACCATCTCTTGTGAAGATCTGAACATCAATAACTGTCCCGGAAACACTGGATGGTACTCTTAGTGAGGTATCTTTGATATCTGAGGCTTTTTCTCCAAATATTGCTTTTAAAAGTTTTTCTTCTGGCGATAATTGAGATTCACCTTTTGGGGTTACTTTACCAACTAAGATATCTCCAGCCTCAACTTTTGCACCTACGTATACAATTCCATTTTCATCTAATTTTGAAAGTGCTGATTCGTTGACGCCTGGAATATCAGAAGTAATTTCCTCTATCCCAAGTTTTGTATCACGTGTAATACAAGTTAATTCTTGAATATGAATACTTGTAAGCCTATCTTCCTGAACCACTCTTTCTGAAACTAAAATTGAATCCTCATAGTTAAATCCATTCCATGGCATAAAGGCTATTCTCATATTTTGGCCTATGGCTAATTCACCTAAATCTATAGATGGTCCATCAGCTATAATGTCACCAGATTTTACATGATCTCCTTTTTTTACTAATGGTCTCTGATTCACGCACGTATTTTGGTTTGATCTTGTATATTTAATTAGGTTATAGATATCTACGCTTACACTATCGCCAGAGGATACCTTGATGACAATTCTTCCACCATCAACCGAATCGACGATCCCTGGATTTCTTGCTTCGACACAAGATCCTGAATCTCTAGCAACTTGTCTTTCAAGGCCTGTTCCTACAAGAGGTTTTTGAGGAATTAGTGTAGGAACTGCTTGACGCATCATGTTTGATCCCATTAAAGCTCTGTTTGCGTCGTTATTCTCCAAAAATGGTATTAATGAGGCTGCTACTGAAAGAACTTGTTTTGGAGAAACATCCATTAAAGATATCATCCCGACACTAACAAGACTCGTTTCGCCTTGATGTCTTGCAGTTATGAATTCATTTTGAATTTTATTTTTTTTATCTATTTCTACGTTTGCTTGAGCAATATAGTGATTGCTCTCCATTATCGGTGAAAGATAAATAATTTCATCTGTAACTTTTCCGTCTTTAACGACCCTGTAAGGCGTTTCAATAAATCCATACTTATCTGTTCTAGCATAAGTTGATAATGAATTTATTAAACCGATGTTTGGTCCTTCCGGAGTTTCAATAGGACAAACCCTTCCATAATGAGTTGGATGGACGTCCCTAACTTCGAAGCCTGCCCTTTCTCTTGACAATCCACCAGGCCCTAAAGCTGAAACTCGCCTTTTGTGTGTTACTTCGGACAGTGGGTTATTTTGGTCCATAAATTGAGAAAGCTGACTAGAACCAAAGAATTCTTTGAATCCTGCAGTTATAGGTTTTGCGTTGATTAAATCTGATGGCTTATAACCTTCAGTTTCTGCCATCCCTAGTCTATCTTTTACAGCCCTTTCAACCCTCACTAATGCAATTCTTAGCTGATTAGCTGTCATTTCTCCAACAGATCTTATCCTTCTATTACCGAGGTGATCAATATCATCAACTGTATCTCTTCCATTTCTTATATCAACGAGCTTCCTTAATACTGCGACAATATCTTCTTTTGTAAGAACATATGTATCTGCTCTGTCATCAATTTTAAGTCTCCAATTTAATTTCATTCTACCAACGTCTGATAAGTCATATCTGTCAGCAGAAAAAAATAAATTATTAAACAATACTTCGGTGGATTCTTTTGTTGGTGGCTCACCTGGTCGTAGCATTCTATAGATATCTACAAGTGCTTCAGCCCTTGTTCTACTTGGGTCATTTCTTAATGTATCAGCTACGAAGGAACCGCTATCAATTGTATTCATATACAAGATATCAAACTCTTCGACATTCACTTCAAGAATTTTCTTTAAAGAGGTTTTATCAAGCAAAGTATTTGTTTCATAAATTATCTCGCCTGTTTCTTTATCAATGATATCTTGCCCAAGCGTTTGACCTATAAAATCTTCAAATTCTACATGTAGTAGTCCATTTTTTTGTTTGGCATGATCGGAAGCTATTTTTGCGTTTATTCTTTTACCCGCTGCGACTTTTTTTCCAGATACTTCTATATCAAAATCAAAAGCTTTCCCTTTTAACTCATCTGAATTTGCTGATAGGTAAATTTTCCCATTTTTTATGACTACTTTTATTTTTTTATAAAAAGTATCGAGTATTTCTTGATCATTCATATCAAGTGACTTAAGGATGGCAGTTGCTGGGAACTTTCTTTTCCTATCAATTCTTGCGTAAATTAAATCCTTTGCATCAAACTCGTAATCTAGCCATGAGCCTCTATAGGGGATGATTCTTGCAGCATACAAAACTTTTCCTGATGCATGTGTTTTTCCTTTATCGTGATCAAAAAAGACACCTGGAGATCTATGTAATTGAGAAACTACAACTCTTTCTGTTCCATTAACCACAAAGCTGCCATCTTTTGTCATTACAGGTATTTCACCTAAAAATACACGGTCAGACATTGGAGTACCTTTAACAGTTTTATATCCTGTGGTCTTGTCCATAAAACGTAATTGAATATTCACATACAATGGCACTGCATATGAAATACCTTTCATTTTACATTCTTGAGGAGTGTACAAACATTCGCCTAATTCATAGCTTATATAATCGAGTGCAGCATTATTTGAGGCACTATTTATTGGAAATACAGACTTGAAAACTTCTTCTAGTCCACTGATATCTCTTTTATCAGGGTCAGCTCCCTCTTGCAAAAATTCAGCGTATGAATCAGTTTGAGTTTTAAGCAGATAAGGCAAATCCATGACATTAGGCAAAGTGCCGAATTGTCTTCGAATACGTTTTTTCTCAGTAAAAGAGTATGTCATTAAATATATTGAGTAAGTGGGCTTACTTCATCTCAGCTTGTGCACCAGCCTCTTGGAGTGCTGCTACAAGTGCTTCTGCATCATCTTTGCTAGCGCCTTCCTTAACAGTTTTAGGAGCGCCGTCAACTAAATCTTTGGCTTCTTTTAACCCTAGGTCAGTAGCTGCCCTTACAGCTTTAATAACCGCAACTTTTTTATCGCCTGCGGCTGTTAATACAACATCAAAGGCGCTTTTTTCTTCTTGTTCTGCTACATCGCCTGCTTCTCCGCCTGCTGCTGCAGCTACAGGTGCTGCTGCAACTGCTGCTGTTACACCAAACTTTTCTTCAATATCAGATATAAGATCAACAAGATCCATAACTGACATACTTGATATAGATTCTAATATTTCTTCTTTTGTTGCCATTTTAGTCGCCATTTTTTATATCTCCTTAACTTTTTTGCTCTTTCACACTAGTGAGTGTTCTCGCAAATTTAGAAGGAACCTCATTAATAAGAGATGCAATTTTACCCAAAGG
>MDTB01136238.1_pt1 | contig 12768 bp, 14 predicted proteins | sample 811161 | NCBI WGS metagenome assembly MDTB01 (sample SAMN05326650, study PRJNA326480) | marine metagenome | isolation source: seawater | place: Mediterranean Sea | collected 2009 | reverse complement strand
TTTACAAAAAAAAAATAAGAAGATATCTTGAAGATAATTTAAATAAGGGCTCAAAAATATACTTTCCTCAAAACTTTAATGAGCTAATAAATGCACTATATTATTAAAATAAAAAAGTTTATTTCTTTTCTGTTACCTTATGGAATTAAAAGGTTCCTAAATAAAATGCACCATCAACTTAGTAAGGGCATAAAAATAGGCAGAGGTTCTTATGTTAGCAATCTTAAATGTGACAGCAGTAATAAAATTGGTTCATTTAGTGAAGTAACTGCTTCAGAAATGGGTTATGCCTCTTATATAGCTGATAGATGTAGACTAACTTTCACAAAAATTGGAAAATTTACTGCTATTGGCAATGATGTTAAGACTTGTATTGGCAATCATTCATTATCCAACATAAGTATCCATCCTGCATTTTATTCAAAGAATGGAAATTCAATTAAAAGTTTAATTACTAAACAAGTTTTTAAAGAACATATTTTTATAAATAAATCTTCTTTTGTATGCATTATAGGTAACGATGTTTGGATTGGTGATAATGTTATTATTTTTGATGGAATAAAAATTGGGGATGGCGCAGTAATTGGTACAGGATCAATTGTTACAAAAGATGTTGACCCTTATTCTATTGTTTATGGATCACCTGCAAGGTTTAGAAGAAACAGGTTTAGTGTCAAAAATATTAAATACTTACTTAATCTTAAATGGTGGAATAAAGATCTTAAATGGATCAAAAAAAATGCAAAATATTTTGACAATATTGAAAAATTAAAAAAAATTAATCCCAATAAAAGGAAATAAAGTGAACTTATTACGTTATATTAAAGATTTTCTTTGGATTTTAAATTTCCAAGTCTTTTTATTTTTTGGTTATGAAGAATCACGAAGTGGTTTTTTCTTTATATTCTTAGGTTTAATAGTTAGAAAATATACTTTTTATAAAAAAAATTTAAAAATTATTTTATGAATATTTTAATAGTTGAAGGTGCAAGTCATTATAGAACACTAGAAAGCATGAACTTCCTAATATCTAATAATTGTTCTAATGCAAATATAACTTTTTTAATCAACCATAAGGAAATAGAAAATAGAGACATTATATTTCCTAATTATAATTCTGCTAAGTGGATTATTAGTAAACTACATATAAGTCTTTTATTCTTAAAATTAATATTTATTGGGAGAAAATATGATTTAATAAATATATCAACTGGCCCTGAAGGTGATCACTACTCAATGAATATAAGTGTAATTTTTTTTTTCATAGCATCAATAATTTATGGCAGTAAAACAATACTTACAATAAAGAATACAAGATCATATCTACAAAAAGGTTTTAGTTTTAAGTGTTTTTTTAGAAATATAAGTTTACGAAATTTTAAAGGAATGACATTTGAGTCTGAAACCTTAAGAGATATTTTTCATAATGAGACTAAAATAAATAAGGACTCTTTATCTCTTATTTATGCTTGGTATATCGATAATAAAGAGAGTCAACCCAAAGAAATTAATTCTAAAAATAATTCAATAATAACTATAGGTCTCACAGGTCAGCTAGAGAGTGATAGAAGAAATTACAGTGATTTGATTGCTGCACTAAAATTATTAAATATAACTGAAAGATCAAAATTATTATTTATGTCTTTAGGAGGGGTTCCATATGGAAAAAAAAACAGTATTGCTGAAGAAATAAGTAATTTAGCTCAAATTGATGTGATAGGTGGTTTCATTACTCCAAAAGAATTTATACAACGTGGGAATAGATGTGATATTTTAATATCTCCTCTAAAAAAAGAATTTGAATATGGAACATATAAAGGCTCGGGCACATGGGGCGATGCAGTTTATTTAAAAAAGAAAATGTTAGTACCTTCATTTTGTGATCCAATGAAAGAATTCAAAAAAACGTTCATATATTATGATGGACCTAAAAATTTAGCTGATATATTGAGTAAACTTGACAAAAAAAAATTAAACTCAGCTGATGACGAGTATTATAATAAGTTTATGTCATATAATGTATATTCCAATCTTAGAAAAATTCATAAAATATAAATTAGGAGAAAAGTTTTGAAGCACAAATGGCCACAATTTTCACAAAATGAGATTGAAGCAGTAAAAAAAGTAATTTTATCTGGCAAGGTGAATTACTTAACTGGAGAAGTGGGCAAAAAATTTGAGTCAGAATATGCTGATTGGTGTGGAACTAAATATGCTATAGCATTAGCAAATGGAACGGTGGCATTAGAAATTGCACTTAAGGCGATACAAATAAAAAAAGGAGATGAAGTAGTTGTTACTTCTAGATCTTTTATTGCATCAGTTTCATGTGTAATTAATGCAGGAGGAATTCCAAAATTTGCCGATGTCGACGCAAATTCTGGAAATATAACAGCTGCAACTATTGAGAAGGTAATTTCTCCTAAAACTAAAGCAGTTATATGTGTTCATCTTGGAGGATTGCCATGTGAAATGGATGCGATAAAAAAATTATCACAAAGAAATAAGTTATACTTAATAGAAGATTGCTCACAAGCTCATGGAGCTCTATATAAAGGGAAAAAGGTTGGTTCAATAGGTCATATAGGAACCTGGTCATTTTGTCAGGATAAAATTATTAGTACTGGCGGTGAAGGCGGAATGATAACAACTAACTATAAAGCGCTATATGAGAAAATGTGGTCTTTAAAAGACCATGGAAAAAATAGAAAAAAGTTAATGAAACCGAAGCCAATAAATGATTTTGTTTGGCTTCATGATGACTTTGGTTCAAATTATAGAATGACTGAAATGCAGGCATCAATTGGCAGAATTCAACTTGCAAAATTAAATACAACAAATCGTCTAAGAAACAGAAATGCAAACAATCTAATTAATATTTTTCGAAAATACCCTGATTATTTTATCATACCAACTTTAGAAAGTTATATGAGGCACGCTTATTACAAATTTTATGTATACTTAAAATTAGATAATTTAGGGAAAGAACTGTGTCGTTCAAAAATAATAAATGAGTTTAGAAGAAATAAAATTGAGTGCTTTTCAGGTTCTTGCTCTGAGATATATCTTGAAAAAGCTTTTAATGGAAAAAATTACAAACCTAAAAAGAGATTAACTAATGCAAAAAAAATAGGTGAGAGTTCAATTATTTTTTTGGTACATCATACAATAACTAAAAAATATATAGAGGAAGTTTCTAAAAAAGTTGATGAAGTTATAAAAAAATTATTTATTCAATAATCAGATGAACAATAATACTGAAACATCGAATAGATATTTTAAATTTTACCAAATACTATTTTGCTTATTGCCTCTGGCACTAGTATCAGGACCATTTTTTTCGGATTTAATTATTTCTATAATTGGATTATTTTTTTTTTATTTAATTATATCAAATAAAAAAATAAATTTTTTTAAAAACAAATATGTAATTTTTTTTTTTATTTTCTACTTCTATATATTGTTTAGATCACTATTTAGTGAAAATATATTACTTTCATTAGAGAGCTCATTATTTTACTTCAGATATTTATTTTTTATTTTTGGCGCAGCTTACTTAATCGCAAAATATCCCAAAACCATAAAGTATTTTAAAGCTTCACTTTTTATTACAATATCAGTACTTATTGCTGACTCTTACTATCAGTATTTTGTAGGAGAGAATATTCTAGGTTATATTGCAACTGAAGAGGGTAGAGTCAGTAGTTTTTTTAATGATGAGCTGGTTTTAGGACACTTCTTGTGCAGAATGATGCCTTTATTGTTTGGATTGATTGCGATTTCAAAGAAAATAAAAACGATAGAAATCTTATTAGCAATGTTATTATTTTTACTTACTGATGTATTAATATTTATTTCTGGTGACAGAACAGCATTTGTATTACTTTTTATATCAACTATAATTATAATTTGTCTTATAAGTAGATTTAAATTTATAAGATTAACAACTTTTATAATTTCACTGATTATCATCACATCGATTACGCTGTTAGATAACACTGTTAAAAATAGAGTAATTGATACAACTTTTGATGATATGATAATTGATCAAGACGATAGAGTAGTTGCATTTTCTGAGACACATGAAGCAATTTACATGACTTCTTGGAAAATGTTTTTGGATAATCCTTTTTTTGGACAGGGGCCAAAAATGTTTAGAGAGTTGTGCAGTAAAGATCAATTTTTATATAAAAATGGCTGTTCTACACATCCACATAATACATATTTACAACTTTTAGCAGAAACTGGTTTGATTGGCTTTTTAATGATCTTTTTAATATTTGTATATCTAACATATCTTATGATTAGACAATTATTTTCATTATTTTTTGATAGGTCTAAAATTATATCTGATCATGAAGTTTGCTTAATTGCTGCTATATATATATTTTTATGGCCTCTAGCGCCGTCATTTAATTTTTTTAATAATTGGATCTCAATTATACATTTCTTACCTCTGTGCTTTTTAATAAAAAGAGATTATTTACTACAATTATTTAATTCAAAACTGTAAAGTCAATTTTAACTTGCCATATAAAAAATAAAGTCTTTTCATAATAAATTAGTGTTCTAGCATTACTATCAATGATAAATAATTTCTTTAATGCTTAACTGTTTTCATATTATTTAACCAAATTGTTTTTGATGGCTCAGTTCTTTCATCTAAAGGCTGATTAGCATAAAAATATGAATTAATAGCAATTCTTGGATGACTGTATATTTTTGAAACCCCATGTGGCGTTTTATTTGATGTTGCAAAAATTGCTAATGTTCCAAACTTTGGCTCAATGCAGCTTTCAACTGTACCTGATTCAGGATCTAGAAGGTGAAGGTCTCCACCTTTAATATTTGGATCTGATAAATAAAGAAGTGCATTTATCACTCTATATTTTTTAGCAGTATTTGAATATGGAAAATCGTAATGATATCTGAGATATTTGCCAACTTCTGTATAAGTTAAACCACCGCCATCAAACTGAGGATCAGGCTCTATATTTGGAATAGAAAATAAATTTGAGCATAGAGAAGCCAGTTCTTTGCTAGACATGGATTCCATTAGCTTGCCACAAATACCTGAACTTTTTTTAAGCTCTATTTTACTAAAATTTTCATTTTCAACAAGCAAGCACTTTTGTTTTTCAATTTGATTCAAAGCCTCCAAAGTAACTTCTTTCTGATCAGCTTTTATTGTGTCCCTATAAACTATATGCTTAAATGGTTTTTCACGGATCTCATATTTTTCAAGACTGAGAATCATAATTTCAGTTTTTTTTATCTGGGTTGGCCATTAATAGGAATATATATTTATTTTAATTTTGCTGTAATTAATAAATGCCATCCCAGTCTCTTCTCTAAGACTTTAAACATATCATCAGACATGTTTTCAAACCACGGTTGTTTAATGTAATTACCATTTTTATAGGGTTCAATTTGGTAGGGGAAAATATGGTCTTGTTCAATAGAAAGAATCTCATATCCATCAAGTAATTTTTTTACTTCATTTTTTGTATACGTTTTTGCAATTGGACAACCATATTGTGCCTCAGGTTGATCTAACCCATCCTCAATCATATAGTTTTTCCAAGAGTCTTTTGCATAAAGCATAATTTTAAGGACACTGTCATGATTCATATATTTTTTTATTTCAGATATAATCTTTTCAGGGAATGGGCTATGATGAATGACGCCAAATGAATAAATTAAATCGTAACTTTCCTTTGGAACAAAAGAAGAAAGTTCTTCTGCGTTCCCAACATAAAAATTTCCAGATTGATTAAAAACACTAAATCTTTTTTTCGCGAGATTCATACTTTCTTGAGATAACTCAACGCCAGTATACTTAGCTCCATTAATTGCATAATTTATACCAACTGTTGCTAACCCACAGCCAACTTCTAAAACCTTCTTATCTTTCCAGCTAGTAAAATCACTGAAATTAATTATATGCTTCTCAACAAAAAATTTTTTTTCAGAAACTTCATTAAAATATTCTACTGACCCTAATTCCTTTGAAGAATGACGAATATTACACGGTCTATCATTCCAGAATTTTTTTACATCCTCAATAGTTGCAATTTTATCAAAGGTATTCAAAACAACTCCACTTATAAATTTCGTTTATTTTATATAATATCAAATAGCTTTAGATTTGCTATTAAATCTATCAATTAATATTACGAAATATTAGTATATAAAAATCTTTACTTTGTAATCTTTTATATTAAAAAAGATCTAATATTAGCAATATGATCAATAAGTTTACTATAGAAAACTTTTTCCTAAGTATTAGGCAGTATCCACGCAGCTTATTATTTGTGTGGTTCTTTTTTTCAGCAATAACCTTCTATGTCCTATTTACATTTATTTTTAATGACGAAAAAGAAAATTTTATAAGACAGCCATTAATTTTTACTGACTACGTTACAAAAATAAATAATCAAAATTCTGACTATGTTGATAATGAAATAATTTCAACAATAAATGATGAGGATTATCGGCAAGTTAATATTGATAATAATCTTTTAACTAGGACTGAAAATATTGAAACAGCAATATTATTAAGTTCATTGGATTTGGATGTAAGCTTTGCTAAAAAGAATATTTTTTTTATTAAAGGACAGTCAAATATTAATATATTTCAAGATTATTTTAATGATCAAAATATAGTTCCCTTCATCAAAAGACTCTCAATTGACCCTAAGGCATTTGATGCTGTTATAAGAGAGTCAGTCAAATTAAGTAGGCCTCTTAATGAATTAATTGTTGACATTGAAACACTCGGGCTCAGTGAAATACAAGGAAGGGTACTTATTGAAAATCTAATCAAAGTTATTAATAACGACCTAGAAAAGACATTTATAACTAATAATAATTTAAAGAAAATTTCATTAGTTCCAGAAGATTATGAGAATCCTATTGTATTAAAGTTAAAGCTTGATCAAATTGAAAAGAGTATTGCTTATATTGAAAAAAAATATTCAAACGTTGCCAATGAATTTAATATTCAGGATTTATTACTATCTTTAACAGTCCTCAATGAAGAGCTTATAAAATACTACACAAGTATTCAATATGACGAAGTATTTTTAAGTAAAATGGATTTAGAAATTAAAGGTAAAACAAGACAAGTTGAAAATATAACAAAGGCAATCAAGGATTTAGAATACGATACTAGTTTTAATGTAAATCTTGAAGATGAGACCTTAGCCAAAAAAAATGAGAACAGTAAAATAGTTTATGATGGTGATGCATTAAATCAAATTACAAGACTTATTTCTGGATCAAGCTTATCAAAAGTAAAATCAGAACTTATATATAAGCAAATATCGTTAAGTAATGATCTCGCAAAATCAATCGACAATAAGGAGGCTTTTGTAAGTTTAAGAGACTCTTTAAAAAAAATAAATATTGCCAATGAAACAATTACAAGTTCAATTAATAATCTTACAGATGTAGTAAATGACTATATTGATGTCATTTCAATTTATGAGAGCAATGATGTTCTTGTTCCTGCATCAAATATCATTATTTATGAAAGCAATAATTATACTCAAATGAATTTGTTAGTGTTTATTATTATTTCAATGTTCATGCTTTTAATTTCAAATTTAATAATAATTATTTTCAAAAAAGATATTAAATCATAAATATGTGGAGAGTAAAAAGTTCGTCCATTCATGGAACGGGTGTATTTGCTACCTGCAAAATAAATAAAGGCACAAAAATTATTCAATACATAGGTGAAAAAGTTAAAAGATCTGAAGGTGACAAACGCTCAGAAAAAAGATTGAAAAAATATCTTAATTCAGAAGAAGATGGTTCTGTATATATTTTTGAGCTTAACTCCAAGTATGATATTGATGGAAGTGCGCTCTATAATAAAGCAAGATATATAAATCACTCATGTGATCCCAACTGTGAAGTTGATATAGTTAATAATGAGATATGGATCAGTTCTATAAAAGGTATAAAAAAAGGTGATGAGTTAAGCTATGACTATGGCTTTGAATTTGATAAAGATGATTATAAAGATCACATATGTAAATGTGAGTCAAAAAATTGTATAGGCTATATAATTTCTTCAGATGATTGGAATAAATTTAAAAAACATATATCAAAGATAATCAAAAGAAAAAATAGGTAGACATGATTTTAGTGACTGGCGGTTGTGGGTACATCGGCTCTCACACAATATTAAAACTAGCTAAAATAGGTTATAAAATTGTTATTTTAGATAATTTTTCCAATAGCTCATTTAGAGTTTTAGATAAATTACAATCTATTACTAATAAAGAAATTTCATTTATAGAAGGCGACATAAGAGATTATGATGTACTAAGGAAAATATTTGTAAAATACCGTATTGAGGAAGTCTTACATTTTGCAGCTTTGAAATCTATCAGTGAAAGTTTTCAAAAAAGCATCGAATACTTTTCTAATAACATTGGCGGCTCTCTAAATTTACTTAATGCAATGGATGAGGCTAAAATAAAAAAAATTATTTTTTCATCTTCAGCCACTGTTTATGGCAAGAATCACAAATTGCCTTGGCACGAAAATTTAAAATTAAGCATGCCTGACAGCCCTTACGCTCAATCAAAATTAGTAATTGAGGAATCTCTTAGAAATGTCTACAATTCTGATAATAATTGGAAAGTTGGAATATTAAGATACTTTAATCCAATTGGTGCGCATTCTTCAGATTTAATAAATGAGGATATCAATGGAAAAGTTTCAAATTTGATCCCAAATATTCTGAAGGTTATAAAAAATAAACATCCATTCCTAGAAATATATGGAAATGATTATAAAACTGTTGACGGTACAGGAGTAAGAGATTTTATACATATAGATGATCTTGTAGATGGTCACATAAAAGCTTTAGAATACCTAAGTTCAAATAATGGTTATAATATATGGAACCTAGGAACTGGATCTGGTTATAGTGTATTGCAGGTACTAAAAGAATTTGAGGATATTATGAAAATAAAAATACCTTATAGAATTCTGGATAGAAGAAATGGAGATTTGTCCGAATATTGGGCTGATCCCTCAAAAGCATTTTTAGAATTAAATTGGCAAGCTAAAAAAAATATTAAGGAAATGGTCAAGGACTGTATTAGCTAATTATTTTTAGTATTTTTTGTGTAAATTTTTGTAAATGTATGATTTTCTCCTCTTTTTTCAGCTAGGTTAATTTGAAGTTGTCTCGCCTCTGATTTTTTAATTTGTTTTAAACTCCTTTTTTTATGACAGTACTTGCACGAAACTCCCTTTTTATAGCTTTCTAATTGTATATCTTCATTTGTGATTGGGTGTCTGCATCCGTGACACTGAATATATTTACCTTTTTGTAGACTATTATTAATTGTTACTCTTTCGTCAAATACGAAACATTCACCTTCCCATAATGATTTATTAATATTTTTTTTATTTTTATTAAAATAATCTAAATAATTTAATATTCCTCCTTTTAGTTGAGATACATTCTGATAACCATTTTGCTTTAAATAAGCTGAGGCTTTTTCGCACCTTATGCCTCCTGTACAATAAATGGCTAGTTTATCTTTCTTTGTGATACCTAGGTTTGATAATTTACTTGGAAATTCCCTAAATGTATTTGTTTGTGGATTAATAGAATTTTTAAATTTTCCTATTCCGATTTCATAGATATTTCTGGTATCAATTAGCTTAATGTCCTTCCTTGATACAAAATTATTCCATTTTTCTGGTTCTATGAAGCTGCCTTTAAATTTACTGTTTTCAAATTTGCCCTTCCCAAGAGAAACTATTTCTTTTTTCAGTCTAACTCTCAATTTATTAAATGGTAAAAAATCAATCTTATTTATTTTTAATTCAATTTTTTTAATTTTCAAATATGCTTTAATAGTTTTTAAGCTCTCATCTAATTCTTTTTTATTTCCCGAAAGAGATGCATTTACTCCTTCAGAAGCTAATAATACCGTTCCTCTTAAAAATTTTTTTTTGAAATAATTATCTAAATAAAGCTTTGCTTTCTTTTTATCTTTAATCTCTTTAAATCTATAGAACGTATATATAAATAAATTATTTGCCCTTTGATTCATATTTAACTAATAATATTTCAAATAGTCACAAGAAAATGGATTGATACTTAAATTTATAATGGTATATTTAATTACACAATTAAATATAATAATTTAAATCTCAACTATGGCGAAGAAAAAAGCTCTTATTACTGGTATATCTGGTCAAGATGGTGCGTATCTAGCAAAGTTTCTTATAGCAAAAGGCTATACTGTTATTGGTGGAGAAAGACAGAATGCTAGTGGTAGTATGTGGAGACTTAAAAAATTAGGTATTGAGAATAAAGTTAAGTTTGTACCTTTTGAATTATTAGAAGAAAATAATATTAATAAAGTAGTCAAAGATGAAAAGTTTGATGAAATATATAACCTAGCTGCCCAATCATTTGTAGGAAATTCCTATACAAGCCCTTTGCTTACATCAAATATCAATGCTCTTGGAGTTGCGCGAATTCTTGAAGCGATAAGACATTTTTCTCCAAAAACTAAGCTATATCAAGCATCAACCTCAGAGATGTATGGAAATATAAACTCGAAGAAACAGAACGAAAAGACGCCATTTCATCCAGTAAGTCCATACGCAGTTTCAAAATTATACTCACATTGGATGGTTAATTTATATAGAGATGCATATAATATGTATTGCTGTTCAGGAATTCTTTTTAATCACGAGTCTCCTTTGAGAGGTAAAGAATTCGTAACAAAAAAAATTGTAACAGATTTAGCAAAGGTAAAGTACAAAAAATTACCTTATTTAAAGCTTGGCAATATATATTCCAAGAGAGATTGGGGATATGCAATGGATTATGTGGAGGCAATGTGGAAGATGCTTCAGCAAAAAAAAGCTGATGATTTTGTAATTTCATCTGGAATGACACATACCGTTAAACACTTTATAAATTGTTCTGCTAAACATTTTGATTTTGATTTAAAATGGAAAGGAAAGGGATTGAAAGAGGTGGGAATTGATAAAAATACTAACAGAGTGATAGTTAAAATTGATAAAAATTTTTTTAGACCCACTGAGGTAAATTACCTATTTGGAGATTCATCAAAATCAAAAAAGATTTTAAAATGGTCACCTAAAACAAGCTTTCAAGATCTTGTTAAAATTATGTGCAAATCAGAACTAGAAAATTTTAAATAATTTAAAAGTAATCATTATTACTGTTTGTCAATTTTATTTTTTTTAAGCCCATAAGTTACATCTTTCAAAAAATCTGTAAGTACTTGTCTATCTTTATATTTCTCGACTTCAGAATATTTAATAACTTTTCCAGGGTATATCTCTATTTTTTTCCCTATTTTTTTTCTTGTCTCATGTATGTAGGAAGAATATTTAAGTGTTTGATTTTTAATTTTTGAAGCAAAAAGATGAAATAAAAGTCCATTTTTACCATCAAAGTATATTGGCAAAATATTAGTTTTTGTAAGATGTATTAGCTTTGCTGGAAATAATTTCCACTTATCATCAACTGCATCTGACTTAAGCTTACTGGCAGTTGAAACTCCACCCGATGGAAAGATAATTATAACACCCTTATTATCTAGCTGCTCCCGAGCCTTCTTTGTAGTTTCAATATTTAAAACTTTAGACTTCCTTGTGCTACTACCGAAATCTACTGGAAGTATGAATTGCTTTAATTGAGGTAGAAATTGAAGTGTTTCATGTGTCATTATTTTAAAATCACCCCTTACTTTCGAGACTAAAGAACACAAAATCAAACCATCAATAATACCAAATGGATGATTCGAGACTATCATTAGAGCCCCATTTCTCGGAATAACCATTTTATTTGATGATTTATTTTCAACTTTTATTTTCATTTCGTCTAAAATATCACTCCAAAAAGCTTGTGGCTCTTTTGGATTTAAAGAATAATTATTATATAAATTTTCTAACTTTTTTTTACCTGTAAGAGTCTCAATAGTTTTTATAACTAAACGTTGAGCAAAATTATGCTCAGATTTTGATGCATATGAGAAGTCAATTTTATTCACATTAATATTCCACGGGTATTGGATCTAAACTTCTCCAAAAATACCATGTTGCGACAGATCTCCAAGGCTTCCATTTTTTTGATAGTTTCAAGGCATGATCTTTAGAAATAGGGTATTTAAAGCCATAACATTTACAAATTCCTTTTATAAGTCCCAAGTCATCAGCTGGAAAAATATCTGGTCTGCATAAATTAAATATTAAGAACATTTCAGCTGTCCATCTTCCAATACCTTTAATCTTTACAAGTTCCTCTATGATTAATTCATTTTCTAAGTAAGCCCATTTATTTGGTTGGATTTGCATTTCTATAAATGCAGTTGATAGAGACTTAAGATAAGTAATTTTTTGCTTAGACAGACCACAGGATTTAAGCTTCATATAATGTGTGTTTTTTATTTTTTTCGGTTTAATTACTTTAACTTTATTTTCAAATCTATCCCATACTGCCTGAGCAGCACTAACTGAAATTTGTTGGCCTACAATTGATCTTGCAAGAGTATAAAAAGGATCAGATTTTGTAAAAAGAAAGTCTTTTGGATAATTTTTTATTATTTTTCCAAGTACCTTATCCTTTTTAATTAGATCTTTTTTTGCTTTTTCCCAAAATTTTGGTTTTTTCATTCTTAGTATCAAAAAATTACGTATTGACATATATAATGTAAATTGATTTATTGTCATTCTAAATTAATTTATGGAGAATAT
>MDTB01234655.1_pt1 | contig 12769 bp, 10 predicted proteins | sample 811161 | NCBI WGS metagenome assembly MDTB01 (sample SAMN05326650, study PRJNA326480) | marine metagenome | isolation source: seawater | place: Mediterranean Sea | collected 2009 | reverse complement strand
TAGATGCAAGCTGGTATTTGCCCAATGTTAATAGGTCTGGGTTGAAAGAATTTGAAAGCAAGCATATTCCAGGTGCAAATTTTTTTGATTTAGATCAGTTTTCAGATATTAAGTCTGAATTACCACACATGGCATTAAATGAAAAAGATTTTAGTAATAAATTTGAAATTTTTGGAATCAAACAAAATCAAAATATTATTGTTTACGATGGCTTAGGATTATTTTCTTCTCCAAGATTATTATGGTTGCTCCATTTATATGGTTTTCATAATGTATTTATATTAGATGGGGGATTTCCTAAATGGATAAGTGAAAATAAACCCACAAACAGAGTGGTTATAAACTTTAAACCCTATAAAATAAATTTTTCTTATAAAAAAGATTTGATAGTCTCTATGGATTTCGTAATGAAATACTTAAATTCAGAAAATATTCAAATAATAGATGCAAGATCTTCGAGTCGGTTTAAAGGCATTGAAAAAGAGCCTAGAAAGGGTCTTAGAAGTGGTCATATTCCAAATTCAATAAACCTTTATTATGGAGACGTCTTAAATACTGATTATACTTTGAAATCAAATAATTTACTTATGAATAAAATTGAAGAGCTTGGTATTGACTTAACCAAACATTTAATTACTTCTTGTGGATCTGGAGTGACTGCATCAATTCTATATGTTGCCCTTAAAGGGCTTGGTGCAGAAAAGGTTTCAGTTTATGATGGATCGTGGTGCGAATGGGGAAAATTCAATTAAAAAATTCTTTCATTTTTTCATTTAAATATAAAATATTTAGTTGGGTTAAATATGTTTGAAAATTTAAAATTACAACCAGAAGACAAAATTATGGCATTAATGTCATTATTCAGAGCCGACGTAAGAAAAGAAAAAATAGACTTAGGTGTTGGAGTTTATAAAAATAATACTGGTCAAACACCTATTATGAGTGCAGTTCGAAAAGCGGCTATTATTCTCAATGATACACAAAAAACTAAAAGTTACGTAGGCCTTTCAGGAAATTTAGGATTTATAGATAATATAAGTCAATTAGTTTTAGCTGATGTTGTTGCAAAAAATCAGGTTGTGGGTGCTCAAGCACCAGGTGGAACGGGAGCATTTCATCAGTTATTACTTTTGATAAGATCTATTGGGGATGATAAGCAGGTTTGGATTCCATCACCATCCTGGCCAAATCATGCTGCAATATTAAAACATTTAGGTATTCAATTTAATACTTATAGCTATTTTGATTATGAAACTTGTGAAGTAAACTTTTCTAGAATGATGTCTGATCTTGAGAAAACTAATTCTGGTGATGTTTTACTTTTGCATGGTTGTTGTCATAATCCAACTGGAGCTGATTTATCATTAGAACATTGGACGGAGCTTACTAAATTTTGTGAGAAAAAAAATATACTACCTTTGGTTGATTTGGCCTATCAAGGTTTTGGAGATGGTATATATGATGATGTAAAAGGTCTGAGATATATGGCCTCTCATTTGCCAGAAGTATGTATTGGAATATCTTGTTCAAAAAACTTTGGTTTATATAGAGAAAGGGTAGGAGCTGCGTTAATGGTAGTTTCTGATAAAAAGAATAAAAAGTTAGTAGAAGAAAATTTAAAATCCTTTAATAGACTAACTTTTTCTTTTCCTCCAGATTATGGAGCATCACTTGTTGAAATTATATTAGGAGGGAATAATTCTCAAAATAACGAACTAATACACTTATGGGAAAATGAATTAAATAGCATGAGAAATGGAATGTTGGAACTGAGAAAGTTATTGTCTGCTTCTTTAAGATTAAGCACTAACTCAACTAGATTTGATTTTATTGAAAGGCATAGAGGTATGTTTTCTCTTATGGGTTTATCAGCCGATCAAGTTACAAGATTAAGGGAAGAATTTGGTATCTATATGGTAGGAGATTCAAGGATCAATATTGCGGGATTAAATAAAGATCAAATTGATTATTTCTCCTCATCAATCGCTTCAATTATTTAAAAGATCATCTTTATGTACTATAACAATTTTAAGATTGAAAAAAAATAAGAAAGTAAAATATCATGGATGAAAAAATCTATTATCCCGATTTAACAAATTCCAAATCATTTAAAATTGACAACAATAAATATAAGGAGATGTATCAAGAATCTATCTCAAACCCAGAAGAATTTTGGAGAAAGATGGGAAATAGAATTGACTGGATTACTCCTTTTTCAAAAGTTAAGAATACTTCTTTTTCTCATGATAATGTTTCTATTAAATGGTATGAAGATGGATCACTGAACGTAAGTTACAATTGTATTGACCGACATCTTGAAAAAAACAGGGATAAAGTAGCTATAATTTGGGAATCAGATGAGCCAAGCTTATCAAAAAATATTACCTATGGAGAATTGTATAAGCAAGTTTGTCGTTTATCAAATATATATAAAGAATTAGGCGTGAATAAGGGAGACCGGGTTATTCTTTATATGCCTATGATACCAGAGGCAGCATATGCTATGTTAGCTTGTGCTAGAATAGGTGCTGTACATTCAGTTGTTTTTGGAGGTTTTTCACCAGAGGCACTGGCAAGCAGAATAACTGATTGTGGAGCCTCTTTAGTGGTAACAGCTGATGAAGGACCTAGAGGTGGAAAATCGGTACCTTTAAAAGAGAATGTAAATAAAGCTCTAGAAATTTCAGGGGATATAAAAACTCTAGTCGTAAAACGAACAGGAGCCAATATCTATATGAAAGAGAAGAGAGATTTTTCTTATAATGAAATGGTAGACCTCGTAAGTGAAACTAGTGATCCAGAGGAGATGTCTGCTGAGGATCCTCTTTTTATTTTGTATACTTCTGGATCTACTGGAAAACCTAAGGGAGTACAGCATTCGAATGGTGGGTACATTGTGTATGCCTCTCTAACACATGAGTATATTTTCGATTATCATAAGGATGATATTTACTGGTGTACTGCTGATGTTGGTTGGATTACTGGGCATAGTTATATTGTTTATGGACCTTTATCGAATGGAGCAACAACTTTAATGTTTGAAGGTGTTCCGACATACCCTGATTCCTCCAGATTTTGGCAAGTTTGTGAAAAACATAATGTAAATCAATTTTACACTGCTCCCACAGCAATCAGGGCATTGATGGGACAAGGTGATGATTTTGTGAATAATTGTGATTTGTCAAGTTTACGAATTTTGGGTACAGTAGGAGAGCCTATTAACCCAGAAGCATGGGAGTGGTATAATAAGGTTGTAGGTAAAGGGAAGTGCCCAATAGTTGATACATGGTGGCAAACTGAAACTGGAGGAATACTAATCACTCCTTTACCTGGTGCAACAGCTACCAAACCTGGATCAGCTACAACTCCTTTTTTTGGAATAAATCCTGTAATTATAGATCCTAAAACTGGCCAAGAGTTGACAGGTAATAATGTTGAAGGTGTATTAGCTTTTAAAGATAGTTGGCCTAGCCAAATGAGAACAGTCTATGGTGATCATGACAGGTTTATAAAAACTTATTTTAGTGATTTTAAAGGATTTTATTTCTCAGGCGACGGCTGTAAAAGAGATAAAGATGGCTATTATTGGATAACTGGCAGAGTTGATGATGTTCTTAATGTTTCTGGACATAGAATGGGTACTGCTGAAATTGAAAGTGCATTGGTATCTCATCCTTTAGTATCAGAAAGTGCTGTGGTGGGTTATCCACATAAGATTAAAGGTCAAGGAATTTATGCTTTTGTAACACTAATGGTTGGAAAAAATTCAACTCCAGAATTAACTCAAGAACTAGAGGCATGGGTTAGAAAAGAAATTGGTCCTATTGCAAAACCAGATTATATTCAATGGTCTCCGAATCTACCTAAAACTAGATCTGGAAAAATAATGAGAAGAATATTAAGAAAAATTGCTGAGAATAAGTATGAAGACTTGGGTGATACTTCCACTTTAGCTGATCCATCAGTGGTTAAAAACCTTATCGAAAATAGGTTAAATAAATCTTGAATTTATGATTAAAAAATAGGAATTATTGTAGCTATGAAAAATTATATTATTGTTATTTTATTTTTTTGTTTACTATCGGCCTGTAATACAACAACTCAAGGTACTTATGATGGTTATGATTTAAGTCATGGTGGGCCTGTACCTTTAAGAATTGAAACTGAGGATAGTAAATCAAATACAACAGGTGAGTGCTTAGCAAATACTTTAAGTTTTCTAATTGGACAGCCAGAAACAGCTTTAGCAGCAATGGAGTATCCAGCAGACACAAGAGTATTGAATGAAAATCAAGATCAAAGTGTTGATGAAAATTATAGTTCTAGATTGAATTTAGTAATTGGATCTGACAGAAGAATAACTAACGTTTTTTGTGGTTAGAATCTAGTTTCAGATAATTCATTAAAAATTGATTATCTATAAATCTAGTATTACAGAATGAACTTATTTGGATAAGGGTTTTAGTTTATATATCATATAGTGATTATATTTTATAAAAGTATCTGCTGTTCTGTTATTTTCAAATAGTCTTTTTTCTAAACGTTTTCTTCTTCTTTTGCTAAAGAAGATTTTATAGATTATTTTCAAAAATTTTAAACTAATGGGTCTATTAACATTTAGACTCGAAATAATTCTATTAATTGAAAAACCTAAAGTATTGTAAAATTTTTGTTCTAATTCTACTGATGGCGCTACCAGTCTTGTTATTTCTTTTCTAACAAGTATTTTTATTTTTTGTATCTCCAATTCTTTTTCCATGCTCTTTAATGATGCACCACCACCAGGTTGGCGAATAATTCCAATTTGTTTTTTATCAGATCTAAAACAATCTGCTATTAGTATTTCTCCATCTTTTTTTAAAACCATACTAGCCTTTTTGAGTGCAATTTTTATAGGAATATATTGAAAACTTTCAGCAAAAAGGCATAAATCAAAGGAATTATTTTTTGGTATATAATCTTCAAAAGTTGTAATCAAAATTTCTGCCTTGTTTTTAGTATTTTTTTTGGCGTGCTCAGCTAAAATTTTGCTTGGAACAATTATTGTTAATTTATGTCCTCTTTCAATTAATTTTTTTGCATTCTCACCTGCACCGCCACCTATATCTAAAATTTCTAATTTGTTTTTGGGTTCTTTTTTTGGTAAATATTTAAATAGTAAATTTGTATATGCCTCTTGTGCTTTTCCTAAGTTATCAAGAGTAACATCTAGTTTTTCCCATAAACCATAATGAAGGTGTTCTTTTCCAGTAACAAATCCACTGACTTTGAGGGCTATATCAAGTCCTACCAATCTTGAAGACTCTTTTTTTTTCTTTTTAAGAATATTTATCATAATAAATTTATATTATTAAATAGTCATATAATAGCTTAAGCTTTGTAAATATCAAAAAGGTAACAGGATCTTTTCAATGTTCTTTAAGGCGTATTATAATATCTACATTCGTAATTTTTGAATTTTCTGGAGGTTTTGGTAAATTCTGAATTTCTAGAAAATTACCAGGTGCATCAGTTAATTTGCCTGTTGCTTCCCAATAAAAATGAGTATGGTTATCAAGTCTTGTATCAAAATAACAGCGAGAACCATCCACTATTACTTTATTTAAAAGGCCAGAATCTGAAAAAGAATGTAAGGTATTATAAACTGTGGCTAATGAAACTTTTAATCTGTTTTCTTTTGCTTTTTCAAACAGATCTTCAGCTGTAAAGTGTTGATTCCTGCCATCTTCCATTAAAAGATTTGCCAACATTATCCTCTGTTTTGTGGGCCGTAAACCCACTTTGTAAAGCCAATTCGTAGCACAAAATTTATTTGTATTCATCATATTTGTTCTAGATTTATTACTGATGATAATATTTTAAATTTTTTTGATCAATATAAAATTGGTTTTTTTTATACATTTAAGAACCACACTTTTAAATCTTTCTCTTTTTTATATTTCTAGGTATTTCTTGCGCCAATATTGATAACAGTGGTATGAATAGTTAATTATATAAATAATCGGTACAAAATATGAAAATTACTAAAGAAGAATTATTAAAATGTTCTAGTGGTGAAATGTTTGGTGTCGGAAACCCCCAATTACCAATGCCTCCAATGCTTATGTTTGACAGTATTTGTGAAATTTCTAAAGACGGCGGAATAAATAAAATGGGACATGTGGTTGCAGAATTGTTAATTAGTCCAGATTTGTGGTTTTTTGATTGTCATTTTGTTGGTGATCCAGTCATGCCAGGCTGTCTTGGCCTTGATGCTCTGTGGCAATTAACAGGTTTTAATTTAGGTTGGAGAGGACTTAAAGGTCGTGGGAGGGCTCTTGGTGTTGGCGAGGTTAAATTTAAAGGTATGGTAACACCTAATACGAAATTAGTAAGATATGAGATTAATTTTTCTAGAGTTTTGGAAAGAAGACTTAAACTAGGAATATCCGAAGGAAAAGTATTTGCAGATGGTGAAGAAATTTTTGTTGCTAAAGGGCTTAAAGTTGGTTTGTTTGAAGATTAAAATTTTTAAAATTTTTTTATTTTAGGTTATTTCTAGGAGAGGTTTTTATGAAAAGAGTAGTTGTAACAGGTTTGGGTATTATTTCATCAATTGGACTAGATGCAACAGAAGTAACTGAATCTTTAAAAAAGGGAAAATCTGGTATTACATTTTCTGAAGAGTACGAATTTCATGGTTTTAGGTCTCAAGTTCATGGTATGCCAAAAATTAATCTATCTGATCATATAGACAAAAGACAACTTAGATTTATGGGAGATGGAGCGGCTTACAATTATATTGCCATGGAGCAAGCAATTACAGATAGTGGTTTAACAGAAAATGAAATCTCTAATGAAAGAACGGGTCTTATTGTAGGCTCAGGTGGACCCTCTACAAAAAACCTTTTTGCAGCTCATCAAATAGTTTTAGAAAAAAAGAGCCCTAAAAGAATGGGTCCATTTATGGTGACTAGAGGGATGTCTTCAACTAATTCAGCGTGTTTAGCTACTCCTTTTAAAATAAAAGGAGTTAACTATTCAATATCATCAGCTTGTTCGACATCAGCTCATTGTATTGGAAATGGTTTAGAGCAAATTCAATTAGGAAAACAAGACATCATATTTGCAGGTGGAGGAGAAGAATTAGATTGGACATTATCATGCCTTTTTGATGCGATGGGAGCAATGTCCAGCAAATATAATGATATTCCTGAAACTGCATCTAGAGCTTATGATAAAGATAGGGATGGTTTTGTAATTTCAGGAGGGGGTGGAGTATTAGTATTAGAATGTTACGAACACGCAAAAGCAAGAGGTGCAAAAATATATGCTGAAATCACAGGATATGGAGCAACTTCTGATGGCCACGATATGGTAGCACCTTCTGGTGAGGGAGGTGAAAGGTCAATGAAGCTTGCTTTGTCTAATATAAAAGATCGTAAAGTTTCATATATAAATGCACATGGAACTTCAACACCTGCTGGAGATGTAGTTGAGGTTGAAGCCATTAGGAGAATTTTTGGAAACGAGGATGTTCCACCTATTTCATCTACTAAGTCTTTGACAGGGCATAGTTTAGGAGCAGCTGGTGTTCATGAAGCTATATATTCGATCTTAATGATGAGCTCGGGTTTTTTATCAGCAAGTTCAAATATTTTTAATTTAGATAGTGATTTACAAATAAACGAAATATTGATGAAAATGAGAAATAATGTTGAGTTTGATACTGTAATCTCAAATAGTTTTGGATTTGGTGGAACTAATGCAACTTTAGCTTTTAGTAAGTTAAGAGATTAATGCCGATAACAATGGAAAATAAGTGTGGTCTAATACTTGGTGTTGCAAATGAGAGGTCTATTGCTTGGGGAATTTCTAAAGTATTGGCAGATTCTGGAGCTGAAATTGCCATTTCTTATCAAAATGAAAATTTATTAAAAAGAGTAAGTCCACTAGCTAAAAGTGTTGATGCTAAAATTTGTATGCTAGCAGATGTTCAAAATGAAGATTCTTTAGATAAACTATTTGAAGAGATTCACAATAAGTGGGGAAAATTAGATTTTTTAGTTCATGCATTGGCTTATTCAGATAAAGATGAATTAAATGGAAGGTTTGTTAATTCCTCAAGAGAAAATTTTTTAAAATCTTTAGATATTTCGTGCTATAGCTTTGTAAGTCTTGCAAAAAGATGTATTTCTTTAATGCCAAATGGGGGTTCTTTGCTTACGGTTTCTTATATGGGAAGTCAACGTGTTACTCCAAATTATAATGTTATGGGACCCGTAAAAGCAGCTTTAGAATCGTCAGTTAGGTATCTTGCGAATGACTTAGGGCCAGACAAAATAAGAGTAAATGCAATTAGCCCTGGACCTATGAAAACTTTAGCAGGTGCAGCAATTGGGGGAGCACGGAAAGTATTTAGGACAACTGAAAAAAATGCACCCCTAAGAAAAAATGCAGACCTAGAATCTGTAGGAAATGCTGCACTTTATTTATTGAGTGATAATAGTTCTTCGACAACAGGAGAAATTTTATATGTTGATGGCGGTTATCATATTATAGGTCTACCGCAAATTGATAATATCTAATATTTTTTTGAGGGAATAATTTAATTGAAAAAAATTATCATTTTTGATGCTTATGGAACTCTTTTTGATGTAAACGCAGCAGCTAGAAACTATTCAAAAAAAGTAGCTGACCCAGATTTTATAAAAATCTGGGAAAAGGTATCTAACTTATGGCGTGATAAACAGATAGGTTATACATGGTATTATAATTCAATAGGGCATAGAACCAATTTTTGGACAATAACAGAAGATGCCCTAGATTATGCATTAGACTTTTATAATTTAAACAAAAATAACAATTTAAAAAATGATCTTCTTGAACTTTATAAAGAACTAGATACATTTCCAGAAGTCTTGGGTGTCTTAAAGGAATTAAAATCTGAAGGCTATCCTACTGCAATTTTATCAAATGGCACTTTGGAAATGCTTAATAATGCAGCTATAAAATCTAATATAAATAATTATTTAGAAGTTATTTTATCCGCAGAAAAATTAGGCTTATTTAAACCAAATGAAAAAGTCTATAATTTGGCACTAGAACATTTTGGATGCAATGTTGAGAATTTTGTTTTTGTTTCTTCTAATGGCTGGGATGCAGCTGGAGGGTCAGCTTTTGGATTTTCCAGTATATGGATCAATAGAAACAAATTACCTGAGGAAAAAATTCAATGGAAACCAACTTGGATTGGAAGTGATTTAAATACTGTACTTAAGATATTATGATAAAAATAAAGGACATTTAAATTGTCTAATATAGATTTAATAATACAATCACAAAAGTATGCAAAAAACTTTGTTTATGAAACACCATTGTTATTTAATTCAAAAGTTAATGAAATTTTAGGAAAAAATATTTTTATAAAACCTGAATGTCTTCAGATAACTGGTAGTTTTAAATTTAGAGGGGCTTGGTGTGCAATCTCACATTTAAAAAAAGAAAATAAAATTTTAAATGGCGTCGTTGCTTATTCTTCAGGCAATCATGCTCAGGGTGTTGCAGCTGCTTGTAAGGCACATGATATACCATCTCTCATAGTAATGCCTAAAGATGCTCCAAAACAAAAAATATCAAATACTTTGGATTATAATTCCGAAATAATTTTTTATGATAGATATACTGAGATAAGAGAAAAAATTGGAGAAAATATAGCTATTGAAAAAAACCTAACACTTATTAAACCTTATGATGAACACCTAATTATTGCTGGCCAGGGAACTTGTGGTTTAGAGATTATTAAACAATCCAAAAAATTGGGTGTAGAAAAGGCCGAAGTATTAGTTTGTTGTGGAGGCGGAGGATTGTCAGCAGGCATCTCACTTGCTCTTGAAAAATATGCTCCTTTTTATAAATTGAGAACTTGTGAACCAGAATTTTATGATGATACTGCAAGATCATTGAAATCAGGTAAAAGAGAAATTAATGAAACTAATAATCCATCAATATGTGATGCAATTCTTACCCCAACACCTGGTGAATTGACTTTTCCAATATTAAAAAGAAATGCAGGTGAAGGTTTAGTTGTTAGTGAGGTAGAAGTTTTAAAAGCTATGAAATTTTTATATCAACATTTTAAAATTGTTTCTGAGCCAGGAGGAGCTGTTGCCGCCGCTGCAGCAATTTTTTCTGCGGACAAACTGAATGAAAAAGATATAGTCGTTGTAGTAAGTGGAGGAAATGTTGATAGTGAGATTTTTTCTAAAGCAATTTCTGAAAATAAATAACTTCAAATTTTTTTTATTTATTTCTAATTTTTGAATTATTTTGATCGTATGGACTATCTTCAACTATTGTAGCAGACCAAAGTTGATTTAACATTTTTACTTTTAATTTTTCACCAATATTTGCATAAACTTTATCTATATAACCCATCCCAATTGATTTTTCGAAAAAAACTGAATATCCACCAGAAGTAAGTCTTCCAATAGTCTTACCATCTTTATAAATGGCTTCTCTACCCCAAGGATCACAATCCTTTGGACCATCAATTAGTAAAGTTACACACTTCGATTTTACATTACGTTTTTGAAGTGCATCCTTACCGAGGAATTCTTTATTAAAATTTATAAATTTTTCTAATCCTGCTTCAATTAAACAAGCATCTCTCCCGAGTTCATTTCCAAAGGCTCTATAGCTTTTTTCCTGTCGTAACCAGTTTTGAGCTCTTGAACCAACTAATTTAAGATCAAAGTTTTTTCCTGATAACAAAAGTAAATCAAGCAGTTTATTTTGAAATTCTACAGGATAATGTAATTCCCAACCTAATTCTCCTGTATATGCTACCCTTATAGCAAGTGTTGGTATCATATTTATTTCAATCTCTTTGGATGAAAGCCATGGAAAATTTTCATTTGAAAATAATTGTTCAGGGTTTTCACTATTTGTTAAACTTATTAGTAATTCTTTAGACTTTGGTCCTGCAATAGCAAAAGTTCCAAATTGACTTGTTACATCTTGAATTTCAATATATCCAAATTCTTTCTCTTTATCTTGGGCCTTTTTTATCAAATAATCCTTGTCATAATCTGTAAGAGCACCAGCTGATATAAGATAAAATTCGTTTTCTTTTTTTCTCACTACTGTATATTCAGACCTAACAGTTCCTGTAGTAGTTAGGCAATATGTCAAATTTATTCTATTGATATTTGGTAGATTATTACATGTAAACCAATCTAAAAAAAGAGCTGCGCCAGGACCTTTCACTATTTGTTTTGTGAATGCGGAAATTTCGATTAAACCTACTTGATGTCTAATTGCTTTCGCTTCTTTTTTAGAATGTTCCCACCACTTTCCTCTTCTAAAACTCCTTGAATCAAGATCACTAAAATCTTTATCAGCATAATAATTAGGTCTTTCCCATCCATTAACTTGACCAAATTGTGCTCCTAATTTTTTTAATCGATCGTAGCAAGGAAAAGTCCTTAATGGTCTGCAAGCAGATCTTTCCTCATCAGGGTGGTGAAGAACGTAAACATGTTCATAACACTCCTCATTTTTTCTAGATGTATATTCTGTAGTAATCCATGATCCATATCTTTTTGGATCAAGGCTGGTCATATCTATTTCTGCCTCTCCATTGATCATCATTTGGGCTAAATAATATCCTGCTCCACCTGCTGCAGTTATTCCAAATGAAAAACCTTCTGCCAACCATAGGTTTCGTAAACCAAATGCTGGTCCTAAAAGGGGATTTCCATCAGGTGTATAACATATAGGTCCATTGAAATCATCTTTAATACCCAGAGTTTCACTACTGGGTATTCTTTTAATAAAAGACAAATATTCGTTTTCAATTCTTTCAAGATCTAATGGAAATAAATCAGCTCTAAAACTATCAGGTACATTATATAGAAATCGTGCAGGTGCATTTTTTTCGTATGGTCCTAATATCCATCCTCCCCTTTCCTCTCTCACATACCATTTTGCATCGGCATCCCTCAAAACAGGATGCTCATCATTATCTTTTCTATATTCAATAAGTTTGGGATCTTTTTCAGTTACAATATACTGATGTTCTACAGGTATAGCTGCAATTTTTGTATTTATAAGTTTAGAAGTATTTTGTACATGATTTCCAGTAGCAGTAACTACATGTTCAGCAATATAAGTGATTTTTTCCTGGCTTACTAATAAATTCCCACCTTTCTCTGTCATTTTTGAGCATTTTACGTGCCAAGATTTTCCATCCCAGTAATAGGAATCTGCTTGAGTTTTCCTCTCAATTTTTACATCATTTGAACGGGCACTTCTCGCTATTGCTTGGGTTAAATCAGCTGGATTTATGTAACCATCAGTTGGATGATAAATAGCACCTTTTAAATCTTCAGAATAAACTAATGGCCATCTATCTTTAATTTGTTTGGGATTTTTCCATTCATAAGGAATATTTACCGTATCTGCAGTAGAACTGTATAGCATAAATTCATCCATACGATCTTGGGACTGAGCCATTCTTAGATTACCCACTACTTTAAAGCCAATATCGGTATTCAGTTCTTTCTCTAATTTTTTATAAAATTTAACAGAGTAATCATGAATATGGCTTGTTGCATAAGACATATTAAATAAGGGAAGCAGTCCTGCAGCATGCCAGGTAGAACCAGAAGTTAATTCATCCCTTTCTATTAATACAATATCTTTCCAACCCCCCTTTTGTAAGTGATAAGCAATGCTAGCGCCTACAACTCCACCTCCAACTATTAAAACCTTAACATGTAATTTCATT
>MDTB01032593.1_pt1 | contig 12770 bp, 12 predicted proteins | sample 811161 | NCBI WGS metagenome assembly MDTB01 (sample SAMN05326650, study PRJNA326480) | marine metagenome | isolation source: seawater | place: Mediterranean Sea | collected 2009 | reverse complement strand
TTTCAGGCAAACAACTTTGTATTGACAATAACATAGAAATCTACTATAATAGTAGAAGCCACAATTTTTCTAGCAGCGGCTTAAGAAAAAGAGTATTTAATGAAGAAACAAAAACAGGTAACAAAAAAACAACTTGAGCGAATTTTAAAATTAAATAAAAAAATTTATCGCATGCTACCTGAGGGGGACACAATGAAAGAAACTTATCTTAGAATGAACAAGTTTCTTTTGGATAGAATAGAAACCTACGATCAGTTTTTAGTAAATCCATATAAAATGCATACATCTCAACCTAAATTTAATTCTGATTCAGAGTTAAATTTAGGAGATTATAAAGAGAAAATTTAAATTAATCCTATATAATACTTAATGAAAAGTGTCAAAGAATTAATAACTATAGTTTTTGCTACGAGTCCCCATAGATTTGGCGAATCGGATTGCATGATGTCATTAAATATAAACGTTATAAAAGCCACCCAGTTTAAAGATTGCCATATGATTTTATGCGCTGATGGAGTTAACCCGCACTCAGAGTATGCATCCGAAGAAAAAACTAAAGAGTATGATAACTATATATCTAGCTTTAAAAAAAATTTCCCCAAACTACAGGTAATAAAATCAAAAGAGCATATAGGTCTTACTAGAAATTATGCGCAAGCATGGGACTGGAAAAAAATCAAAACACCGTTTGTGCTACTAATGAATCATGATACGGTATTTCAAGATAATATCTTGGATTTAGATATTAGTGCGATGATGAAAAACTGGCCCGACTTCGTAAATATTCTCATTTTTCCAAGGCATTGTGACAGCCCGATGTCGGACGGATGGTGGAGAGAAAGAGAGCTAAGCGATCATCCTGAATACAAAAAAAGAAACTTCTTTCAAAGACTATCTAAAAAAAATTCTGGGTGGGAAAACTGTAAGATAGTTTTCGGCAATCAAGACCATGCTTGCATTCTAAAGAAGAACCATTTTCAAAAACTAAAAAAATTATATTACAAACCCAGAGTAACTCATTTTTTAGAAGATTCAATACAAGCGCACTTAAGCAGTTTAAAAAACGGAGATTTTAAAAGTTGGCAAGATTTTGGAGGATGTTATTACAAAAAAAACCTTGCAATACATATTGATGGACAAAGCAAAGCTGGATTAGAGTTTCAACAAGAAGGAGACAGGAGGGGCGAAACAGTGTGGAGTAACGGACAAACATCCTATGCGGATCTCTTAAGTTTTGAGAGGCTTTCAAAAATAAATCCAGCAATTAAAGAGTCGATGAAGGAACTACTAGAGCAAAATATGAGTTTTCATACAAAAAAGTGCAAAGAAGAGTTTGATAATTTTTTCTCAAAAGCCAATTACTTAGTAACATTAAATAAAACCTCTCAGCTTTTCTTAAATAACTCGCCTGCAAATTTTGCTGGAAAAGCGGGTGAAACAGCTTCGCTTCCACAACAAAACAAAGACTGTCCGATTCATTTTGTTTTTTCGCCAAACTTTTTAGAAATACATTGGGAACAAAAAAACGAAGAAAATCTTTTGCTAAAACTAACTACTTTGCCAGGAAAAACAATTTGCTGGGGAGGCCATTCAAGAAGCTATTTCATTTTAGACTTTAAAAAACATTCCATTTCTAGCTCAGACGAAATAAAAATAGAAATTTATGACTATACAACAAAGTCTCCTCCATACAAAAAAGTTGCGTCACTATCTTTAAAACTTAGCGTTTTTAATTTCTACCAAGACAGAGTGGTAATAAACAACAAAGGACACGAGTTTGACAAATGCAGACTTCATGTAGCTAAAAACAACGGAGCAATGGCAAAATATTCAGAAAAAGATAATTCTTTTGAAGTTTTATATAAAAACATAATTCCGTGCGAAAGCCTAATAGGTTTTTTCGAATACGAATCCTTGGATCAATCTTCATCGAGATCTGTAACGTTTGAATGCAAGCCAAACCCACTACTTATTAACGAAAATCCAGCAGACATGCTTCTAGAATCCTTTTCTGATTTTTTTTATAGCCTAAAAAGAGAAAACGTAAGAGAAAAAGCTCAAGGAACTCAATCTTACTGGGGAAATCAAGTTGAGGAAATAAATAAACTTTTAAAAAATGATACTTGAGAATTGGAAAGCGATTTTTATACATATCCCAAAAACGGCGGGAGGATCGCTTGAAGTTTCATTGCTTAAAAAATATCTTAATCTGCAAAAGTTGCCTTACAACCACCCCCAAAGAAAAAAACTCTTAAGCCTTAACAACAGATGGACCCAACACGATTCTATACAACAAACCATTGAAGATAGAATGGTGTCTGCGGAAGATTATTTTAAATTTTCTATGGTCAGAAATCCCTGGGAAAGAGCCGTTAGCGAGTACTTTTATATCAAAAAAATGGGCGGCTGTAAGTGTGAAGAAAAAGATGTTCCAGAAACTTTTGAGGATTGGTGCAAGAAAGGCTTTCCTTGCGCTTGGGGAAAACACACAGAGCCTCAACTAAACTTTCTAAGGGATCGGCATAACAATATTATCATGGATTTTATTGGTCGTTTTGAAAACCTTAAACGAGACTCAAGATTTATTTTAGACAAATTTAAAATAAAACAAGACTTAATTTTAATGAACGAAACAGATCACAAACATTATTCTATATATTATAATGATTACACCAAAGATTTGATCAAAGAAATGTACAGCGAAGACATTAATTATTTCAATTATAAATTTGATGATATAAAAAACTCACCCATAGAAGAAAAATTCTACATTGAAGCCCTTAAATTAAACGGCAAAAAATACAAAGGGGAAGACATAAAAAATTTAAAATGGAGCAAAAATTCAAAACTTGCAAATACAATTATACCAGATAAAAAAATAGACTTTATATTTGTGGGGCAAGTAAATAAAAAGAATCTTAAACATTACGAAAGAAGCAGGTTTTGGATTCTTGAATACATAAAAAACAATTTCACAGAAAACTCCTATTTAAAAATAACAAAAAGCCTAAAACAAGATAAAGGCCGAACCATTCTTTTTAATAAAATCAAAGAAGAACTAAAAGACAAGTCATACAATTATACCAATTACGAAGACATAAAAAAAATTGATCGAGGAAATAGCGCGGCTTGCGCTAATCCAGATAATGAATATATAGAAAAACTTTCTATGAGCAAATTTTGCCTGTGTCCAGCTGGAGACGCTCCTTGGAGTATAAGATTTTACGAAGCAATTGCCCTTAAAAGCATCCCAATTTTAGAAAAAAAAGAACACGCTTTTTTCAAAGAAGATGTAGAAGGTTTAGATTATAAATTTTATTTAATCTCAGAAAAACCTGTGTATATAAAAGAGTGGGCGGACCATAATCTTAAATTATTTAGAGAAGAAAATCTAATATAAAACATTAAGCAATGTTAAATCATGAATTTAAATTTATTTTTGTTCATATTCCCAAAACAGGAGGAACATCAATCCAACGAGCCCTCATGGATAGTACCAATATAAAAAGGGCAGATTTTATAAAACACGAACATCTGTACCGCGACTTGTTTAGCAAAACAAGTTTTGGGGATAAAGACTTGCCTCACAAACTTAAAAGCTACTTTTCATTTTGTTTCGTAAGAAATCCGTGGGACAAGATAGTTTCACAGTACCACTTTAATCGTAATTGGTTTGGCATGAAAAATTACAGATTTGACGAATACGTTTTCGCGTTTAAACGAGGCAGAAATATTTCGGCCAAAAACCCTTATTTTTTGCCATGGATTACTGACGACGAAGGCAATGTAATTGTTGATTTTATTGGCCGCTACGAAAACCTGCAAGAAGACTTCAATATCATCTGCGATAAAATTGGAATACCACAAAAACAACTTCCACATAAAAACAAATCAGAGCATAAGAATTATACTGAATATTATGATGATGAAACTCGTCGGATAGTTGCTGAGATGTATGCGAAAGACATTGAGTATTTCGGGTACGAATTTGGAGACTGATATGAAACCAAAAATTTTTATAATTGGATTTAATAAAACCGCAACACGCAGTCTTCATTATTTTTTTAAGGGCAATGGATTACTTTCTGTGCATTGGGATAACTCTTATTTAGTTAAGTGCTTTGAACGAAACATAGTACTTGGAAAAAAATTATTGACAGATGGGGTCGTACACAATACAAGGTTCAACTCCAAGGGAAGGTACGAAGATATGGTGGTATTTTCCGATATGACAAACGGGAAAACTAGTCAAGAATCCATGCACTATTATAAACGGTTGGATTTAGATTATCCAAATTCAAAGTTTATTTTGAATATACGAGGTGTGGATGGCTGGATTCGGTCTCGGTTTCGTCACTCAAGGGGAAAATTATATCGCAATCACCTAGAATTTTTCGGATTGGGTGATACTGAATCGGGAAGAAATAAGTTGAAACAAATATACAAGAAAATGCATGAAAATCATCATAGGGATGTTTTAGAATATTTTAAGAACAGGAAAAATGATTTACTTATATTTGATATACAACACGATGATATAGATAAAGTAATAAAGTTCCTTGATGGTGTTTATGAATTGAAACCATGCTATTATGGTAAAATGCTGTGGCGCAGATCTAGATTTAAAAAGAGTAATAGATTTGGAAAATGAATGTATCAGAAAAAACAGACCAAGCAGCCAAATCAATAGAAGATTTAGGATATGCAGTAATTAAAGATGTTTTTAGCGATAATCTTACAAGCAAATTCTTAAATAAACTAGAAGACATTCCAAAAAAGCGCATAGGTTATGGGGGAGTCAATATATGTCACACAAAATTCCTTCATACCTCCGAAAGCTTTATGAATATTTTAAGTAAAGACGAAATTTTCATGCTATCGCAAAGAATTTGTGGAGATAGATGCAGGTTGGATCATGCCTTTTACCATGATTGTAAAAAAAACGAAGGCTTAAAAAAAGGAGAGTCATTAATCAACAAAAATATAGGCGCAGGAATTCATGGAGGAGTCAATTGTTGCTGGGGGATGAATTTTTATAGAAGCGGCTATCCAATCAATATAAATTTTCCAAGAACGAATAGATTAAACTTTCATATTAGCCTTACAGACACTGGACCCTTCAGAGGGGGACCTCAGCTAATACCATCAACACACATTGGAGATTATAATTACCCAATGTGCGGGGGAGATAATGTTAAGGTAAAGGCAAACGGAGAGGCTGATGTAGATTTTAATAAAATGATCATACCTCAGTCAAGAAAAGGAGATGTAATAGTTTTTTTAGACTCTCTATTGCACGGAACTTCGTTCCACAGGTTCAAAAGAAGGAACTTGTACTTGATGGTAACATCTGCTTTTACATCAATGTACCCTTATAGTATGTTAAACAAAGAAATAGCACATTTAGCAAAAAACGACAGACAAAAACAGATGCTTGCAGAGCCATGCGCAGTACCTGAAGGTTCACTACGTAGAACTTTAGGCTCAATACAATAAACAACAAGTGTAAATCATATTATGAAAAAACCTAACTTATCTATAGAGCAAAAAAATGCAATTGAAAACTTACTCATACTAGCAGACTACATTAAGCAGCATGCCATATATAGCGGAGAAATGGAAAAAATAATAGACAAGTCAATAGAGCACTGCGAATTTTTAATAGGAAAGAAAAGCGAAATAAAAAAAGAATATCAATCGGAAAGACAATTAATTATAGATGAAATAAAAAAGCGTTTTGACTCTTGACATTTCCTCGCTGCCATGTTAATATATATGGCATATGTTACCATTATTTAAGTCTCATTTTAGTATAGGCAAAAGTATTCTAAAGCTTTCGGGAGGAGAAGGAGTTTTCGACATAGCCAAAGAATCGGGCCTTAAAAAAGTATTTTTGGTTGAGGACTCATTAACAGGTTTTTTAGAGTCAGCAAAGTTAAGCGAAGATACTGGAATACAATTAGTTTTTGGATTAAGAATTTCTGTATGCGACACGGACTCAATTGAAAGCGGAGACTGCCATAAGGTAATTATTTTTGCAAGAAATGATGATGGATGCAAATTATTAAATAAAATTTATAGTGCGACTTTTACGTCAGAATCGAATACGCTGTCAATAAATAATCTAAAAAAACTTTGGAATGACAAAAGTCTAAGACTATGCATACCTTTTTATGATTCTTTTATATTCAATAATGCCTTGAAGTTTTCGACATGCATGCCTAACTTTTCTTTCTGCAAGCCAACATTTATAATAGAGTCTAACGGACTACCTTTTGACCCAATAGTGGAAGAAAATGTTTTAAAATTCTGCAAACAGAAAAAGTTCGAAACAATTAAGGCAAAAAGTATTTTTTATAAAAACAGAGAAGACTTCAAGGCTTATCAAACGTATAAATTAATTTGCAACAGAAGCGGCTGGAAAGGAAAAAGCGTTTCAATAGAATGCCCGAACCTAGATCACTGCGGTAGCGATGAATTCTGCATGGAAAGCTATAACGATTCAAACAAATGAAAGAAAACTTATTAAGATTTAACAACAAACAAAAGTTTATTATTTTTGATTACGAAACTTGCAACTTAAACTTGGCCTCCAAAGAAAATAAACCTTGGCAGCTATCCTTTATTGTTGCAGACCAAAATAAAATTTATGAAAGCAAAGATTATTATTTAAAGTGGAAAGATATTAATGTCTCTAAAGATGCTGCGAGAATAACTGGGTTTTCTAAATCTGTTTATAACAAAAAAGCGGTAGACCCAAAAATAGCACTAGATCATTTTGAAAAATATTTATACAATCAAGATTATTTTTGCGTAGGACACAACGTATTAGGTTTTGATGTTTACATACATAACATTCACAGAAAACTATGTGGAATGAAATCAGATTATTCTTATATAAGCAGAATAATAGACACAAACTGCCTAGCAAAAGGAATATATAAATCGTTAAAAAAACCCCACTCAAAGAGTTCCATATCATGGCAGTACAGCTTAAACGACTTTAGAGAAAGAGGTCTCAAGACAAGTCTACAGCAGTGTGCAAAAAATTATAAAATAGACTTCGATCCAAAAAAACTACACAATGCCTTATATGATATTAACATAAATTATCAAGTTTTCAAAAAACAATTGTGGGAGGTAGAAATATGAGTTTCGAAGATAGTTTTTCAGCATACAAAGACTATGCGCCTCCAGGCGTTAGGCTTCCCAAAATTCAAATTGAAAGTAAATATTACAAAAAACTCGACATACCAGAAGACTCTGACAATTATGAATTCTTAAGACAGCTGTGCTTAAAAGGTATAAAAGAAAAAGAAATTGATAATCAAGAAAACAAAAAAGAATATTACTCAAGAGCAAAAGAAGAGCTTACAATTTTAAAAGACTTAGGATTCATAGACTATGTACTGCTTAATTGGGACGTATTAAACTACTGCCACGAGTCAAGCATTCCAACTGGGCCAGGAAGAGGGTCAGCCGCAGGAAGCTTAATTCTTTTTCTAATTGGAGTCACTCAGGTAGACCCTATTGAACACAATTTATTTTTTGAAAGATTTGTGTCAAAGAGTAGGGCGAAAAAAACAGAAAAAGATGGAGTTACATATCTTGACGGAAGCTTGCTTGCAGATGTTGATAATGATATTGCCTACGAGCACAGACAAAAAGTTATAAAATACATTGAAGACAGGTACCCTTCTAGAACCTGTAAAATTCTTACCTTAAACACTTTAAGCTCAAAATTATGCATCAAAGAGTGCGGGAAAATAGTAGCATCAATGTCAGAACAAGACGTTAACGAGGTTAGCGACTTTATTCCTAAAAAGTTTGGGAAAGTTTGTCCAATAAATGCATCTATTGAAGAGAGCGAAAAATTTGCAGCGTGGGCTTCTGAAAACAAAGAAATAATTTCGGTAGCGTCTAAACTCGAGGGTCTAAATAAAAACACAGGAGTACACCCTAGCGGAATAGCAATTTCTTATGAAAAATTAGATGAAATATGCCCGCTTCAAACCAATAGCGATGGAGATTTAATAAGTGGCTATGACATGAATTGGGTAGCAGAGTTAATGGTGAAGTTCGATATTTTAGGACTAAGAACGCTAAGCGTAATATACAATACTTGCGAAAGTATTGGCCTAGATCCAAAACAGATTGACCTAAAAGACGAAATAATTTATTCTAGCTTGCAAGACCTGACTACTCCACATGGAATATTTCAAATAGAAGCGGATACAGATTTTAGAGTATGCAGAAAACTCAAACCTAGAAACCTAGATGAGCTTAGTGCGGTGATTGCAATTGCTCGTCCTGGAGCGCTTGACTTTCTAGATGACTACTCTAGATATAGAAATACTGGTGAGGCGCAAAGTGTACACACTCTATTTGACAAAATACTTTCTTATACAGCTGGAATACCATTGTATCAAGAGCAAATGATGCAGATGGCAGTAAAGATCGGCTTTAGTTTAGATGAAGCAGAACAGTTAAGAAGAATTGTAGGAAAGAAAAAGGTTGATCAAATGCCAAAATGGCAAGCAAAAATTGAGCAAAAAATTCAAGAAAAAAATTTGCCAGAGGATGCTGGAGAAGTTTTATGGAGAGTGGCGGAAGATAGCGCAAACTATTCATTCAATAAATCGCATAGCATAAGTTATTCTATATTAGCTGCGTGGACAACATATCTAAAGTTTAAATACCCCCAAGAGTTTTTCTTGAGTCTTTTAAAAATGACAAAGTTTGAGCCCTCACCCCAAGAAGAAATAAATAAAATTTGCCAAGAATTGCCCAAGTTTAATTTTGAATTACTTCCTCCTGATTTAGCTAAATCAAAAATGGATTTCTCAAAACAGGCGAGCGACTTAAGGTTTGGACTAAATAGCATTAAAGGCGTTAGCGAAAAATCTCTAGAATCATTAAGAAGTTTTAGAGATTCAGAAACTCCAAACAAATATGATATTTTTATTGCAGCAAAACAAGCTGGACTAAACATAGGAATACTTTCTTCTCTCATTCAAGCTGGAGCACTGTCTAGTTACAAAACAAATAGATCCTTGTTGGTCCTAGAGGCCCAAGCATTCAACCTATTAACAGATAGAGAAAAAAGAAATTTTTATATATTGGGAGATAAATTTGATTTTAATTTACTTAAAAGTATTGCTGCTGCAAAAAATGAAGAACTGGTGGGCGACGATGGCAGAAAAATTATGACACTAAGTAGGTTTACTACTTTCAAGAAAAAATTTGACTTATATAAAAAAATATATGAAAAAAATAAGCGTTACGAATCATTTGCAAATTGGTATTTCGAAAGCAAGCTTTTGGGATACTCGTATACCTGCAGATTGAATAAGATATTTAGCTCAGGAGGTAATAATTTCAGAGACACTCTGCATTTTTACTCTCTAGATAAAGATTCTTCAGATAGGTTTATAGGAACCGTTACGGATATTATAAAAAGAAAATCTAGAAACGGCAACTCGTATGTAAAAATGTCCATATCAGATGAAGTCGGAACAATGGATGCGATGATAGGAGACTTCGGAAACAGAAGAAATCTTTCAAAATATACAGATAAAGGTGGTAAAATTCCAGAAAAAGGAAACATAATAAGTATTATAGGAAGGAAAGGGGAAGATATTTTGTTTGCTTCTGATATAAATATACTAGATCAAAAAATTTATATGAAGCTAAGCGAGATTAACTAGTGTAAAAATGAGTATGGATTTAAAACCAAATTTCACGCCTAGAGCGCAAGAAGTTATATCAGGATCAAGAACAATAGCGCTAAGTTATAATAAAAGAGTTGTAACAGAAGAACATCTTTGTGCAGCAATGGCAAAAATAGCAACTACATGCGTAGACACAATACTTCAAGCGTTTCAATTAGAGAGAGAAGATGCTGTAAAATTTTGCACATCAAAACTTAGTAGGGGTAAATCAGCGCCAAAACAAAAGTCATATTTTTCCACCAGTTTTAAAAGCACTTTAGGGGGAGCAATACTAGAAGCCGAAAAACATGAGCACGATTATATCGGAGTTGAGCATATAATGCTGGCAATACTAAAAAGCCCTACGAGTTCGCTTTGTTCTTTTTTTATATCAAACGGAATCGACGCCGCAGCCATTTCGCTTTTAATTAAAACTCAGTTTCTAGTATCCACAGCCTCCACCCTAGAATCCAGCAGGCTAATGTCAGAAGATAAATATTTAAGGGATGGTCTAATTGAAGCAGAGCCTAAAGAAATGAGATCAAATTATTTTGTTTGCATGAACAGTCAAGTTAAGCAAGAAAAGTTTGACGATGTAATCGGGAGAGATAAAGAAATATCAGATATTGCAGAAGTTCTATGTAGGAGATCAAAAAACAACCCAATTCTTTTAGGAGAGCCTGGAGTTGGAAAAACTGCGGTAGTAGAAGGCTTGGCAGCGCAGATAGTAAAAGGCAATTGCACAGATTATCTTTTTCAAAAAAATATATATAACCTTGACCTAGCAGCAATGATCGCTGGAACTAAATATAGAGGACAGTTTGAAGAAAGGTTAAAAAAGACAATGTCAGAAATACAAAAAGACCCCAATGCTGTTTTATTTATTGACGAAATTCATACTATTGTGGGCGCAGGAAGCGCAGAAGGAACAATGGACGCCGCAAATATCTTAAAACCAATGCTTGCAAGGGGTGAGATCATGTGCATAGGAGCAACAACTCAAGACGAATACAGAAAAACAATATGTAAAGATGGAGCGCTTGATAGAAGATTCCAACCTGTTTTAATTGAAGAGCCTGACAAAAAATATTGCAAAAAAATACTTAGAGGGTTAAGCTTAAAGTATGAAAACTTTCATGGAGTAAAATATTCAGACGAAATTTTAGATCTATGCATTAAACTTTCTAGCAGGTTTATTTTAGACAGACAGTTGCCAGACAAAGCAATAGATTTAATGGATCAAGCAGGTTCAAAATCAAAAATACATGCATTCAAGCGTCCAGAAAAAGCACAAGACATAGAAAAAGAAATAGAAGACTTATACCAGCAAGAAAAAAGCTCTAGTGAGCCGCATATATTAATCAAAAAAAGAGAAGATTTGATGCTAGAGTACCAAAATTTAATTCAAGAATGGGCGGAAGAATCAATTTCAAAAACAATCTTTGTAGAAAAGTCGGATGTTTATAAAGTCTTAACTCAGAAAACTGGAATACCAGTAGATCAAATCTCCTCTACCGAAAAAGAAAGATTTCTATCCTTAGAGAGCAATTTAAACAATGCCGTAATTGGACAAAAAGAAGCTATTGGTAAAATATGCGAAAGTTTAATTAGAAACAAAGCTGGATTACAAGACCCCGAAAGACCTATGGGAAGCTTCTTGTTTTTAGGACCTAGCGGCGTAGGAAAAACATATATAGCCAAACAATTAGCCGCGCTTGGCTTTGGAAGCGCAAGCAATATTATTCAACTTGACATGTCAGAATATTCAGAACAGTCTTCTGCCTCCAAATTTACTGGAGCTTCTCCAGGCTATATCGGATTTGAAGGTGGAGGTTCACTCGTCGAAAAAGTAAGAAAAAAACCTCATGGAGTAATACTTTTTGATGAAATTGAAAAAGCTCATCCTGATGTAACAAATTTATTACTGCAAATACTGGAAGAAGGAAAATTAACGGACAGTTCTGGTAAAGAAATAAGCTTCAAGAATAGCGTGATTATACTGACTGGAAACATAGGTTCACAGGAAGCTAAGAAGGAAAAAGTATTAGGCTTTGGAGCAGCAGAACTTAGCAAAAAAGATATTTACTCAGACGTACTAAGAAAAGCTAAGAATATATTAAAGCCAGAATTAATTAACAGGTTAGAATCAATTTTAGTTTTTGATTCATTTTCAAAGAAAGATTTGAAAAAAATTGTAAAACTAGAACTAGAAAAATCTAAAGACAGAGTTCTAGAAAAAGTTTCTGACCTCATAATTAGACCTGCAGTAATTGATAACATTACCTCAAGAATAATGGAACAAAATGACGGAGCAAGGCCAATTAAAAATTTAATTAAATCTGAAATTGAAAATCCTATTGCAAAAATCTTATTAAGACAAGAGAACGATTTTAACCAACAAAAAATTACAATATATCTGTCTCAAGGAAAAGTTAAAGTAAAATGAATGAAGAAATAACAGAAAGTGTTTACTTCGATAAAGGCTATAATAAGGGCGCGGAAGACACCAAAGAAAGCCTCACAAAAGAATACAGCGAGCTAGCAAAGCAAGCTTATAACGATGGCTATAAAGACGCCTTAAGAAATAAACCAAAGAACAATGTATCAATTAACTATCCACCACTAGAGTGGACAGATGATGTTGAATAATAATAAATCTTGACTTTTTTATTTTTTAACTGTATACTATATCAGTTCTTTGAAAAATTATGGGGGTGTTCTGGATTCGACTGATGTTGGATTCATGCACCGCAAGTCGGAGATGCACTTGGCTTCGTTATAAATGTGCAAAGCTTTACATGGCGCTAAAAACCGTGTTAGAGCTCTCGGTTTCAAGAACCGTCTCGCTGCAAAGCGTTTCGGCTTCAAGAGCCGCAAGCTCGCCTTAGCAGCTTAACCTGCTAACCTCTTACCTTTTGACGCAGATAAATAGGATAAGGGGTCATCGATCTGCAAAAACAGAAAACGTTTACTTGTATCACAAACTGTAAATAAATGAAACAAGAAGTTGGATGTTAATATCATAACTTTAAAAAAAATTAACTAAACTTGTAGACGTGC
>MDTB01023770.1_pt1 | contig 12770 bp, 10 predicted proteins | sample 811161 | NCBI WGS metagenome assembly MDTB01 (sample SAMN05326650, study PRJNA326480) | marine metagenome | isolation source: seawater | place: Mediterranean Sea | collected 2009 | reverse complement strand
TTGAATAAAAAAAGTGGGTTAGGTGTTACATTGAAATCAAATAATAAAAACTTGTTATAATGAAGGTAACTGGAATAGAACATATTGGAATAGCCGTAGAGGATCTAAAAAAATCTGGGGAATTCTGGGATCATATCTTAGAATCAAAAAACAAAACTACAGAGATAGTTAAAGAACAAGATGTTATTACAGAAATTTATGATACAGGTCGAGGAAAAATTGAATTGCTGTTTTCTAAAAATAAAGATTCAGCGATATCAAAGTTTATAAAAACTAAAGGTCCAGGAATCCATCATATATGTCTGAGGGTGGAAAATATTATTACTGCTATAAACGAGTTAAAAGAAAAAGGTGTTGAGTTGATAGGTGATAGTTATTCTATTGGCGCAGAAGGATACAAAATAATTTTTATTCATCCAAAGTCTACTGGTGGTGTATTAGTTGAATTAGCAGAGAATGGCAAATGATATTTAATCTCTTCCAAATCTGGGTAACTTAAATACACTTTTTGACTTTTTAGTCTTAGATGAAGTCTCACTTAGCCTTCTCTTTTTGGTGTAGTTTTTTAGTTCATCCATTGGGTTTTCATTGTTATCATCGTTGACCACAATGAGTTCGTCATCGATCAATTTACCCATTTCATAGAATGATTTTCTGAGTGGGACACCTTTTAAGTCATACTGTATCCAATCACCATTTTTTTTACCTTTCTTCATCAATCCACGCTCTTTTACTCTGCCATTCCTGTGGTATTTAATAATTAACTCATGACCTGGAGGTGTGGTGTTGGCTATTACATCTCTTCTTTGATCTACTACTGAGGTATCATATTTTAAATAAGTCTGTTTTACGAGGTTTTTAATTGTATCTTGTACTATTGTTGTATCAAATGTTAGAATCTTCAATGTATCAAAGATGACATTTTTATATTTCATATCAGGACCAATAAATTCAGGATTTTTGGGCTTTCTGGTAATTGCCTGAACCATTGATGTTGAGTAAATCTGTTGCAATTTTTGATATTCTTTTTCTGCACGTTTCCAATCTCCTCCAGCAGCATTTAATGCTTGATTTATCCATCCTTGTGCGGACATATCGCCCGTGTCACGTGCTTTTAGTGCATCACCAAGAGTTTTATATTTTGGAAAAGCCAACTGCTTTTGGTCTATCATATCAGGAGTGAAATTATTTGGAAATTTTGAAGAATATGTGTGTATCGTTAATGTATCATTTTTCGATATTACCAGCGTATCGTAAGATTTTATTGAGTCTACAGCAAATAGCCAGATAGAATCCCTAATTACAGTTGTATCGTGAGCAAATACCCATGTTGTATCTTTAATATAGGTAGTATCATAGGCAAACGCCCAAATTGTGTCTTTCATTATTGTTGTGTCGTAATTGACTAGAATAGTTGTGTCCATTACAAATACAGTATCATAATTTGTCTGCAGAACTGTGGTTGTGTCGTAGTTATTAATATAAATACTGTCTATAATCACAATAGTATCATAAACTGTTGTTGTGGCATTGGTGTAAATGAAAGTTGTGTCTTTTACAGTGGTAGTATCATACAAAGTTGTATAAACAAAAATCGTATCAGTAAACTTTTCAGCCATCTGTTTTTCATATCTGTTTTTTATATTTTGAGAATCTTCCAATAATCTTGAAACTGTATTTTTAAGACTATCTAGTTCGTTTCTATAAGTAGATTCAACCTTTTTTGTTCTTGCTAGAGCTTTTGGCTTTTCGTTTATAGTTTTTTTGCGTATTGGTTTTTTATCAACCTCTTTTATTTCAAATAGTGGTTTAGGAGCTTCGATTATAGAGCCTGATTGAGTTCTATATACTTTTCTTTTTTTATTTTTAGTATCATCTTGTGCTTGAATAACAAGACAAACTGAAAATATAACTTTTAGAAAATTGTACATACTAGTTTATGAGTTTCTATTTATTACTAATTTTAATTAGATGAACAGCCAACGCTAATGAAGGACTGGTTGACAATAACAATGCTGTAGTTTAAAACCAAATCATTTTTTAAAAAAAGAAAAAAAGATATAATTAGGTTTCTATTAAATATAGTTTGTTAACATCATAATTTCTAAAAAGCAATTTTATTCATTGAATTGATAAAATGTTCATTTAAATAATTATATAATTTGTTTTGTAAAATTGATATATAAATCTATGATCAAAAGAATCCAATCAAATCTTCAACAGACACCGAACGAGCCAGGCGTATACCGATTTTATGATTCAAAAAATAAAATTATTTACATTGGAAAAGCAAAAAAATTAAGGAATAGGATAAGATCATATTTTCGAAGTACAAAGAATCAATCTTCTAAAACGATTGCATTAGTTAGGAAAATCAATCATTTTGATTGGATTGTTGTTCGAAATGAAGTAGAAGCTCTGATGACTGAAGCAAATTTGATTAAACAAAATAAACCTAAATATAATATCGAACTAAAAGATGATAAAACATACCCTTATATAAGAATAACAAAGGAGCCTTTCCCTCAAGTTATACTTACCAGAATGATTATAAAAGATGGATCAAAGTATTTTGGTCCATTCACTGATATTGCCCGATTACGGATGACTCTCAAAGCGATTTATAAAGTATTTCCTATTAGAAGCTGTAGCTATTTTATTGATGCTAAGATAATTAAAGAAAAAAAAATATCCTTGTGTCTTGATTATCACATTAAAAAATGCGATGGCCCGTGCGAGGGATTAGTAACTGAAAATCAATATGCAGAGATGATTTATAGAGTTGAAGAATTCATGAAAGGAAGAACAGAGATAGCAAAAAATCATATAAAGAGTTTAATGGATGATGCAGTGCACAAACAATTTTACGAAGAAGCTGCATTACGCAGAGATCAGCTATTTGCAATAAAATCTTTTAAGGATAAGCAAAGTAGTATTTCTGCAGATTTTTCTGAGAGAGATATAATTGCGCTAGCTAAAAATGGAGAAATTGGAATTGCCGTAATACTAAGGATTAGAGATGGTAAAATTTTTAGCAGAGAAAAACTATCTTTAATAAAACTAGATCATAATGATGAAGAAAACTTAAATACTATCATAACTAGGTTTTATTTGAATAATGATTTTATTCCTGCTGAAATAACTATGCAATATATTCCAAAAGATGAGGCTTCTTTATTACTGTGGCTGAAGAACAAAAGAAAAAAAACTCTAAGGTTTACCTATCCAAAAAAAGGAGAAAAAGCAAAAGAATTAAGAATAACGTATCAAAATGCTCGATTATTATTGGGCGAGTGGATGTTGAATAGAATTAAGCAGAAAGACCTAATTCCCGGAGCTCTAAGCCAATTGAAGAGCGACTTACATCTAGATAATCCGCCTAAGCATATTGAAGCATTTGATGTTTCTCACCTAGGAGGAACTAATACAGTTGCATCTATGGTTTATTTCTCTAACGCTAAGCCGATTAAAAAATGCTACAGAAAATATAATATTAAATCGATAGAAGGCATTGATGATTATGCTGCTATTAGAGAAGTAGTCTACAGAAGATATAAAAGGTTAAAAAAAAACAATGATACTCTGCCCGACCTTATATTAATTGATGGTGGGAAAGGACAATTGAGCATGGCTGTGTCTGCTTTACGTGAACTAGGTTTAGAGTATATTCCTGTTATAGGTCTGGCAAAAAAATTGGAAGAAATTTTCATTCCTGGTTATAAAGACCCACAATCAATTAACAAGCAAAGTAAAGGCTTGTTATTACTAAGGAGAATTAGGGATGAGGCTCATAGGTTCGCTATTAATTTTCAAAGGTCCAAAAGGAAAAATTATATAAAAGATTCTATATTTTCAGAAATACCAGGAATGGGTGCAAAAAGAATAAATGCGTTACTTACAAATTTTGATAGTATTGATGTTATATCAAATTTGTCTCCTGAATCAATTAATGGCGAGACAGGAATCCCTTTATCAATTGCTAAAAATATTGTGCTATTTGCAAAAAATAATCTTGATAAACAGAACAAGAATAGATGATTCTAATAGTGTCCATAAAAAACATAAATAGTCTGCCATTGTATAGTGTCGGTATATATATTTAAATTAGACATAATGGCAGAGTTTAAAATAGTTTCAGAATTTTTACCAAAGGGTGATCAACCTGATGCCATCAATAGTTTAGTTGAAGGTATAAATAAAGGTGATAATTATCAGACTTTATTAGGTGTCACTGGCTCCGGAAAAACCTTTACTATGGCAAACGTAATTGAAAAAGTACAGATGCCTACCCTAATCATGTCGCATAATAAAACACTTGCTGCGCAACTCTATGGTGAGTTTAAACAATTGTTTCCAAAAAACGCTGTGGAATATTTTATATCTTACTATGATTACTACCAACCTGAAGCTTATTTACCTGTTACTGATACTTTCATCGAAAAGGATGCTTCTATTAATGAGGAAATAGATAAATTAAGATTAAAAGCAACCAGTTCATTAATGTCGCGAAAAGATGTCATTGTGGTCAGTTCTGTATCTTGCATTTATGGAATTGGTTCTCCTGAAGAGTATATAAAAGGTTCAATCAAAATAAATAAAGGAGAATCAGTTAACATTAGAGAACTTTTAATGAAATTAATAAACATACATTACCTTAGAAATGATCAGGTTCTTGAAAGAGGAAATGTCCGTGTGAGGGGTGATGTAATTGATATTTTTCCCGCTTATGAGGATCAATCAATCAGAATTGATCTTTTTGATTCTGTTATCGACTCCATCAATAAATTTGATCCGATAACTGGTGAAGTCATAGAAAAGTTGGAATCAATAGTGATTTTCCCCGCAAAACATTTTGTTACAGATAAAGAAACCACTTTAGAAGTAATTAAAGAAATTCGATTGGAATTAAATAAAAGATTAAAGTATTTCCGGGAAAATAATAAACTTCTGGAAGCACAAAGATTAGAACAAAGAACAAATTTTGATATTGAAATGATGATTGAACTTGGATATTGTTCTGGAATTGAAAATTATTCAAGATTTTTTTCAGGAAGAAAAGAAGGTGAAAAGCCCTATACATTAATAGATTTTTTCCCAGATCAATTTTTAACAATTTTAGATGAATCACATGTAACTCTGCCTCAAATACAAGGCATGTATAATGGTGATCGTTCAAGAAAAATGACATTAGTTGACCATGGATTTAGGTTACCAAGTGCATTGGATAATCGTCCACTCAAAATAGATGAATTTTATACTGCTCAAAATCAAGTCGTATTCACATCTGCAACCCCCTCGCAAAGAGAACTTGAGTTCTCTGAGGGCGTTATAGTTGAACAATTGATAAGACCAACAGGTTTATTGGATCCCAAAGTAGTAGTTCGTCAAACAAAAGGTCAGATTGAAAACCTAGTTGGAGAAATTCGATTAAGAGTTAAGAAAAATGAACGGATACTAGTAACAACTCTAACAAAACGTATGGCTGAAGATTTGACAGATTATTTATCTGGTTTGACAATAAGAGTTAAATATTTACACTCTGATATAGATACATTAACGCGTGTCCAAATATTAAGACAACTGAGAATGGGGGAGTTTGATGTTTTAGTTGGAATTAATCTTTTAAGAGAAGGTTTAGATATGCCTGAAGTCAGTTTAGTTGCTGTACTAGATGCTGACAAGGAAGGATTTTTACGATCAAAAAGTTCTTTAATGCAAGTAGCAGGACGTGCTGCGCGAAATATAAATGGTATAGTTATACTCTACGCAGATAAATGTACTGACGCGATGGATAACTTAATAAAAGTAAGCAACGATAGAAGAAAAATCCAAAATACTCATAATAAAAAAAATGGTATAATTCCAAGAACCATAAAAAAATCAAACGATCAAATAATTATTTCTACAATGGTTGCAGATTCAATAATAGATTCGAATGATCAAAACAAAATACAATATGATGTAAACAGTTTTTCTGAGTTAGATAAGGAAAGTATATTAATTGAGATGCGTAAGGATATGTTATTGGCAGCTGAAACTATGGAGTTTGAAAAAGCTGCAAAAATACGTGATGAGATTACTGAATTAGAAAAACTATAGATGATTGGAATTTTATTTTAAAAGGACTAAATAGTAAAAATGATAGTTTATTAGATTGGGAAAATAATGTTTGATTTTGATAGGTTAAAAAAACAATCCGGTATCATAGGACAATCAGATGGGATCATACAAGTATTAGAAATGATTTCTCAGGTGGCTCCTGTTGATATTTCAGTTCTAATTAATGGAGAATCAGGCACTGGGAAAGAAGTAGTTGCTCATGCAATACATAAAGCTAGCAAAAGAAGCAATGCCTCAATGGTTATTGTCAACTGTGGTGCTATGCCTGAGGGAATAATTGAATCAGAGCTTTTTGGACATAAAAAAGGATCTTTTACTGGAGCTGCTGAAGATAGGAAAGGGTATTTTGAAGAAGCAAATAAGGGTACAATTTTTCTAGATGAGATTGGTGAAACACCAATGGACATACAAGTTAAACTATTGAGGGTACTTGAAAATGGGGAGTTCATGAGAGTTGGAGAAGCTACGACTAGGAAAACGGATGTACGAATTATTGCTGCAACAAATAAAAATCTAGAAAATCTCGTTCAAAAAGGAGATTTCAGACAGGACCTATATTATAGATTAAAAACAGTTCAAATTATCGTTCCTCCATTAAGAAAACGAATTGAAGATATAGGGTTGTTTATTGAAAGATTTTCTTTGCAATTCACTCGTTCAAATGACATTCCTTATCGAGGATTTATGCCTGATGCAATAAGAGAGTTAAAGCAATATGATTGGCCTGGGAATATAAGGGAATTAAAACATTTTGTTGAAAAAATTTTGGTTTTTGGTAAGGGTGAAAGAGTTACTAAAAGAATGATTCAAAAAGAATTGTTTGATGGTGTGGAGTTAGATTCTAATCTTGCACTTCCTGCTGTAATATCTAAATCAACTGATAAAGCAGAAATTGATCTAATATTGAGACAATTGTTTGTGCTAAAGCAAGATACTGAATTAATTCAAAAGATGTTAGTTAACACTGCGATGCCAAGAGATGGGTCAGAATTTTCCAATATAAGTACAATCGATAAAAATATCCCAATTGATAACAAATCGTTAGAAATCATTAATGATGGCTATCAATTAATTCGAGATGATGCAATTGGTGATATGTTAATTAAGGATTTAGAAAAAGAAGCTGTCATAAGAACCTTGAAGTATTTTAATAATAATAGAAGAAAAACTGCCAAATCTCTTGGCATGAGTGAAAGGACATTATATCGAAAAATTGATGAATTTGAACTTGAACCTAAGATAAAAAAGTAAATATTTTGATAAAAATCATAATCATATTTCATTTCATTTTTTGTTCATGTGCTATATATTCTCTATCTGGGTCATTACCAAGTCATATAAAATCAATAGCAATACCTTTGTTAGAAAATCAAACAGCCGAATTTGGTTTAAGTGAAGAGATAACCGAAGGCATTATAAATAAATTTAACGAGGCAGGATTATTAAAATTAGTTGATGCTGAAAACGATGCTAGCTCAATCTTAAAAGGTTCAATTAATAAAATTACAGATGAACCGTACACATATAACAAGCAAGAATCTGTCACTGAATACAGATATACAATTCTTGTGAAAATAGAATGGTATGATGTTTCAAATGACAAGAATATTATACAAAGTACATACTCAGGTTTTGGTGCATATGGAATTAGCGGCGATATTGGATCAGATGGAATCGATAATGATAAAGATGGAAAAATAGATGATGATGATGATGACGAATTTGGCGAACCTAGAGCTTTTGCAACTAAGGTTGCAATTAGTAAAATCACAGAGGATATTTTGAACGATATAATGACTACATGGTAGGTAAACATATGGATTATGTAAAAATTAGTGAATTAAAAAATTATGAAAGTAAAACAGTACAACTTAAAGGTTGGGTATACAATACAAGAAGTATTGGAAAAATCTGGTTTATAATATTTCGCGATGGGTCTGGATTATTACAAGGCGTGGTTGTAGAAGGTGAAGCGACTGATTCAACATTTAAAATGGAACAAGAATTAAACCAAGAAGATTCGGTAATAATTAATGGCATCGTTCGACGAGAAACTCGTTCCATAGGCGGATATGAATTAGGAATTAAAGAAATAAAAATAGTAAACTCTGTTAAAGAAGAATTCCCTATCTCACCAAAGGAACATGGTGCAGACTTTTTAATGACCAATAGACATCTTTGGTTAAGATCTAAACGTCAAAATGCTATCATGTTAATTAGACATCGTATAGTAAAGTCTATTAGGGACTTTTTTGATAATCAAGGTTTTATATTGATTGATTCACCTATATTTACAGGCAATGCGGTTGAAGGGACTACAACACTTTTTGAGGTTGATTATTTTGAAAAATCTGCTTACCTAACTCAAAGTGGACAACTTTATCAAGAAGCAGGATCCTCAGCATTTGGGAAAACATATTGCTTCGGACCTTGTTTCCGTGCTGAAAAATCAAAAACTCGTCGACACTTAACTGAATTTTGGATGGTAGAACCTGAAATGGCGTTTGTCGAAATTGATGAAAATATGGACTGGGCAGAAAATTTAGTAGGATACATAATTCAAAAAGTATTAGTTCATTGTCTTAATGAATTGGAAGTCTTACAAAGAAACATAGAAAATCTAAAATCCATTGCACCACCATTCCCAAGAATAACATATGATAAGGCAGTAAAAATATTACATGAAAATGGTTTAGATTTTGAATATGGCAATGATTTCGGTTCTCCAGAGGAAACAATTCTTTCAAACCAATTTGATAAACCTGTGATGATTCATAGTTGGCCAGAAAATATAAAAGCATTTTACTTGAAAAGGCATCCAGAAAATAATGATTTAGCCCTAGGCGTAGATATGATTGCGACTGAAGGATATGGCGAGATTATTGGAGGTGGTCAAAGGGAAGATGATTTAGATATTTTGATTGATAGAATAAGACATCATGATTTACCACTTGAACCATTTAAATGGTACCTAGATCTAAGAAAATATGGTTCAGTACCTCATTCTGGTTTTGGCCTAGGGCTTGAAAGAACTGTTGCTTGGATTTGCGGAACTAAGCATATTAGAGAGACAATTCCGTTTCCGCGTACTATGAGTAGGCTAGAGCCATGAATGACTTTATAAATAAAAGAGAAATTGTTAAAAATGTATTTTCAATTGGTTTTTATAAACATCAGTTGCGTGCTAATTGAATCATACATACAATCTAAAGCAATAAAAAATATCATTTATGCATTTAACAGTAAAGTTAGTTAATATTTTGCTAAAGATTCTTTTTCGAAAATCACAAAGGAATTATTTTTATGTTTAGAATACACATAATGATCTCTGGAGAAGTTCAGGGAGTTTGGTTTCGAGTTAGTGCACAAGACAAAGCTAAAGAACTAAAATTAACTGGTTGGGTGAAAAATATTTTTTCAAATGCTGTTGAAATAGTTGCAGAAGGTGAGATGGATAATCTTTCCGAGCTCATTGGGTGGGTACAAGATGGACCTCCAAATGCTAAAGTTGATAAGGTAAGCATAGAATGGGCACCGGCAGAGAATGAATATTCATCTTTCAAAATATTTAAATGAAGATTGCCCTTTGTCAAATAAATCCAATTTTAGGAAATTTTAATTATAATTATAATAAAATATTAAAATTTTACAAAAAATCAATTCAGTTAGATGCTGATTTAGTTGTTTTCCCCGAATTAGCAACAACTGGTTATCCTCCACAAGATTTAATATGGGAAAATGGTTTTGTTGATAACAATTTAGATATTATTACGCAGCTTTCATTATCTTCGAGTGTTCCATTGATAATTGGTTATATAAGAAAAGATGTTGATAATTATTTTAATTCAGCTGCAGTTTGTTATGATGGAAGGTTGCAATCATATGTTGATAAAATTTTATTGCCGACATATGATGTATTTGATGAGACTAGATATTTCAAGAGAGGCAATGAACCAAAGATAATTCCTATACCATATCAAAATGATAAAATTAAATTTGGTATCCAGATTTGTGAAGATCTTTGGGATGAAAATTATAGCTGCAAAGTGAGTGAAATCCAGAGGAACAATGGAGCTGAAATTTTATTAAATATTTCAGCTTCACCGTATCATGTCAATAAGTTCAACCATAGAAAAAGTGTCATACTAGAAAAAATTAAAAAAATTTCATTACCCTTTATTTATTGTAATATGGTAGGAGCACAAGATGAATTGATATTTGATGGCCAATCAGTCGCTTTCTCATCTACAGGAACACTGCTCAATTATGGCAAAGCATTCAAAGAAGAGATAGTAATTATTAATTTAAATGGGAAGAAGAGTGTAAAAAATAATCAAATTTCAAAAGAAGAAAACATGTACAAAGCTTTGTCATTAGGTGTAAGAGATTATTTCAAAAAAACAGGCCACAGTGATGCTATTATAGGACTATCAGGTGGTATAGATAGCGCATTAGTTACTTCTATTGCAGTTGATGCATTAGGTCATAATAAGGTACATGCCATTTCACTTCCTTCAAAGTACTCCAGTGATCATAGTTTGGAAGATGCCAAAATATTAGCATCCAATCTTGGTATTAATTATAGAGTTATTCCTATTGAGAAATCTGTAGATGCCTTAGAATCAGCGTTATATCCATATTTTATTGGTACCGATCCAAATGTTGCTGAAGAAAATATACAAGCACGTATTAGAGGAAATATCTTAATGGCGATCTCAAATAAATTTGGTTGGATGGTTTTATCTACCGGTAATAAAACTGAGGTAGCTTTAGGCTATTGTACCCTCTACGGTGATATGAGTGGTGGATTATCTGTAATATCTGACCTAAGTAAAACTGATGTCTATTCATTGTCAAAATGGATAAATAATAATGTAAGCCATCAAATACCAGAAAATATTATAAACAAAGCTCCATCTGCAGAGTTGGCTGAAAATCAAATTGACCCCTTTGATTATAATCTTATCAGCCCTTTGGTAGATGATATTATAGAAAGTAGAAAATCGCCAAAAGAATTAATCGAAACTGGGCTAGAAGAAAAATTAGTTTATGATGTTTATAACAGGATAATGATGCATGAATATAAACGTAGGCAATCAGCTCCAGGATTAAGATTAAAGCCAAAAGCTTTTGGGATGGGAAGACGATTTCCAATAATAAATCATTTCAACTTAAAATAATTTCAATGATTCGTATTTTCATAATTGCATTTTGCACTTTATTATTTGCTGAAAAAAATAATTCTCCCGCTGAATTTTGGATTTCATACACTTTAGATGAAAAAATTTCCTTTATTAATGGCGCATATGGTGCAGTAGCTAAATTAAAATCACATCATAAGGCTGAGGTAAAAAAACAGTTTATCTATGATGATAATTGGATAGAACCGTATTATATTGAGCGATTTTATCAAATTGCAGATGAGTATCGTTCTGAAGAAGTTGGATATAATCTTAAAATCATAGCCTTACATATGGATGCATTCTATACTAATTCTGATAATTATGATATACCTGTTTTAGAAGCATTGAGAGTCGTTTCACTAGTACAAGACGGAGATAAAAAAACAGCAAATAGACGATTATTGCGATTACAACAAAAATATAATGATTAAACATGTTTTAAAATCCAATTATCCATTTATTTTCTTATTATTTTACTTTGAATTAATTCTTGCAGATTGCAAGCGATTAGATGAAAATGCAATAATTCTAATTGTAAAGAGCAAATGTTTATCAAATATGCCAATCTCAAAAGAATGTAAAATTTTACTATAATTTTTTAAAAATTGCATTAAAATGGTGTTTTAAAAAGATGAATACAAATAAGATCAGAAATTTCTGTATTATAGCACATATTGACCATGGGAAGTCTACCTTGGCAGATAGATTACTTGAAGAATCTAAAACTATTTCAAAAAAAGAAATGAAAGATCAAGTCCTTGACAGCATGGATTTAGAGAGGGAAAGAGGTATCACAATAAAAAGTCACCCTATCAGAATTGAATATTCTTATAAAAATGGAGAAACTTATATTTTAAACCTGATTGATACTCCTGGACATGTAGACTTTTCCTATGAAGTTTCTAGATCTCTTGCTGCATGTGAAGGCGCTCTACTTCTTGTGGATGCTGCACAAGGTGTTGAAGCTCAAACTGTATCAAATACTTATTTAGCCATTGAAAATGATTTAACACTAATTCCAATTATTAATAAAGTTGATCTGGTATCAGCAATGGTAGATGATGTCAAAATGCAGATTATTGAGTTGATTGGATGCAAAGAGTCAGAGATCATTGAGGCAAGTGCAAAAAGTGGGATTGGAATCGAGGACATATTCTCAGCTATAGTTGAAAAAATAGAACCGCCTAATAATAGATCAAAAAATGAAACTCGTGCTCTAATATTTGATTCTATGTATGATAATTACAGGGGAGTAATTCCATATGTCCGTGTATATGATGGAATTTTAAAAGCTGGTATGAAAGCTAAGTTTTTTGCACATGATAAAGAATATGAAATTACTGAAACAGGTTATTTTGTACTAGATAAGATTAAAACTAAAGAATTATGTAGTGGTGAGGTTGGCTATGTCGTCGCAAATATAAGAGATATGGGTCATATTGAACCAGGTGATACAATAACGATTTC
>MDTB01218232.1_pt1 | contig 12771 bp, 22 predicted proteins | sample 811161 | NCBI WGS metagenome assembly MDTB01 (sample SAMN05326650, study PRJNA326480) | marine metagenome | isolation source: seawater | place: Mediterranean Sea | collected 2009 | reverse complement strand
TTAATCATTTAAATGTTTTACTTATTAAAAAGTTTTATACAAATGAAAATTTTATTAAATAATAATGATTTAAATGAGGCACTATATACAGTCTCAAATTTGGGATTTGTGCCAACTATGGGTAGTCTCCACAAAGGGCATATATCTTTGATCAAGAAATCTTTAAAACAATGTAAGAAAACTATTGTAAGTATTTTTGTAAATCCAACTCAATTTAATAAAACAAAAGATTACAAAAAATATCCCAGAAATATTGAGAAAGATCTTTCTACATTAAAAAAATTAAATGTAGATTATTTATTTTTACCTAAAAATAAGGATATTTATAATAATTTAAAAAGACCTAAATTTTATCTCAATAAAAAAGACAAAATTTTATGTGCTAAATACAGAAAAGGACATTTTGAAGGAGTTATTGATGTTATGGACAGGCTTACTTATATGATTAAACCGAAGATTATATTTATGGGTGAAAAAGATTTTCAACAATTATATTTAGTAAAAAGATATATAGAAAAAAAATATAACACCGTAATAGTTTCTTGCAAAACAATAAGAGATAAAAATAAACTTGCTTTATCCTCAAGAAATTTATTACTTAAAAAAAACAAACTTAATCAAGCAGCTAAATTAATTAATGATTTAATTTTATTTAAGAGTTATTTAATAGGTAAAAAAAATATTAAAAATCTTTTAGCTATAAAAAAAAATAAACTTAAAAGATTATATAAAATAAAGATTGAATATTTAGACTTAAGAAATAAATCAAATCTTAAGAGTTCTAATGAAGTTAAAAATTCAAATATATTTGTTGCTTTTTATATCAACAAGGTAAGATTAATTGATAATTTTTAAAACTTATAAAAAATAAGCTCCTACACCCAAAAAAGAAACGAATCCAATAACATCTGTAATTGTTGTAACAAAGACGCTTGAAGCTATTGCAGGGTCAATATTCATTTTTTTTAAAGTTACTGGAACTAAAATTCCAAATAAACCAGCTACAACCATTGTTAGTATCATCGAAATAGAAATTATTAATGAAAGTATAATATCTTGAAACCATAGTTGAACTATAATTGAACTAATAATAGCAAAGATGATTCCATTTAAAATTCCTATATTAAATTCTTTGAAAATATTTTGATTAAAATTATTTTTAGTTAAATCATTTGTAGCTAAAGTTCTAACAGTAACAGCAAGAGTTTGCATACCAGCATTCCCCCCCATAGAAGCTACAATTGGCATTAAAAAAGCTAAAACAACCATTTGTTCAATAGTTGCTCCAAATAAACTTATACAGTAAGTAGCTAGAAAAGCCGTGAAGAGATTAAGTAAAAGCCAATTAAATCTTCTTCTCGTTTTAGTAATGACACCGTCGGTAATTTCTTCATCCCCAACACCAGCAAGTCTTAGAGCATCTTCCTCTGCTTCCTCTTTTAAAACTGTTAAAACATCATCAGATGTAATCATTCCTACCAACTTATTATTTTTGTCAACTACACAAGCAGAATTTAAATTATAATTTTCAAACAAATTTCCAACTTCCTCTCTATCCATATCTACAGGTATTAAAAAACTTGAGTCTTCCATAATAGTAGACATTTTAGACTCTCTAGCGTTTCTTAAAACTTTTGAAGATGGTACTTTGCCGATTGGTTTAAAATTTTCATCTACAATATAAATTTCTAAAAATTGTTCTGGTAAATCTTTATTTTCTCTTAAATAATCAATTGTTTGACCTACAGACCAATTACTAGGAATGGCTGTAAATTCTCTCTGCATTATCCTTGCAGCACTGTCTTCTGGATAACTTAAGCCTTCAAGTAAAGCAAAACGATCTTTAGGTGGTAGTGCACTTAGAATGGAGTTTTTATCTTTCTCATCTACGTTTTCTAAAATTGAAATAGCATCATCAGACTCTAAATTTTTAAGAATACTAACTATTGCCTCTGAGGATAAATATTTAATTATTTCAGATTGAACAGACTCATTTAATTCAATAAAAACTTCTGGATCAATCTTAAAATTATTTAATTTAATTAAATTTTCTCTATCATTTTCACCCAAATGTTCAATAATATCAGCTGCATCAGCAGGATGCATTTCCTTGAATGAATTAGTTATAAATAAAGCATCATTACTGGCAATCTTATCAGTAACTACTTTTATATATTCTTTATTAAATTCAAAATTGACTTTTTTATCTTTGATTTTTTTGATTAAAGTCATAAAAATACCTATAATTCAGTCGGAACTTTTAATGCATAATGAAAATATTACAATTTTTAAATGAGTATAGAGATTAAAAAGTCCAAAAAACCAATAAAATACGAAGATGCTATTGAATTTATGGAGCAGAGATTACTTGAGGTTAGTGCAAAAAAATCAAAACAATTAATATGGATTTTAGAACATGACGATCTTTACACAGCTGGAACAAGTTTTGATGAAAAAGAAATTATTGATAAATCTGTTGAAATCACAAAAACCAATAGAGGTGGTAAAATCACTTACCATGGGCCGGGACAACTAATTTGTTACTTTGTTATAGACCTTAAAGAAAGGAAAAAAGATATAAGAAAATTTATTTCTTTAATTGAAAAGTCAATAATTGATACATTGAAATTTTTTAATATTGATACATATGCCGACAAAGATAATATTGGAATATGGTATAATAATAATTCTAAAATTGAAAAAGTTGCGGCAATAGGTGTAAGAGTTAGTAAATGGATAGCATATCACGGTTTCTCAATAAATATAAATAATGATTTAAAAAAGTATGATGCGATAATACCGTGTGGTATCAAAGATAAAGGTGTGACGAATTTATCTAAGATTAATAATCAAAATTACGAAAATATTGACGATATAGTGGTTAAAAACTTTACCAAAAATTTAAAAATTTAGACGTTTAGTTTTAAGTAACTTTTTAAAGTGATCAGGTAACAGTGCAGTATAGGTATGTTTAACATCTTTTATAATAAATCTTATTTGATAAGAATGAAGCATCAAATTTTTGTTTATTCCTTTTGTGGAATTTGATAATTTATATTTATTATCACCAAAAATAGGTTGACCTATAGCAAATAATTGTTTTCTAAGTTGATGTTTACGACCTGTTACAGGTTTTAGCTCAACTAGACTAGCTTCAGAATTTTTATCAATAACTTTAAAGAAGGTTTTAGCACTTTCTATTATTTTTTTTTCACCTTCATATTTGATTAAATCATTATTCCATTCACCTTTATCTTTTTCTATTTCACCATGACAAATAGCTAAATAAGTTTTGTGAACTCTACGTAATCTAAATAAAGATGTTAATAATTGAGCACTTTCTCTTTTTTTAGCCATTATAAAAACACCTGAGGTGTCTTTATCTAATCGATGAACTGAATAGGGCTTAGAGTCTTTAAAAATTTCACTTTTTGCAAATATGTCAACTAAGTTTTTTTTCGATTTAGTTCCACCCTGAACTGAAATTCCAGAACTTTTATTTAAAACAATAAAATCATCATTATTATCAATAATTTGATTTTCATTTGATCTAATAATTTTTTTTGAGGGTATAAATTTAATATTTTTTTGAATTATATTTTCTTTAAAATTAATATTAAATAATTCAATCATATCACCTGCCTTTATTTTATGAGAACTTTTAATTTTTTTTTTGTTTAATTTGATTTTTCCAGTTCTCAAGTTTTTTTCAATTAGACTTTGTGGAATTTTACCTATAAAATTTTTTATCCACCTATCTATACGCATATCGTTACACGTTGAGTCAACGTTATAAGACTTTTTCATGATTAGAAATTATGCTGTTACTTGTTTTTTTTCTTCAGCTTTAGGTACTTCTTTTTTTATATCTTTCTTTTTTTTATCAACTCTTTTTGCCTCAATATCTCTATCAACAAATTCTATAATTGCCATAGGGGCATTATCACCATACCTAAACCCTGCTTTTATAATTCTTGTGTATCCACCACTTCTTTTTTCATATCTTTTAGATAATGTTTTTTTTACTTTATTAGCTAATTTAATATCTTGTAATTTTGAAACTAATGACTTTGTTGTAAGTAACGTATTTTTTTTTCCTAAAGTAATTATTTTATCAGCTTGAGGTTTTAAAAATTTAGCTTTTGGCAATGTTGTTTTAATTTGCTCATATTTTATTAGAGAACTGAGCATATTTTTTAACAATGCTTTTCTATGTTCAGAAGTTCTATTTAACTTCTTATTAGCCATTCCATGTCTCATTAGATGGCTTCCTCTAATTTTTTTGACATTTCAGCAATATTATCTGGAGGCCAATTTGGTATTTCCATTCCCAGATATAGTGACATTCCCGTCAAAACTTCTTTAATTTCATTCAAAGATTTTCTACCAAAATTTGGTGTTCTTAACATTTCACCTTCTGATTTTTGAACCAAATCACCAATATAAATAATATTATCATTTTTTAAACAGTTCATAGATCTCACTGAAAGTTCAAGTTCATCTACTTTTCTTAAAAGATTTTTATTAAATTCAGGTTCGCTGGATACTTCTTTAACAGTAACTTCTACTGGTTCATCGAAGTTAATAAACATTTTTAATTGATCCTGAAATATTCTAGCTGAGTACGCTACTGCGTCCTCTGCAGAAATAGAGCCATTTGTCTCTACTTGCATTGTTAGTTTGTCATAGTCTAATGCTTTACCTTCTCTAGCAGTTGAAACAGAGTAAGAAACTTTTTTCACAGGACTATATAAAGAATCAATAGCTATTAAACCTAAAGGTGGCTCTTCTGGTTTATTTAATTCTGCTGGTACATATCCTTTACCAGTATTTACGTTCATTTCCATATGAAAATTAGTGTTTTCATCTAAATTACAAATTACTAGATCAGGATTTAAAATTTCAATATCAGGTAATGATGTAATATCAGATGCTTTGATTTCTCCTGGACCTTTGGCATCTAAGACAAGTTTTTTAGTACCCTCAGACGCACATTTTAAAGCTAGAGATTTCACATTCAAAACTATATCTGTAACGTCTTCTCTTACACCTTTTATAGAAGTAAATTCATGTAAGACACCATCAATTTGAATTGATGTAACTGCTGCCCCTCTGATTGAAGATAATAAAATTCTTCTTAAAGAATTTCCTAAAGTTAAACCATAGCCTTTTTCTAAAGGTTCAGCAACTATAGTTGCGTGCGAGAGGTCTTCACTAATTTTTACATCTAACTTTGCAGGTTTAATAAGTGATTTCCAATTCTTAATATTAACATTTTCTGTTTCCATTAAACTCTCCTTTTTTTTGGTGGTCTAGTACCATTATGCGGCATAGGTGTTGTATCTTTAATAGATAAAATTTTAAAACCTCTTGCTTGTAAAGCTCTTAAAGCAGTTTCCCTACCTGAACCAGGTCCTTTAACTTCGACCGATAAAGTCTTCATCCCAAACTCCAGTGCTTTAGATGCTGCAGCATCTGCAGCTATTTGAGCTGCATATGGAGTTGATTTTCTTGATCCTTTAAAACCTTTTTGACCAGATGAAGCCCACGAAATAACATTACCATTAGTATCAGCAATTGAGATTATCGTATTATTAAAAGTTGATTGCACATAAGCAATACCATTTAATATATTTTTTTTTGTTTTCTTTTTTTTTGAATATGAACTCTTATTTAATTTTTTTGATGACTTTTCAGCTTTTGAGTCCTTGCTATCAGTCTTTTCTACTTTTGCCATAATTACTTCTTAAGTGGGGTTAATTTTTTTCCAGCAATAGCAATTGCTTTACCTTTTCTGGTTCTGGCATTGCATCTAGTTCTTTGTCCTCTTACAGGTAATTTTTTTCTGTGTCTTGAACCACGATAAGAAGCAAGATCTATTAATCTTTTAATACTAAGTGAGTAGTCTCTTCTTAAGTCACCTTCAACTTTAAAGTTCTGATCTATATATTCTCTTATTTTTAAAATTTCGTCATCAGTAAGCTGATTGACTCTTTTTTCTTTAGGTATTTCTAATGAAGTGCAAATTTGTTTTGAAAATTTATCACCTATCCCATATATGTAAGTCAAACCTATTTGAACTAATTTATTTTGTGGAATGTTAATACCTGCAATACGAGCCATATATTTTGTGATAAATTTTAGCCTTTTATATAAGAAGATCTTTAGAAGTCAACGTCTTAAACATTCAGAAAAGCATCTATTTTAGCGGTTATTTTATCTATTTCCAATGTTCCATCTATTTCATAAAAATTTGGATTTTTTGTATAGAAATCTAAGACTGGACGAGTTGTTTCCATGTAAGTGTCATATCTTTTTAAAATAGTATCTAATTCGTCATCTAGTCTTTTTTCTATAATTTTTCTTTTTTCTATTCTTTTAATGATTGTATCCTTATTTACATTAAGAAAAAAAATAAAATCTATTTTTTGGTTAGATTTTTGTAACAATAAATCTAAATTTTCAGCTTGGCTTAATGATCTCGGATATCCATCAAAAATTAATCTATTTTTTTTTTCAGGATCAGATATTACATTTTTAATAAGTTTGTTTACTATTTCATCATTTACAAACCTTCCATCATTCATATCATTAATAATTTTTTTTCCAATTTCTGAGTTTTTTTGAATTTCATCTCTAAGCATATCTCCTGTTGATATTTGAAAACCCCTTAACTTATTTACTAAGTATTTTGCTTGCGTTCCCTTACCAGCACCTGGGGGTCCGAATAAAATTAAATTCACTTTTTTATCTACCAAATTTTGTTTTTTTTATGAGCTGTTCATATTGTGAACTCATTAATCGTGTTTGTATTTGTGTGACAGTATCAATTGCAACAACAACAACAATTAAAATTGAAGTTCCACCCAAATAGAATGGAATAGGATATTTTGCAATTAAAAATTCGGGCATCAAACAAACTAATGTTAAATAAAGTGCACCAATCGTAGTAAGTTTTGTTAAAATATTTTCAATATATAGTGCAGTACTTTCTCCTGGTCTTATGCCAGGTATAAATCCTCCATGTTTCCTCAGGTTATCAGCTGTTTCAGTTGGATTAAAAGTTATAGATGTATAAAAAAAAGTAAAAAAAATTATTCCAGATGCATATAACAACATATAAAGTGGTTGTCCTTGAGTAAAATATGAACTTAAATTTAAAAACGTTTCATTGTTGGAAAAATTAAAATTTGAAAAAGTTACAGGTAATAATAGTAGTGCAGATGCAAAAATTGCAGGAATCACACCTGCTTGGTTTATTTTCAGTGGCAAATGAGAAGACTCTCCTCCGTACATTTTATTACCCATTTGTCTTTTAGGATAATTAATCAATATTTTTCTCAATGCACGTTCCATAAAGACAATAAATAAAATAGTTAATATTAATAAGATGAAGATTGCTAAAATCATTATTGTCGAAACAGCACCTGTTCTACCTAATTCAAAAGTTGTAACCAATGCTCTTGGAATCTCTGCGACAATTCCTGCAAAAATAATTAGTGATATACCATTTCCTATACCTCTTTGAGTTATTTGTTCACCTAACCACATTAAAAAAATTGTTCCCGCAACAATAGTTGTAACAGTGGAAATTTTAAAGAAAACTCCTGGATTGATGACTAAGTTTGCAGAGGACTCTAGTCCTACTGATAAACCATATCCTTGTACAGTAGCGAGTAGCACCGTTCCATATCTTGTTATTTGAGTAATTTTAGCTCTACCAGTTTCACCTTGTGCTTTTAAATTCTTAAAATAATCTGATACTCCAGTTAAAAGTTGTACGATAATTGATGAAGAAATATAAGGCATTATTCCTAAAGCAAAAATAGCCATCCTGCTCACAGCTCCGCCTGCAAACACATTAAACATTCCCAGTAACCCTTTCTGGTTACCTTCCATCATTATCTTTAATTGCTCTGGATCAATCCCTGGTAAAGGCACAAATGTACCAAATCGATAAACCGCAAGTATTGCAATTGTGAATATAATTCTATTCTTTAAATCATTACTTGACGATGTTGCGCTCATTTAAATTTTAACTATTTTTTAAGTTGAATAGATCCACCAACTTTTTCAAGCTTTTTTACTGCTGATTTTGATGCCAAATCTGCTTCAACATTAATTTTGTCTTTTAATTCTCCTGATCCTAAAATTTTGAGTTTGATTGAATTTTTATTAATCAACTTTAATCTTTTAAGTAAATCTGGAGTTATAGTGTCTGAAATTTTGATGTTTTTTTTATTTATATATGACTGAATTGTACTTAAATTTAATATTGCAATATTTTCTTTATTTATTGGATTAAATCCTCTTTTAGGCAATCTTCTATAAAGAGGCATTTGTCCACCCTCAAAACTTTTAATCGCTACTCCTGATCGAGATTTTTGACCTTTGACACCTCTGCCACAAGTTTTGCCTTTACCAGAACCAATTCCTCTTCCTACTCTCATTTTAGGTTTGTTGATTTTTTGTCTATTATTTAATTTAATCATTATCCTCTTTTTTCAACTATTTCAGAAATCTTTTTATTTCGAATTGTTGATATTTGTTTTGGTGAATTTTGTTTTAAAAGAGCTTTCATTGTTGCTCTAATAACATTGTGGGCATTTGATGTTCCCATAGATTTTGCAACAATATCTTTTACACCTAAGACCTCACAAACTGCTCTGACAGGTCCTCCAGCAATTATTCCTGTACCTTTTGATGCCGCCCTAAGAACAATTCGTCCTGATCCATCTTTAGCTTTCACGTCATGGTGAATGGTTCGTCCCTCTCTTAATGGGATGTGAATTAATTTTCTTCTAGCCATTTCATTGGCCTTTTTAATGGCATCTGGAACTTGTTTAGCTTTAGCATGTGCAATTCCAATTCTCCCTGCCTGATTACCCACTACTACCAAAGCAGAAAAACCAAATCTTCTACCACCTTTTACAACTTTGGTAATTCTATTAATGTGAACTAACTTTTCTAATATATCATCAGTTTTTTTATCTTTATAGTTTTCCATGATTAAAATTCCATTCCATTTTTTCTGAGTGTTTCTGCAAAAACTTTTACTCTACCGTGATACTTATAAATCCCTCTATCAAAGAAAATTTTTGTAATTTTTTTTTCTTGAGCTTTTTTTGCTAATTTTTCAGCAACAATTTTAGAAAGTTCCGTCTTGTTGACTTTTAATCCAGATTTAATATCTTTTTCTACTGATGAGGCAGAAATTAATGTAATTCTTTTATTATCATCGACAATTTGTGCTGAAATATTTTTTGATGATCTTGAAATACATAATCTAAACCTGTCATTAGAAGCAACTTTTTTAACTTTATTGCTTACTCTAAATCTTTTTCTCTTAGTTGTATCTAGTTTCATTATTTTTTCTTTCCCTCTTTTTTAAGAACATATTGTCCTTTTTCTCTAATACCTTTCCCTTTATAGGGTTCAATCTTTCTAAAAGCTTTGAGTTTGGAAACGACAGCACCTACCTGTTGCTTATTTGATCCATTGACCTTTATTGTTGTTTGTTTCTCTACGGTAATTTTAATTCCCTCTGGTATATCAAAATTAATATCATGACTGTAACCCAGTTGAAGGCTCAATTGATTTCCTTTTAAAGCAGCCCTATACCCCACTCCAATTAATTCAAGTACTTTTTCATATCCCTTGCTAGTTCCTATGACAGCATTATTAATCAAGCTTCTACTCATCCCCCATAATCTTTTGGTATTTTGATCAATCTTTTTTGGTTTTAAAGATATTTCTTTACCATCTTTTATATCCAAATTAAAAATCTCTAGATCGATATCTAATGAACTTTTTCCTAAAGGCCCTTCTATATTTAAATTATTTCCAGCAAGTACCACTTTAACTTTTTCTGGAATAGAAATATTTATTTTACCAATCTTTGACATTAAAATACCTTACAAATTATTTCGCCACCAACACGTTGTTTTCTTGCATCTATATCTGTCATTACTCCTTTTGGTGTAGAGACAATAGCAATTCCTAAACCATTATTAATCTTTGGAAGTCCATCAGCACTAGAAAAAATTCTTCTACCAGGTTTAGATATTCTTTCAAAAGTACTAATCACTGGATTTCCAGAATAATATTTTAATTCTAACGATAGGGTAGCTTTGTTACTTTCTTTATTAACATTAAAATCTTTTATAAATCCCTCATTCTTTAGAATATCAGCTATTTTAACTTTAAAATTTGAAGAAGGTAATTCTACTTTCTTATGACTTCTATTCTGAGCATTTTTAATTCTAGCGATCATATCTCCTATCGGGTCACTTAAACTCATAAATTCCTTTCTACCAACTTGATTTAACTAATCCAGGTATCTTTCCTTGCAACCCAAGTTGTCGTAATGCAATTCTAGATATCTTTAATTTTCTGTAAACACCATGGGGCCTACCAGTAATTTGACATCTATTCATCACTCGAACTTTTGCTGAATTACGTGGCAATTTTGATAACTTCTGTTGGGCTTTAAATCTTTCCTCTAGTGGAAGTTTTTTATTCATTACTATTTTTTTTAACTTTTCTCTTTTTTTATAAAACTTATCTGAAAGTTTAATTCTTTTATTATTTTTATTAATTGAACTTAACTTAGCCATAACTAGTTATCTCCTTTTTTAATGAATGGAAAATTCAATTTTTCTAATAGAGCAAAACTGTGTTCTTTATTTTTTGAAGATATTACGATTATTATATCTAAACCACGTACTTTATCAGCTCTGTCAAAACTTACCTCAGGAAAAATAATATGCTCTTTTATACCAAAGGTATAATTTCCAAATTTATCAAAACCTTTTGGTGACAAACCCCTGAAATCTTTTATTCGTGGCAAGGCAATATTTACTAATCTATCTAGAAATTCATACATTTTATCTTTTCTTAAAGTGACTTTTAAACCAGCATTAGTTCCTTTTCTTGTTTTAAAATTAGCAACAGATTTTTTAAATTTAGTAATAACTGGTTTTTGGCCTGATATTTTAGCCAAATCTTCCTCACAAGACTTGAAAATTTTTGAGTCACTTCCGTCTAGCCCCAAACCCATATTTAAAACAATTTTTTCAACTTTTGGACCCATATATAAATTTTTAAATCCAAACTGAGTTTTAAGAGTTGGTTGAATTTCTTTAAAGTAAAGTTCTTTTAATCTTGGTATCATTATTTTTTTACCTCTGTTTTTTTATTTTTAATCTTTTCATCAATTAATTTTAAATTAGACAAATGTATAAAGCTTTCTTTAGATACAATTCCACCTTTTTTCTCTTTAGTTGTCTTAACATGTTTCTTTACCATGTTAATTTCCTTAATTTTTGCTCTATTGTTTGGCCTGTCAATTTCAATTACTTCCCCCTCTTTTTTTTTATCCTTACCAGCTAAAATTAAAACCTTTAAACCTTTTTTAATCATTACAGCACCTCAGGAGCTAAAGAAATAATTTTCATTTGTCCCCTATTTCTTAATTCTCTTGTTACTGGACCAAAAATTCTTGTTCCAACAGGTTCACCTTTGTCATCTACTAGAACCGCAGCATTGTTATCAAACTTTACTTTTGATCCATCGTCTCTATGGATTCCCTTCTTAACTCTAACTACTACTGCTTTATGGACTGAGCCTTTTTTCACCTTACCTTTTGGAATTGCTTCTTTAACTGCAATCACTATTGTGTCACCGATACTTGCATATCTTCTTTTTGAACCACCCAAAACCTTAATGCATTCTATCTTTTTTGCACCAGTATTATCAGCTACTTGTAATTCTGTCTGAACTTGTATCATTATTTGGCATTCTCCATAACTTGGAATTTTTTATTTTTTGAAAATGGTTTACTTTCGATAATTGAAACTTTATCTCCAGTTTTAAATTTATTATTTTCATCATGGGCGTTATATTTTTTTCTTACTTTTATCACTTTTTTAAGTAATGGATGAGAATATTTTCTTTCGACCATCACGGTTATAGTTTTATTTGGTTTGTCACTAACTACTACTCCTGTTAAAATTTTTTTAGGCATTCAATTTTCCCTTAAGTAATGTTTTAAGTCTTGCAATTGTTTTTTTAGTTTCCCCAATTTTAGCTGGGTTTGTAACTTGCGAGTTAATTTTTTGAAATCTAAAATTAAATAAATCTTTTTTATGTTTATCAATATTTTTCAAAATTTCATCTTTTGATAGTTTTTTAATTTCTTGTTTTTTCATTTTAAGCGAATCTTTTTATAGTTTTAGTTCTTATTGGTAATTTTGCTGAAGCTTTATACAAAGCTTCCTTGGCTATTTGCTCTGAAACTCCATCAACTTCAAATAATATTCTACCTGGTTTTACACGACACGCATAAAATTCAGGAGAACCTTTTCCTTTACCCATACGTACTTCTATTGGTTTTTTTGAAACTGGTATATTTGGAAAAACTCTAGTCCAAACTCTACCTTGTCTTTTCATATGTCTGGTTAATGCCACTCTTGCAGCCTCTATTTGTTTTCCAGTAACCCTTTGTGGTGTTATTGCTTTTAAGGCATAAGCACCATAATTAATAAAATTTGCACGGGAAGCAGTTCCATGAATTCTACCTTTATGAGCTTTTCGCCATTTTGTTCTTACTGGTTGTAACATTTAAACCTTACCCTCTTTTGGCATCACTTTATTAGTCTCTTGACTGAATTCTCTTGCAAAAACCTCACCTTTATAAATCCAAACTTTTATTCCTATTATTCCATATGTTGTTAAAGCTTCTGCTTCAGCATAATCAATATCAGCTCTTAA